>Ga0315542_1002732_pt1 | contig 10620 bp, 6 predicted proteins | sample SalMarSW160120MG_FD_202541 | JGI IMG/M metagenome (GOLD analysis project Ga0315542, IMG submission 202541) | Salt marsh sediment microbial communities from the Plum Island Ecosystem LTER, Massachusetts, United States - Salt Marsh Sediment SW1601-20 ... | reverse complement strand
CGACCAGGCGCGCCAGGTAGGTGGCGGAGGGCACGGGCCGCCCGGCGTCGTCGCGCCCGTCCCAGATGACGCGTCCAGGCCCCGCCGGATGCTCGGCCACCAGCAAGCGCCGCACCCGGGATCCATCCACGGCGAAGACCTCGAGCAGGACCGGACCGGGCCGCGGCAGCTCGAAGGCCAGGGTGGTCAGGGGATTGAACGGGTTTGGATAGGCGGTCAACCGCAAGCTCGGGGTGGCCGGAACGTCGCCGGCGGTGCTCAGACTTGGAGGGCTCTCGTAGACGCCGATGTCGGGTCCGGAACCCTGGGGCACGACCTGTCCGTCGAGATCCAGTGCGAGGCCCAGGTCCACCCCCGCGTCGATGCAGGGGGAGCCGGGCCGCAGGTGCAGGTCCAGGTCCGACACGAAGGGAAACTCCAGGAGGGTCACCGTCTCGGTGGGCACGACGCCCGGGCAGACGAACTCGCCCGGAGCAAAGGCGCAGTGCGCCACCTCCGTGAAGCCGTCGGCATCGCCGCGAACCTGCACGTCGATGCCGTTGTCGCCGTAGAAGATATTGTTGATCAGCAGGCACTTCTGCAGGCTGTCGGTGAAGGCTATCCCCTCGCTGAAATGGTAGACGGCATCGCCCAGGTGCTGGGCGCCTCCGCAGCGGTTGTTCACGAAGGTGCAGTTGATCAGCTCGCCCCGCGGGTAGTGCCGCGTCATGAACGCCCCACCCTTGCCGTGACTGGGCGCCGGCACGCCGTCCTGATCCAGGCCGCAGTCGTTCTCCTGGAACAGGCAGTACTCGAAGCGGGCCGTCTCGCCCTGGCTGTACAGCGGCGCTCCTCCCTTGTTGGCCGCCCCGCCGTCCAGGAAGGCCCGGTTGCGGTAGAAGGTGCTCCACTGGATCAGTCCGTTGCAGTAGCGCCCCACGTAGATACCCGACCCCTGGGCGTTGTAGTTCTCGGAGAACCAGGTGTTGGTGACGTGGACGAAGTACAGGTGGTCCGCGTCGTGCCCGCGCACCAGCATGCCGCCGCCATCGGAGGCGAAAGGATCTCCTTCCGGCCAGAGCCCCACGTTGCCGACGAACCGGCAACGGTCGACCACGATCTCGAGATCCGGCACGGGTCCGCTCGAATACTGTGTCTCGTAGCGGCGCGCGAAGAGGCCCGCCCCCGCCGACCAGTACCGCAGGCCGCTGCGGCTGCCGGTGACCTCGCAGTCCGCCAGGTCGAGGCTCACGTTCTCCGCGGCGATGGCCCCGCCCGGACCGCTCGAGCTGTTGCTGTCCAGCAGGCAGTGCGTCATGCGCAGCGCGCTCTGGCTGTCCTCGCTGAAGACGGCCACGGCCCCGCCCCAGGAGCTCACGTCCGGCGTCGAGGCGGAGTTGCGCAGGAAAACGCAGTCCTCCACGATCACCGAGTCGCAATCGCCCAGGTAGAGGGCCCCGCCATGGGAATCGGAGTGGTTGTCCAGGAAGCGGCAGTTGCGCAGCTGCAGCGTGCCGCCGGACACGTGCACCGCTCCACCCGCCTCGCCAGCGGCGTGGCCGTTGACGAGGCTGAGATCGCTGATGACGCTCCCCGGCTCCAGATCCGCCCCGCTGAGGACGCGCCCCTGCTGCTGGGCGTCCAGCACCACCTGCTCCGCATTGCCGGTCGAGCCCCGGAGCGTCACGCCGGACTTCAGGACCACGTCGTGGGCGACGTAGACGCCGGGGGTTACCAGCACCGTGTCCCCCGCGATGGCCGAGTCCAGCGCCGCGGTCACCGTGGGCACGGCGATGGGCACGTGCCAGACGTGGGCCGCGGCCATACCGGCCTGCAGGAACAGGAAAACGGCCACGACGGCAGCCGGCCCGCCATGTCGCAGCGGCGACACCGAGGCGCCGCCGACTTCGAGACGTTTGTGCACCGTGCGCCCCAATACCCAACCATTGAGCCGCTTACACATGCGCCGGCTCTCGTTCGTGTGACTCATGGGCGTCAGACCTGGCTCCCCCGTTCCAGGAACAAGAATCCCCTGAACCCTGCATTATAGCACATTTCCCGGCCGCCTGCTCAGCAGGAAGCCGCCGGTTCCGGGCCGGCGGCCTCCTGCGCTGCGGGATGCGGTTCCGGCTCCCGTTCACCGGAGCAGGGTGATGCGTCGCTGCTGCGAGCCCTCCGGGGCTTCCAGCCGCACCACGTAGACCCCGCTGGCCACGGCGGCCCCGCTCGCGTCGTTCCCGTCCCAGAACTCCTGGTGCTTCCCGGCCGGCAGGGACTCGCCCACCAGCGTGCGAATCCGCTCCCCGCGCGGGCTGAAGATCTCCAGCCGCACCGGCCCCGCCTCGCTCGTGCGGAAGCTCAGCTCGATCCGGGGATTGAAGGGATTGGGCTGCGCCGTCAGCTGCAGGTCCGCCGGCAGGCCCGGCAGCTCCGCTTCCGCCAGCACACTCTGCCCGCCGCCGGCCCGGTGCAGCAGCACGTACCGCACCTCGCTACCGTCTTCCCGGGTATCGACCAGGGTGGCCCGCGTGCCGAGCTCGCTGTCGATCACGCCGGGCAGGGAGGCGACCTCCCAGGTCTGCGTTGTACCGGCACTTCCTTTGCGGCGCTCGACCACCAGGTCGGCGGCCGCCGCGTGCTGGGCCTCGATGTCCAGCACGACTCCCTGGTCCGTGCGCCGGGCCAACAGGTTGCCGCTGGCCGCCGGCACCACGATCTGCTGCGGGCTCAACCAGTGGACCACGAACTCCTTGCCGCCCGGGCCGGTCTCCGGATCCCCGTCGCGGTCGAAGCGCAGCCCCTCGTAGGTCCGCACCGCCTGCGCGGCGTTCATCTTCAGACCCTCCAGGCCGGGTCCGACGACCAGGGCGAAGGCGTAGGTGAGTTCCTGCCCGGGCGCGAGTTCGGCGAACGGACCGCAGCTGACCAGCACCCGGAAGTCGCTCTCCTCGCCCGGCGGCGTACCGAAGTAGAACCAGTCGGAGGAAAGCAGCTCGTAGCGTTCGGCATCGTTGGTCGGGTCCCCTCCCTGATCGAACGGCAGCATGCCAGTGAAGGCGCGGAAGTTGCGCATGTGCACGCTGGACGGGGCGGTCTGTCCCGCCGTGTCCACCGGATGATCCAGCAGCACGATGCCCGCGTAGGCGTCCACACCCGGCGGATTGGCCAGCCCTCCGTCCCGCATGTAGCCCAGCTCCAAGGGGATCTGCGTGCCATCCCAGGCGCTGACCGGCCCGTACCAGAAGCCGGCCGCATCGTCTTCGGGGGTGCCGTCCGTTCCGGCCGGCATGTCGAAGTCCGCGAAGATGCCCAGGTACATCGCCTGCACCGGCACCTCGCCGATGTTGCGCACGGTGATCTCGAAGCCGACGAAGCCGTCCACCGGATCGCTGCCCCAGGCGTAGCTCCGCTGGACGACCGCCACGTTCAGCGGGGTGTGGTCCGGGTATTGTTCCTGAGCTTCCACGGTGTTGTCGGCCATCTCGCAGCGGAAGTCCTGGTCGCTGATGGCCGCGAAGTCCTCGTCGATCAGCCCGTCGCCATCGTCGTCGCGACCGTTCAGGGGATCCTCGTTCTCCAGACCGTCGCCGTCGTCGTCCGGATCCGGATAGGGGTAGCGGTTGCCGCCCGGCGCCCCGAAGGCCGTGGCGTACATCACGTCCAGCGGATCCTCCGGCGCCCGGATCTCCCTGTCGTACTGACCCGTGCTGACCAGGCGCTCGCCGAGCATTACGCCGCCGATCCAGACGCCGGCCGACCAGAGCAGATCGTCTCCGCTCTCCCCCGGGAAGCGCAGCGAGGGCAGACCTTCGTAGATGCTGTTGCTGCCGGGCCAGGAGCCCAGCAGACCTTGGTTGGTGACGTTGAGCCAGACCTCCCCCACGTCGTGAACGGCGTTGTCGAGGGCGGTAGGCTGGAGGCCGCCCAGGTCCGCGCCGGTCTGAGGCGCCGCCCGGGCGGGCAGGAAGGACAAGGCCAGAAAGAGCACGGCGACGGCCGCCGAGCGGCCCATCAAAAGGACGCGTCGGGGAATCATGGGAGAACCTTTCTGCCATGTGGGGATGGGGCGCTGATACTCGTTGCAGAACCTGTATCAGGATAGCGTACCCGGCCGCCCGGCGTCAAGGTTGTGCCGGTGATGTGAAAACGAGGGGCCCGGCGAGCATCCGGGCCCCTCTGGCTTCCTCGCACCAGCTCAGCGGACGAGCACCAGCCGCTGCACGGCGCGGTGACGGCCGGACTCCAGGCGGCACAGGTAGGTGCCCGAGGCCACCCCCCGGCCTCCGGCATCTTGCCCGTCCCAGACAACCTCGTGCCGGCCTGCGGACTCGCTCGCCGCCTGCCGGAGCACCCGGACCAGGCGCCCGGCGACGTCGTAGATCCGCAGCGAGACCGGCCCCTCCGCCGGCAGCTCGTAGGCGATCGTCGTGTGTGGGTTGAAGGGATTGGGCCGGCAGGGCAGGAGCCGGAAGGCCGCCGCCGGAGCACCATCGCCTTCCACCGCGGAGATATCGCTCTCCCGTACCTGGACCACCTGGTCGGTGTGCAGGTTGCGCAGGGTCTGCACGGTGCCGCTGGGCCAGGTGATGCGCAGCGTGTCCACGATCGAGGCCCACCAGAGGCCGAACTCCAGCTCGGGGGAGTCCTGGGAACGGTAACCGCTGCCGCAGGTCAGTTCGCGCACCTGGCTGCGGAAGGCCCCCACGCAGCGCACGCGGGCCCCGGCCGGTGTCACGTTGCCAGCGGCGTCCTCGAGGCGGACCTCGAGCCAGTGCCAGTCCTGCCCCTGCTCGTTGCGCAGCAGCACGTTGGCCGCCCCGTCGCTCACCACGTAGAGGTCCAGGTCGCCGTCTCCGTCCAGATCCCCGGCGGACGATCCGCTACCGGGTCCCGCCGTCGCAGGCAGGGCCAGCGGGACTGTCGAGAAGACGTTGCCGCCTTCGTTGCGCAGGTAGAGGTCGGTCTCGCCGTTGCGGGTCAGGTAGAGGTCCAGATCCGCATCGTTGTCGAAGTCGCCCCAGATGACGCCGCGACCGTGTCCCACGTTGCCCAGCAGGCTGCCCGGCACGAGCACGAAGGAGCCGCCTCCGTTCCGGAGCAGCTTGTCCGCGCCGCCGTCGTTGGTGAAGTACAGATCCGGCCAGCCGTCGTTGTCGTAGTCGCCCCAGGCCACACCGGCGCCGTTGCCCGTGTCGCCGAGCGTGCCGCCGCTGGTGGCATCGGACCAGCCGAGCGTCCCGTTGTTCCGGAACAGCTTGTTGGCGGCGAACCTGTTGGTCAGGTAGATGTCCTGGTATCCGTCCCGGTCGTAGTCGCACCACATGGCGGCGCTGCCGTCGTCGGCATTGGCCACCGGACCCGAGATCTCGGAGAAGTAGAAGAAGCCGCCCAGGTCCCCGAGGTTGCGCAGGAGCTTGTTGGCGCCGTCCTCGTTCACCACGTAGAGATCCAGATGCCCGTCACCGTCCAGGTCGCCCCACGCCGCCGCTCGCCCCGCGCCGGCGTCGTCCAGACCGAAGACGCTGGGTACCGCGAAGTTACCGTCCCCGTCGTTGCGCAGTAGTACGTTGGCCTCGCCGTCCTTAACCAGGTAGACATCGGGGTCGCCGTCGCTGTCGTAGTCTCCCCAGGCCGCGCTCGTGGTCGGTCCTGCGTCCGCCACGGGGCCGCTGGCCACGTCCGTGAAGCTCAGATCGCCGTCGTTGCGCAGCAGCAGGTTGGGCGCGCCGTAGTTGACCACGTAGATGTCGAGATCCCCGTCGCCGTCCGCGTCGATCAGGCAGACGCTGCGCCCCGGCCCCGTATCGCCCAGCGGGCCGTCCGTGAGGGCCGTGAACGGCGGCCCGGTGTACTGGCCGAGGAAGGTGGCGGTGGCCCCGACGTCGACGATCTGCGCGTCGGGATTGACCGCCGGCAAGGTCCAGCCGTTGACCGGCTGCCAGGTCAGGGTGAAGGACCCGGCTGCCCAGACCGGAACCGTGGTGTCATCGGTGCCGCTCTTCCGGTAGCCGTCGGGCCCGTCGAGCGTCCAGGCCGCGTCCAGGCCGTCCGGCTCGACGTCGACGACGATGGTGGCCGCGTAGGCGGGCTCCGCCAGGGCGGCTTGCAGCACCGTGCGCGGATAGGTCTGGTTCTGCACGAAGACCACCGGGCGCAGGTTCTCCGGTACCCATGCCGGATCCAGGCTGAAGGTTCGCTGGAGGTCGACGCTCTGGCCGATCGTGGTCAGGCTGAAGCTCTCGTCGGCCAGGGCGTCGCGGGCGAGGTACGGTTTGTTGTCCACCCCGATCTCCGTCAGGACGAAGTGCACCAGGTAGCTGCCGGCCGGCAGCGACTCGACCACCTCGAGGTGCACGTCGATGGCGCCCGTGGTCCAGTCCGGACCCAGCAGCTCGTACCTGGCCGTGATGCTGAGCGGGCTGCTGGCGGCCAGGCGCGAGGCCACGATCGGCGCGTAGGTCTCGAACATCGAGCCGCTCTCCATCCCGCCGATCACCGTCTGGGTCCCGTCGAAGACGGCCGACGGCGTGCCGCTGAAGCCGTAGAAGGCGAATCGGGCCGCCGCATCGCCGATGTAGTACTCGCCGCCGATGTACCAGGTGATGGGAATGAACTCGGCCGTCGTGTAGTACTCGGCCAGATCACGCATGCCCGCGACCGCGGACGGACAGTAGGGTCAGCTGGGTGTGGAGAAGACCTCGCCGAGAACGGTGCGCGGGGCGGCCGCGGCGGGTGCGGCCATGCCCAGCAGCACGATGCTCAGGCCCGCGGCCAGGAGGGTTCGGGTGCGGAATCGGTGAAGCGCGGTGCCGTGCATGATCGGATCTCCTTCGGGTTGAAGCGCCGGTAACGACCCGCCGGGCGCCGGGGAAAGCGGGAGCCATCCTGGCTCCCTGCGTTCCGGTCATTGTACCACATGGGGCGTCGGTGCATCTCCCGCTTTGTACATGGGATATCGGCCGGTCCGCCGATGGTGCGGCGCTTCAGCCCAGCATCACCAGGGCTATCCCACCGATGGCGAGGCCGGCGGCGGCCAGGCGGCGGCGGGTGAAGGGCTCCTTCAGGAAGAGGGTGGCCAGGAGGATGATGAAGATGGTGCTGGTCTGGTTGAGTACGGCCGCAACGCCCACCAGCGAATGCTTCATGCCAGCGACCCAGAGCAGGAGGGCCAGGAAGGAGCCCAGGAAGGTCCCCGGCAGCATGAAGCGCCAGCTGCGCGACGGCCGGAAGACGCCCAGGACCTGGCGGCGGCGTCCCGAGAGCAGGGTCACCGGCAGCAGGCAGGCCAGCGCGCTCAGCTGGCGCACGGTGACGACCTGGAACAGGGGCGCGTGTCCGAGCACCGGCTTGATGATCACGATGCCCAGGGCCAGGGTCAGCATGGCCAGGATACCCCAGAGGATGCCCAGGCCGAGCATCCGCCGCGTGGCCCCGGCTGGGGGCCGGGCCCGGGTCGAGACCGCCACGGCGCCGATGACCAGGGCCATGCCCGCGAACTGCGCCGGACCGAGCCGCTCCGCCAGCAGCCAGAAACCGAAGAGGGTAGTCAGCGGCGAGTAGAGGCAGTCCACGATGGCGGTGATCCCCGCCCCCACCAGGTTGAGACAGCTGTGGAAGAGGGTATCGGAAAGCGCGATCCCCACAGCGGCGCTCAGCGCCAGCAGCGCGAGGTCTTTGCGCGTCAGGTCGCCGAGCAGCGGGAGCCCCAGGGCCGGCAGCAGGAGCACGAACAGCAGGCAGGACACGCCCACCCGGAAGAGGTTCAGGGCGAAGGGTGGAATCGTCTCACCGGATCTGCGCAGGAGGATGACGGCGAAGGCCCAGACCACGGCGGACGCGAGTGCGAAGAGCTCACCCATGCTGGTTGTCCGTGCTCCCTCACCGCTCCTCAGAAGCGGTCGGCGCGCAGGAGGGTGATGTCGAGCGAGGGGCGGCCGTCCAGGATGCACTCGCTGGCGAGCCGGCCGGTGATCGGACCATGGGTCAGACCCATCTTGGCGTGCCCCGTTGCCACGAAGAGGCCCGGCAGCCGGGCCGCCCAGCCGACCACCGGCAGCCCGTCGGGTGTGCAGGGGCGCAGGCCGCACCACTCGCCGCGACCCGGCGCCTCCACCACCCCGCGCAGGTAGGTCGCCGCGCCCTCCCGCAGCATGTCCAGCCGCCGCCCGACCAGGCGCCGGTTGATGCCGGAGAACTCCACCGTGCCGGCCAGCCGCAGGTTCGGCCCCATGGGGGTGGCGGCCACGTAGCTCTCGCTGAGCACGCAGGCGGTGCGCAGCGGCGGTCCGGAAGGCTGCAGGTCCAGATGGTAGCCCTTGCCCGCCTCCAGCGGAATGCGCAGGCCCACCTGACTTGCCAGCGCGCGCGTCCAGACCCCGGCGGCCAGCACGACCTCCGCCGCCGCGAGCCGCTCGCCCTGCGCCAGCTCCACGCCCGCGCAGCGTCCGTCCCGCACGAGCAGCCGCCGCACGGGGCTCTCCTCGCGGATCTCGACCCCCCGGGCCGCCAAACGCCCGGCCAGCCCCGCCAGGAACAGTCCTGGATCCAGGAAGGCGCTCCCCGGATAGCGCACGGCGCCGCGCACCTCGCCGGTGAAGGCCGGCTCGTCGCGCCGCAGCGCGTCCCCGTCCTGCTGCTGCACCGCGAAGCCGAAGCGCTGCGTGATCTCAGCGTCCCGTTCTGCTTCTCGCCGGCCCGCGTCGGTGCGATAGACGTCCAGCCAGCCACCCCGCTCCCACGCGCAATCCAGGGGCTCCGCAGCGAGGATCTCCTCCCAGCCATCGATGGTTGCGTGCCCCAGCGCCGAGAGCACGCTCATGCTGCGCTCCACCTGCGCCGCGTTGCAGGCGCGCCGGAAGTCCCACAGCCAGTGCAGCCAGTGCAGATCGCGGCGGGGTCGGATGTAGAGGGGCGAGCGGCTGTCCAGCATCCAGCGGAGCGCCTTGCGCGCCAATCCGGGACGGGGCAGCGGCGGGTGGCCCAGAGCCACGATGCCGGCGTTGCCGGCCGAGGCGCTCTCGGCGCTGCGCCCCTGTTCGCAGACGATCACGCGCCGGCCGCGCCGCGCCAGGTACCAGGCCGTGCAGAGGCCCATGATACCCCCGCCCACCACGACGGTTTGCTTGAACGGCCGCCCTGGCGGCATGATGCTCCTCCTGCGCTGCGCGGTACCGGCGAAACATAGCGCCTGACCTCGCACCGTGCATCCACCATCTGCAGGCGCCGCCCGACCGGCCTGCGCGACCGCCCGCATACCCGTCCGATCCGCCGCGCGGCGCCGGCCCGTTCCCGGCGTGGCACATCTCTTGATGCAGGGGAAAGACACCGGACATCGGGCTGGAACACGTCTCATTTTACCACGGGAGTACCCCACCATGTCTCGATTTGCCACGACGGCACGCCGCGGGCGCTGGTCCTGTGCTCTCCGGCTGCTGGCCGTCGCTCTCGTCCTGATAGTGATCGACAGCGGTCTCGCTCTGGCCGTCGAGGAAGTCGCCCAGATCGCCGCCCAGCCCACCAGCCCCGCGGATTACCTGAGGGCCGGCCTCGAGGCCTATCGCACCGGCGACGTGGCGGTGGCCCTGCGCTTCCTGGAGAAGGGACGGGACGAGGCCACCCCTTCCGCCGAGTTGCTGGTGGCCCTGGCGGCTCTCTACATGGAGCAGAACAGACTCGCGGCGGCGGAAGAGACGGCTCACCAGGCCCTGGAGCTGGACTCCACCAGCGCTGCCGCCCACGTCCTGCTGGGCGACATCTATGCCAGCATGGGCTGGCACCAGAACGCGCTGCAGAGCTACACCCAGGCCCTCAGCCTGGATCCGGAGCAGGCGCACGCCTGGCTGCAGAAGGGAATCCTGCTGACCGCGGAGCACCGCTACCAGGAGGCCGGCGAGGCTCTGGTGAAGGCCCGCGACAAGCTGGAATCCCCCACCGAGGCCTTCGTGGCGCTGGGCCGCCTGCGTCTGGCCCAGCTGCGCCACGCCGAGGCCGCGCAGTTCTTCGAGTTCGCCCTGGCCCAGGCCCCCGAGCACCAGGTGGCCCAGCAGCTGCTGGTGTTCAGCCTCCTCGGGGCGGAGAAGCCGGACACGGCCGAGCGTGCCTGTCGCGAGTTCCTCGCCCGGCATCCCGACAGCAAGGAGCTGCTGCTCTACCTGGGCGAGGCGCTGGAGCAGCAGGATCGCCTGCAGGAAGCCTTCGCCGTCTACGGTCGGGTACTGGACAGGGACGCTGGCTCGGCCCCGGCTCACAGCCGCCGCGGGCGTCTCTACTGCCGCTTCAAGCAATTCGAGGCCGCCGCCATGGAGTGCCGCACCGCCCTGTCCCTGGATCCCGACGACGCGCTCGCGCACGCCTATCTGGGCATAGCCTGTGCCTGGCTGGGGCAGCGCGAGGAGGCCCGCGCCCACGCTCTGAAGGCCGAGGCGGCCGGCATGCGCATGAACACGGTGTGGGAGAAGCTGAGGGAGTGAGCGGGCGGGCCCGCGTGCTCGAACTCTGGCCGGTGAGGGGATCGGCGCCCGGGCCCGCGGCCCGGGCGCCGGTGTTTCAGGCGCTCCGCACCAGTTCGCGCAGGAAGCGCGCGACCAGGCGGGCGGTCACGACGCGGCGATACTCCGCCGTGGATCGCAGATCCGTGATCGG
>Ga0315542_1002730_pt1 | contig 10622 bp, 12 predicted proteins | sample SalMarSW160120MG_FD_202541 | JGI IMG/M metagenome (GOLD analysis project Ga0315542, IMG submission 202541) | Salt marsh sediment microbial communities from the Plum Island Ecosystem LTER, Massachusetts, United States - Salt Marsh Sediment SW1601-20 ... | reverse complement strand
TTCTTATTTCGTGATGATCTTGTCGACAATGCCGTATTTTCTCGCTTCATCAGCCGACATGAAACGGTCGCGGTCCGTATCTTTCTCGATTTTGGCGATAGTCTGGCCGGTATGTTTGGCTAAAATCTGGTTAAGGCGGTCCCTGATCTTAAGGATATGCTCTGCCCTGATCTTGATATCGGCCGCCTGACCCTCGGCCCCTCCCATCACCTGATGGACCATGATCTCGCTGTTGGGCAAGGCGAATCTTTTTCCCTTGGCGCCGGCGGCCAAGAGGACCGCGCCCATGCTGGCGGCCATGCCCACGCAGATAGTGGACACGTCGCACTTGATGTACTGGATGGTGTCGTAAATGGCCAGCCCGGCCGTTACCGAGCCGCCGGGAGAGTTGATATAGAATTTGATGTCCTTATCCTTGCTCTCCGCGTCGAGGAAGAGGAATTGGGCGATGACGATATTGGCGACATGGTCGCTGATCGGCTCTCCCAAAAAAATAATACGGTCCTTTAAAAGCCGCGAATAGATATCGTAGGCCCGCTCGATCTGTCCCGACTTTTCTATGACTGTGGGAATGAGTGGCATATTATTATACTTATGACTAAATTTATTATATCTATATTAACAATATATTAAAAGTTTCATCCGCTGTCAAACGACCCGCCAGTGTCCGTTCTTATTTTCGAGATGTCCGCGCAGGGAGAACCCCGAGGCCTTGGCGTGGCCGCCCCCGCCCAGCATCTGGGCTAAGACGGAGATATCTATCTGCGGCCTGGATGTACGCAAACTCCCCTTGATCTTCCCGTCTTCTTCCTCGCGCAAAAGCACGAGTCCGTTGACGCCGTGAAGGTTGCTTAAAAACCCGGATATACCCTCAAGCTCCTCATCGGTGGCGCCGCTGGCCCTGATCTCGCCGCGGGAGAGGATGGAATACGCGAAATTATAGGTCTTGTTTATCTTCAGGTTATTGATGGCCAGCCCCCAGGTTTTCATGGCCGCCAAACTCTTGTTGCGCCAGGTATTTTCGAGAATAAGGGGAAACCTGGCGCCGCGCAGGAGCATTTCCGAGGCAATCTTGATGGTAGTGTCGGTGGTAGAGGGGTAAAGAAAATTACCGGTGTCGGTCATAATGCCGGCCAGAATACAGTTAGCCACGTTCTTGTTGATTTTCAGGCCGTTGACCTTGAAGAACGAATAAAGCACTTCGGCCGTGGAGGAGGCGCGCGGATCCCTGATCTCGATATCGGCATAATCGTCTACCTTGGGATGGTGATCGAACTCGATAATGAACTGGTGGGCGGCCTTCTTCGAAATTTCCACCTCCAGGTTGGTGCGGCTCATGCTGCCGCAGTCGAGAGCGATAATAAGATCATGGGAATAAAAATTAATTTCCCCTCTGTTGGCGCTTATTTTTTCCGCGTGCGGCAGAAAGGCGAGCTGGTACGGCGGCGGATCAAGACAGTAGGCGAAAAAATCCTTGTCCATCCCGGTCAAAAGGTCCGCGAGGGCGCAAACCGAAGACAAGGCGTCTCCGTCCGGCCGGTTATGGGTAACGAGCAAAACACTATCCGCTTCTTTCATTTTCGCGTAAGCCCGCGCGTATTTATTTTCCATAAATTTCTTCCAGCGTTTTTTCGATGACGGCGGCATTTTTCTCCCGATCGTCGGCCAGCCAGCGAAATTTAGGAATGTGCCTGATATCGATCTTTTTTTGCAGCTGAGCGGAAAAAATCGAACTTTTTCTCTCCAGCTTTTTAATGGCGATATCCGTCAGGTTGTCGGGCAGAACAGAGACCCCGATGCGCGCGTGCCGCAAATCAGGCGAACAATCCACGTAGCTTATAGTAATAAGTCCGTCTTTCAAAAACACCTCCTGCTCGGCAAGTATGGCCAGTTCTTTGAGCAGGAGCGAATTGATTTGATCTATGCGAGACATTGGATTAAAAATAATTCATTATTTTGTCTCTTCGGATTATTTTTTAATTAGCATCAGACCTCAAGACAAAATATTCATGCTTTAATAGCAAAGAGGTTTCTATCGGTTATAAACGATCCGCTCAAAAAAATATTCCTGAAAATTATCATTTCTTAGTGATCTTCTCTTCCTTGCTCACCACCAGAATATCTCCTTTCTGTATGGTCCCGTCGCCCGCGTATTCGATGCCGCATTCCTGGTCCGTGTCCACCGAACGCACGTCTTCCCTGGCGGATTGCAGCTTGACGATCCTGCCCCCGCCGGCCGATTCCTGGCCGCGCAGTATTTCCGCTATCGTTTCCGGCTCGACCCCGCCCTCGAGGACCTTTCCTCCGACGATCTGTTCCTCTTTGCCGGCCTTGAAAACCGCCAATATCCTCACCCGGCCCAACTCTACCCGCCTGACCGTGGGCTCGATCAGTTTTCCGGCCTGGTCCTTGATATCGTTGATCAGGTCGTAAATTATCCTGTAAATCTTTATGGTTATATTTTTCTCCCGCGCCAGTTCCTCGATAACGGGCGGAACCTTGACGTTAAAACCGAGAATTTGGGCCCCGGCCGCTTCCGCCCGCTTGATATCGCCGTCGGTGATATTGCCAAGCCCCTTGCGGATAATTTTTATTTTTACCTCATCCGAACTTATCTTCTCGAGTGATTCTTCGATCGCTTCGGCCGAACCGAGCACGTCGGCCTTGATTATCAGGTTTATTTTCTTGCTCCGGCTTTCCTTCTCCTTTTCCTCTTCGCTGGCGGCGGGTACGGCCGGACGGCTGACGCTTTTTATTTTCTTACCTTTTACTTTCACGCCCTCGCCCACAGTCAGGATATCGCCGACCTGGGGCGCGCTCTTGAGGCCGATAATACGGGCCGGAGCGGACGGACCGGCCGCGTCGATCCTACCGCCCTGATAGTCGTTTAAACATCTGACCTTGCCGATAATGACGTTGTCGAGCGTCAGCGAATCCCCGGTCTTCAGGGTGCCGTTTTGCACCAAAATGGTCGCGACCGGACCGGCGCCCTTGTCCACGTGCGATTCGATAACCGTACCGACAGCTCTGGCGTTCGGATTGGCCGTTAAGCCGGCCGATTCGGTTTCGGCCGCCAGGAGAACCATATCCAAAAGTTCGACCACGCCGGTACCCTCTTTGGCCGAGATCGGCGCGCATACGGTTTTCCCTCCCCAATCCTCCGGCACGATCTGTAATTTCGCGGAAAGTTCCTGCTTGGTCTTATCGATATTGGCCTCCGGCTTGTCGATCTTGTTGATTGCCACCACAAAAGGGATTTTAGCCGCCTTGATGATGCGGCAGGCCTCGATGGTCTGTGGTTTGACGCCGTCATCCGCCGCCACCACTAAAATGGCAATATCGGCGATGCGCGCGCCGCGGCCGCGCATGGCGGTAAAGGCCTCGTGGCCGGGAGTATCGATAAAAGTAAGCAAACGGCCGTTCCTCTCGACCTGATACGCGCCGATGTGCTGGGTGATGCCGCCCGCCTCCCCTTCCACCACGTGCGTGCGGCGGATAGCGTCGAGTAATTTGGTTTTACCGTGGTCCACATGCCCCATAACGACAATGACCGGCGGGCGCGGACGCAAATCGCCTTTACTCTCTTCGGCTATGATCTCCTTCAGTCTGACAGCGCCCTCTTTCCCGTTACTGTCCTCCTCTCGCGCCTGCCCGGGCTTGACCTCGATTCCCAGTTCGGAGCCGACCAGCCAGGCGGTATCGAAATCGATCTTTTCGTTGATGGACGCGAAAATGCCGTTTTTCATCAACTCGGATAAAACCGTGTTAATGGAAAGTCCGGAAAGGGCGGAAAATTCCCTGACAGTAACGGTGAAAGGCACTGTGATCGTTTTTTCCGCCCGGGCCTCTGTCTGTTCTTCCGCTTTTTCTTTTTCCTCGGCCGCTTTCTGCCTGTCCAGCTGTCCTTTAAGCTCGGGCCACTGCCTGATAATTTTATGGGCGACATTAACGTTGATCTTTATGGCTTTTTGTCCAATATCAAAACCGATCTGCGGCAGGGTATCGCGCAGCTCCTGGGGGGTTATTTTTAAGATTCTCGCCAATTCCGTAACGTTCATGGTTGTAAGAATAATTTATTTAATATTAAAACATTTTTCTTCATAAGTCAAATTGGACCATGATTAATGTTCTTTTTATGATGGCGGTAAGGAAATTATTTTTTATTAACATAAATCCGCCCCGACATAAGCCGGGGCGGATTTTTCAAAGAAGGGGCCTGTTGGACCTATGTAAAATCCTACAGGATATATACAAATTTTTACGATCTTGAAATTTACGCGTCTGAATTATTCCCGCGTACATCTATTGTTTAATCTCTTTTTCTTTCCCGGCCTCTGCTCTTTTTTCGGCGATAATTTCCCTGTTCACCCAGAATATCCAGCCGATAATAGCCAGAAGAAACAGCAGGAAAATGACCAGGTTCAGGTTAATTTTTCCCTGGCGTATTCGATTTTCATCGATCAATCCGCCCGGAGCGGCCGTGTCCCGCTTATCTTTCAAAACTTCATCTATGATTCCCCCGACACTGCTGCTGCCCGTACCCGGCGCTTCGTCACCGGGCGCAAATTCCGTCCCTAAAACCTCTGGTTTATCGAGCGCGCATTCATCTCCCTCTCCCTCGCATTTTTCTTCCGCGGCCGCGGCGCTTATTTTCGGCTGTCGCGCCGGCCCGACATTAAAATATATGATATTCGACCAGATGCTTTCTTTGCCGCGTTCGTCTATGGCCGTAGTATACACCAGGTGCTCGCCGCTTGTCAAGCCCACAAAGGGAAGATAGGCGAAATCGGCAGTACCTGATTCGTCATTATTGACCTTAAATTCGCCAAAAAGCTTCTGATCGATAAAAACGCGAATAATCGAATTATTCTTGGCCAATCCGACGATAAACGGCTTGTCAACAGTGGTATTTTTGTTGACCACCGGAGCAAATAAAGTCGGGGCGGGAAAGGGTAATTCTACGTTAAAATTTACGGCTGGCGACGGCTCGCTTTTTCGCCCGTTATTATCCCCGGCAATGGCATAAATACTATGACTGCCCACGCTTAAATTCAGGAATGGTTTATAACTGAAATTAGCGGTACCTGAATCATCGTTTAATATCTCGGTCTTACCGTTATATTTTCCGTCTATATAAACATAGACAGAAGTACCGCTCTTGGTAAGCCCGGTAATAGTCGGCTTAACTTTACCGGTAATAGTGCTCTCATTCGGAGTAACAATAACCGGCGCCGGTAATTCCTCTGTTGCCAAAACAATATTAAAAAAACTAATATTAAACAAAAAAGTAAAAACAACGACTCCGATAATAATTTTTCTCATTCTTCTCATACATACTATACCCTCCTTGATTATCAAATATTTTCTGCGAAAATCCACGGATAAAGATCAATAATCGCGTCAAACGACTAATATAGCCAAAAGGCTAAAATATATGAATAACTTAATTAATATAAAATATGCGTCAGGGCCAAAGGGAACAAACGAGTGGACACCCTATTTGCCTCTTTAGCCCGAACGCAATATTTAACGAAACAGGGCCATTGCTGTCTTTGCTGTCAGATTTTCCGCCATCCAGAAATCAATGGCATTATTACCTTATACCCTTGCTATATTTCGCGTCAAGTATATAAACCGTTCATAAGCTGGGGGTAAACCCTTGCTGGCATGTGGAAAATAATGTGGGTAAAAACGGGAAAACCGGGCCTTTCTCCGCCCGGTTTTCATGCTGCCGATAAAATTCTCTCTTCAATAAATATCCTGATAGTGTTTAATCCTGGCTTTTTTATCTTCCTTGTCGATGTCGATGGCGACAAAATCCAGTTGTACCAGATTTTCGTCGTGTGGATGGTCGCGTAAATAATGATTCATGGCCTTCTTCAGATTATTTATTTTTCTCCGCCCGATATTCTCCTCGGCCAGGCCCATGCGGCCCGATGTCCGCGTCTTCACTTCGACAAAAACCAGCATCCGGCCGCGCCTGGCGATAATATCTATTTCCTTATAGCTGGTTTTAACGTTGGCGTCTATGATCCTGTGCCCTTTTCTCTCTAAATATTTTTGCGCCAACTCTTCCCCGAATTGTCCGACCCTTCGATTATAATGCATATATTCTGCAAAAAACTCCCTGATTACCGGGAGTTTTCTCATGTCCGTGTCAGCGCGGACTATGGTATATACTTCTTATACTCCTCTTCCCTGGCTATTTCCTCTTTCATTTTCGGTATCCTTATCAGGGCCCTGACGATAAAAAACAGCCAGATTCCTATTCCCGCCCCCCAGGCCAGAAGCCAGAAGCGGGCGGAGAGGAAAGGCACCGACTCGTAAAAGAAAAACAGCATGATTACTCCGATGATAAGGTTGGTCAGGGAAAACGAATATGCCTGCCGCCAGATACGGTTGTAGATACTTTTTCTGCCCGCCTTCCTGATCAGGATAAAGATAAAAACGGCCGCGAATAGCAGGACCAAAAATCCGAAAAAATACCTTAAGCCGGACGAAGAGAGCTCCCCCGGCTGAAAGTTAAACCAATAATGGAATGATAATAACGCTTTCATACTTAGAGCATTAAAATATTACGCTTTGGTAAATAACAGCCCGTAATGATATTGCCCGACGAAAAATTCTTCTTCGAACCGGAGCCCCAGCTTCCCGCCGCCGTTGATCAGGAGATCTTTGCGTACCCGCTCCTCCGCGGGCGGGCCGAAAGGCGAAGCGGTGTTTTTCCATTCCACGACGATCAGTTTTCCGTCCCGCTTCAGCATGCGGATCGTCTCCCGCAAAATCTCCACGCGCTTATGCGACTGGTGCAGCGTATTGACAAGCAAAGCCGCGTCTAAACTCTCCGTTTCGATGCCGGTAGCCCCGAAAACCTCTAAATTACTCCAGACCGCTTTCACGTTCCCGGCATTCTCCTGCTTCGCTTTTCTGGCCACGGCGTCGAGTACCGGTTTTAAAATATCCACGGCATAGGCGCAGCCGTCTTTTCCCAGCGCGCGGGCGGCGGGAAAAACGAAATGTCCGGTAGTACCGCACCCTAAATCGGCTATTTTCATTTTTCCCTCGATTTGCGCTTTATCCAGGATAATATCGGCGTCAAGCAAGGCGTTGCCGCCCGTCAGATTATTCATAATCCGTATCTTTATTTAATACATTTACATTATAATTAATTTTTTTCATTTTCACAAGCGATTTTTTCTCATAACGCATAACTCTTGATTCATAACATATTTTTTACGGGCGCGAAGCTCTTTCTGTGTATGGGGCATGGCCCGTGTTCGGCCAATCGTTCCAGGTGCAATTTCGTGCCGTAACCCTTGTGCCGGTCGAAACCGTAAACCGGATAATGGTCATGCCAACCGCGCATCATCCGGTCCCGCACCACCTTGGCGATGATGGAAGCGGCGGCAATGGAGAAGGCGAGATCGTCGCCGCCGATAATGGCCTTTTGCGGCAACGAAGTGTTGGGCAGGGGGAACTTGCCATCCAGGAGAATAAAGTCCGGCCTGGCGGACAGGGCGCCAATCGCCTTTTTCATAGCCAGGAAAGCCGCCTCCAGGATATTGACGCGGTCGATAGTGGCGTGGTCGCACCAGCCGATACCCACGCCGGCAAATGATCGATGGACGACATCATAAAGCTCTTCCCGCTTTCTTTCCGTCAATTTTTTCGAGTCCTTGATCTCTGCCAGGATTTTATCGTCTACTTCCGTATCCGGACGGCAAACCACGCAAGCGGCCACTACCGGCCCGGCCAGCGGTCCCCGCCCGGCTTCATCAATCCCGCCTACGAGCCGGTAGCCGGCTTGAAAAGCGTTTTGTTCCTCGTCGAATGTCGGCATAATGTTTTCTTTATCTATGGTCATTTTAGCACTTTTCTGATATAATTCAAATATTACGGAACTTACGCGTTTGTATTCTTAAATGTGGAAAGGCTGGTTCTACTTTGCTCTTTTTTCTCCGGTGGCGACTGGAGTTAGAATTCGCCAAGTCAAAAAAAGAGCAAAGTAGAACCAGCCGATAATCGAATACATAAATTCTGCATTATTACAATCCGAATTAAATTTTAATGATAAAAATTATGCGTCATCTAATTTCGTTAAAGGAACAAGGCAAAGAAGACATTTTAAACATGCTTAACCTGGCCGAAAAGATCAAGGCCAGACGGACGGCCGGCGAACTGACCGGCTTACTGCCGGACAAGACCATGATCATGCTTTTCCAGAAAACATCCACCCGTACCCGGCTCTCGTTCGAAGCCGCCATGACCGAACTCGGGGGCCACGCCATCTTCCTCGACGCGCGCACCAGCCAGTTCTCCCTGACCGATTTCGCCGACGAGATCAGGGCGGTGATGCGCTTCGGGCATATCCTTATGTTCCGCGCCAAAAAAGCGGCCGACGTGGAAACGGCCGCCTCGTTCGACCGCATTCCCGTAATCGACGCCTGCAGCGAAAAATACCACCCGGCCCAGGCCCTCTCCGATCTTCTCACCATGGCCGAACACGCGGGCGGCATCGACAAAGTAAGAAAGATCGCCTGGCTCGGGATCGAAAATAACGTATCGAACACGCTTATGCTCGCCTGTACGAAACTCGGGATAAAAGTAGCGCTGGCCGCGGCCGAAACGGATGCCGACAGCGTGGACGCGGAACTCAATGAACAGGCGGAAGCCACCGGTCTGGTGGAACGCACATCCAATCCGGCCGAAGCCGTACGCGGCGCCGATTTCGTCCATACCGACACCTGGATGAATATGGAGTTTTTCCGCGACGGACAGGTCGTGCCCGAATTCCGGGAAGAATACGAACGGCGCAAAAAAACCTTCATGCCTTTCCAGCTGAACGCGCGCCTGATCGATAAATACGCGCCGCAAGCGAAGATTATGCACTGCATGCCCTGCCATATCGGCTACGAAATCTCGCGCGACGCCGTGGACCACCCCAACTCCGTAATCTTTGACCAGGCGGAAAACCGCCTGCACATGCAAAAAGCCATGATTCTCTGGCTCCTGAGCCCTCACCCCCAAGTGTAATTTTTACTCTAATACGCGCCGCAAGCCCCCTCCCCGCGGGAGGGGTGCGGGAGTTCGGTAACCTGAACAACTGCGGCGATATGCGCAAACGGCTTTACCGCACGGACTTGCCAGGGGAGGGGCAGTCCCTACAATTTTAAAAACCCGGTACTCACGCGAGTCCGGGTTTGGTTGTTTATTTGATTAATTTTCTTCGGTAATTTACCCGTTAGCTTAGGCGATGCGAAAAACCGTACACGATCAGGGGTAAAACCCGCTGAACTTTCGCTATATTCCGGTAACTCCGGGCGCAAACGTCTCCCTGTGAAAAACAGATCAAATCATCGTTCATCCTGAAGCTGGAAGTACCGGTAACGATGTCATCCGGGGAAAGAATCCCGCGCCAGATAAAATTCGTATAATAAAGAGAAACTACGTCGGCACAGGAAGCGATTTCTACCCGTAAAGGGACATCTCCTCTTTTCAGGGAGGGATACCGGGACCAAACCTTTTTTTTGATTGCCTTAAAGGCCTCGTCCTTGTCTTCCTTCCATTCGACCGAATACGGCTCGGGGGGATAAAAGATAAGACGCGGTACCTGCACTTCGTTTCGTAGATCGATTTTGTGTTCTCCTGACAGGAAAAAACGCAAGGACGGCAATTTATGCCCGCATAACCCGCCAACGGCATCGAAAGCCGGCAAATATTCGTCGGGATACAGATAACCCGCCTTGCCGCCCAGCATCAGGACTGGAGTCCAGCCATCATTACAGCACAACGTAACGGTCTGGCGCATAAATTCCTCGACGCGCCCGACCATTCGTAAGACAAGGAAGTTAAACTGCCTTACCCTTTCTACTATTTCCTTCAGAGGCATATTACAGGCCAACAGAAAATTGAGATAAGCCCTGATATAAGTGTATTCTGGTGTACGCCCATTGCGGCGGAAAAAATCGGGAAATCCGAATTCCGCGATCAATTGTTCGAGCAGCCAATCGTGCAGACGATACATAGCGGCCTGTCGCCACTCTTCGATTTGCAGCGATTCGCCGAAGCGGTTAGCCAGCCAGGCATGATCCATAATCCCCTGCATGGCTTCGCGGGACAATTTTCCCTCTTTTTCGACCAGCGCCTTGACTAACGTCCCTAATTCCTTGTCATCCATACGACCCCTCCTTTTTCGCCAACCGGCATTTGGCAATCGGCAGTATTTCCTTAAATACCGCCCAATCGGTAAACCGGCAGGCAAACAAAAAATTGTAAAAAGTGCCTTTACCCGGCCGAAGCCCGTCTTCGGCAAGCGTTTTTAGTTTAGCAGATCGGAGAGTGTTGTCAAGCGAATTGGCTACTTTAAGAAGCGTATGCATAAAGCCGTGAAACCCCTCCTTTCCTTTAGCAAAAGCGAATTTTACCCCTCCCCTGTCATCCTCGTCCAGGGGATACATCCATATCGTCTTAAACCGTTAGCTAAAACAATATACTCCCGCACCCCTCCCGCGGGGAGGGGACTTTAATCCGGACATGTCCGGCAGAATCCCCTCCCCGCGGGAGGGGTGCGGGAGTTCGGTAACCTGAACAACTGCGGCGATATGCGCAAACGGCTTTACCGC
>Ga0315542_1002729_pt1 | contig 10622 bp, 10 predicted proteins | sample SalMarSW160120MG_FD_202541 | JGI IMG/M metagenome (GOLD analysis project Ga0315542, IMG submission 202541) | Salt marsh sediment microbial communities from the Plum Island Ecosystem LTER, Massachusetts, United States - Salt Marsh Sediment SW1601-20 ... | reverse complement strand
ACGACAGCTTACTAGTATCAAATAATGACCTAATTTCTTCAGGTTTTAGTTCTCTCATCATTTTTCTAAGATATAGCTGACATCAACTGAAAATAAGGTGTTTCTTATGGCACAGATTGAATCAAAAAATTTGATATTTCGCATAAAAAGAGGGAAGTGGGATTTGAAATCCCACTTTTTCCTATTCTCTCCTGCAGTACAGAATAGGATCAATAACCTGATTGAACCGTTCATTGTAAGTTGCACAATCTTGGACACCAGAGCGAAGTGCTTCCAGGAGCGGCACTGGAGGGACTCTGTGAGGTTAGGTTCGTGTCATAGCAACCTCGAATCTCATTGAATTGCAGCCATATTTAAAGACCTATCAAATGACCATCTAAGAAATGTCCAACTTTGTCATAAGTTTCCCTAGCTGTTAACAACCCCACAATATATGCCAGAGTAGGTAGTACATCATAAGAAATGAGAACATTGAGATGAAATCATAGCGTTTGAAGATATTCAGCTGATCTGAATAAGAACAGACGGATTCCATCAGACACATCAACCCATAATGACTGTCCGATGGAGGAACCCAACATATGCTTGAAGATTTTGCTGTTCAACGTGAATTATCTGGCACACGAATGCAAGCCGCTCTTCTCAAATCAGAATTCTATTAAAATCACGGTCAACTCAAAGATGCACATGCTACACTTGTAGACGCATTAAGTATCTCTGATTCGTTGGGCGTTAAGACTCTCAGAAAAATGATCTCAGACAGGATCCGAGAGATGAACCAACTTCTACAAGAGGCAGAGGTCTCTTCTGAAAAGAGAAAGGAATGAGTCTGCCGAATATTTCTACTAAGGCGCCATCTCCTTTCTGTGCCCAGTTTCAGGAATTGTTAGTATCAGCACTGTTGCTATCACCATCACTACCACCAAGTAGACAATGGAGTAGAAATATGATCCTCCCACTCTCAGACTCTCCAAGAGGATGGTACCAAGAAATCCACCAAGATTACCAAACCAGAAGGCAAGCCCCGTGCTAGCCCCGGAGAGCTCCGGACCTACTGTTTTGAACTCCTCAAGCATGGAGAGAGCAACGGGCATGACAGCAATCAGGAAAAAGCCGAGAATTGCGGCTGAAATGTACGACACCTCGGTGATAGTACTCGTGCCCAGAATCCAGGTCGAGATGATACCAACCACCAGGGAAACCATGAGGAAAGGCTTTCTTTTCCCGACCTTGTCTGAGATGGCAGGAACGACGACCGCTCCGATGATGCCGAACACCAGGAGTAGAACCATGACGAATACAGGTGCTCCCAGGCCTGCCACGACTGGAATTCCCAGGCTTAGGAGAAGCTCCTCGACTATCGCAGTGAGACCGATGAATATGCCAAATCCTGCGAAAAAGCCGAAGGAGATGAACCAGACATTTCTGTCCTTGAGCATTCCTCTGATGCTAGGTGTGACCTCCGCAAGTACATCAATGTCTGGAGGATGAGGCGGTTTATCCCTTGCCACAGCAAAGAAGGCGATGGTCAGGATGACAGCAAGTATCGTGTCTAGGTAGAGTATCGACTCAATATTTGCCTGTGCAAGCGGAATTGTGAATCCGGGGTCTCCATAGAGAGGTACGGTCCACAGGACCATGCTCAGAGCTGTTCCCAAGAGCATACCAAGAAGCATGAACAGGGTGCTGACTCCCGTTGCCAGTCCCCGCTCGCCCTTCGGGAACCAGCTGACGCTCAGGTACACGATGCAGTTCTGGATCATCACAGATCCGATTGAGAGGCCGAACTGGCAGACGAAAATCATCGCGAAGTCGTTGAGGAGGAATATTCTGAGAGTACCGAACAGGACCTGAAGTATCGCTCCAAACCCTGCGACCATTACTAGGCCTTTGCGGTCAGCGAGCCACCCAACAGGAATTGACAGGATGATGAATGCCAGGGGTTGGGATGCGGTCAAGAGCACAACACTTGGGTCTCCTGCTGCCAGTCCGAATACGGGTGTGACCTCATTCCGGATGAGGGAGAATGTGAGCCACATCATCTGACCGACCATGAAGATCAAGCCGAAGACCAGGAGCACAACCCAACGGTAACCATAGACTCGGGTTTCTTCTACCACGCGAACACCTTCTTAGAAATAATACCACAAATGACGTGAGAAACAAGGTGGTAACCTCCTAAAATGAATTTCGAATATTAAAAAACTATTTAACAATTTGTGAGTATTGTTTACTACTTCATGCTGAAATGAAGTAGGTCTAACCTTAATGGAGGTTAGCTCTTGTGAAGTCACGTACGATGGCATACTATATTGTTGGTTTTATCCTAGTGACAACTCTACTCCTGATTCCATTTAATCAACTTGTAGAAGAAAATCATAAAGTAAGATATTCTTCAAACGAAGAGAATAGAATTGAAATCACTTTTGGAGGGCCAAGAATAACATGGGTCACTGTTGAGTGCAATATAACAGCAGAGATTCATTTCATGTATCCAAACGGGACGTGGGTAGCACAACATAATGTTCTCATTGTGTCAATCCAATCAACAAATGCAAGATTCAATTACAATAGTGAGTATCCGACAACTATTGTGGAAATCATAAGCGAAGAACCCTTTGTTGCAGATATAACATACACATATCCAGTTGTTATGAGAATGAGCTATTTTGAAAGAGTGCTCTATACACTTGGAATAATACATTAGAATTGTAGTATTAACTAAGCTTAAGCTTGAATATTTTTTCAAATTTCGCAACTTTAGGTGCAATTACATAGCGGCAATATCCCTGATTGGGATTATTCTTGAAATAGTTCTGATGATAGTCTTCAGCAGGATAGAATTTGTCAAAGGCAGTTATCTCTGTCACAATTGGTTTCTTCCATTTTCCACTAGCATCATTCTCACGTTTTACTCTCTCAGCAATCTCTCTCTGCTCTTCAGTACGATAGAAGATTACAGATCTATACTGCGGGCCATAGTCATTACCCTGACGATTCAGTGTTGTAGGATCATGAGTTTCAAAGAATACTTCTACCAGGTCCTCAAATGAAATTTGATCAGGATCAAACTCAATCTGACATACCTCCGCATGACCTGTAGTGCCTGTGACTACCTGTTCATACGAAGGATTCTCCACATGTCCGCCAGAAAAGCCAGACACAACTGATTTCACACCTTTAAGTTGCTGGAAAACAGCTTCAGTGCACCAAAAGCATCCAGTACCAAATATAGCAATTCCCATATGATTTCACTTATTTTGAATCCTAATCAACAGCTAGAAAGTGGCAAATTATTTCCAAGGATATAATGGTGAATAGTCATGGAAATTCTAGTTATCAATGGTAGCCCAAGAAAAGGTGGAAACACAGAGATTCTTCTAGATGCGTTGATATCTGGAGCACAAGAAGCAGGAGCGACAATCGCGAATGTGAAACTTAGAAACCTAAAGGTATCACCTTGTCGAGCGTGTGATTCATGCAAGCGTACTGGAAAATGTATTCAAAAAGATGACATGCCAGAATTGGTATCAAAGATGGAACAGAGTGAAGTCTGGATATTAGGCACTCCAGTCTATTGGTGGGGACCAACTGCACAGATTAAGGCATTCATTGATCGTTGGTACGGAATTAATCGTGATGTTTTCAAAGGTCGCAAAGCTGTTCTAGTTATACCCTTTGAGTCTGGCAACCCTGAAACAGCTCGACATGTTTTAGGAATGTTTGAAGATATTTTTGCGTATCTTGAGATGAAGCAAATTGGTACCATTCTTGCTCCAGGAGTACCTGAACGAGGAGAGGTCAAGAAACACTCTAATTTTCTCGAAGATGCCATAAAACTAGGAATATCAATTGTAGGCTAATCAAGTGATTTTGAAACTGTCTTACTATTGGGAGGGAATACAACTAATTCTTTACACCTATGAAGAGACCTTCTTTCATCAAACCGGGTTCGACAAACTCTGCAGAAAGACCACTTTCCTCCATGAGTGAAAGGAACGTGCTTCTTGGAAACGCTGCCATAGGACTTGGATCAACAAAATGCTCAGTGCCATTATTAGATGTTGTGACTAAGAAATGAAAATCCAGATAGACCATATCGCCTTCTCTCCTACTACGATTAGCTCTTGCTATCTTGATTTCTGGAAGGTCCAGACTGATGAGCCCCATGGATCCATCACGCACTGTTTCCTTTGTGAACATAGGTTCTATGATAATGACTCCTCCATGATTGGTATGTTTTGAGAAGGTACTGATTGCTTGAGCTAATTCATCTTCTAGTGTTAAGTATCCTATGGACCCGAATAAACAGGTGATTACATCGAACTTCTGACCAAGATCCATACTAATCATATTGCCTTGAACGAACTTAATATCGGGACACTTTTCTTTTGCTATAGATAGCATTTCGCTACTCAAATCAAATCCCATTGCATCATATTTATCCATAAGATGCATAATGTGAGTGCCAGTTCCACAGGCTACATCCAACCATCGGTTACTGTTGGATATTTTGTGTTCTTGGATGATGTCATGTAACTTCCGAGAATTTCCTTCGTAGTCTACCCACGCGTACATATTATCATAGTACTTGGCTAATTTTGTATAGAAATCTGTCATTGCTCATCGTATAAATGAATTCGAACATAAATCATACGAAGACTGATTTCTATCTAGAAAACACATCTTCATTGATTCCTACTTGCTTTGGGTTCATTTGATTGTACAGCATCCGACCTATGTACGCCCCAAAACCTAGTAGACCAAGAAAGACACACACATCATAAACGAATGCAAAATGGAAGATGCCAACAAATGGGTTGCCTAGTAATGGGTAGAATGGATTCATCTCACCATAGATAAACGAGTCAAGAAAAACATGAAAATATGTACCGATAATACTTGCAGGAAATATGTGACGAAAAGATGATTCTTGATGCAGACCAAAGAGCGATACCAGCTTGTTGAGATACCGTCGAAGTGGATAGATTGCAACTGAGAGAATACAGGCAATAATCGTAGCTCCTAGATACGTGTGAAAGAATCCATGAAATTGAAACGGGAGTTGTAGCATTAAAATCGTTACAGGTTCTATATCAAGAATTACACTTGCCATCATCACTGTTGAAAAATCAATATACGGAAAAAGAACTACACCAAGAAACAATCCGGGTCCGAAATGATAAGGAGTGAAGGGCATTACTCAATCACGAGATAGTAATGAACTCACTCATATAAGTGGCAGGACCTTATGAGATGTGTACTAAAGCATGATTCCGTTCTTACTCCTGTATACTCAGGTTATCTTCAATCTCATCTTCTTCTGAATTTTCCTCAGGAACTAAGCTTACAAAATTACTACCATAACTATCTTCGTGGATTCGAATCATTGAAATCCAACCCATTGGAATGATACTGGAGTGGACAGGTCTCCTAGGTCCAACCATGAAATAATCCTCTCCAACATGGATGATTCGAACTCCGTGAGTTTCTGCAACCATTTCATCTCTATCATCTGCATGGCCATATGCACTGGAACAGAGATAGACATCCACAACACTCTCTGCTTCAGCGAGATAATTTAACATTCCTTTCCAATCTTTTCCAAACTCAAGCGTGCTTTTTGCGGCGTCCATTAAATATTGACCTCCAGTCTTGGTGTTTTCATGATATTATCCGTATTGAACATATAAGACCTCAGAGATTTAACCAAGAAATTCCAAAATATAGCACCACGTGGTAAATATTGCCTCTAATCAAGGGGAAGAATTGAAGGGAAGTGATTCTCACCAGGAAGCCTTTTTATTTCGCATCTGTTTGTGTTTCAAAATCTTCCCTATCTGCAAATTGATGTCTGATCCAATCTATTGGTGCACGCAAGGCAAGTCGAGGACCAGAAAATCGCATAACTCGTCGTATCTCTTCACGCTTTGTATGATTATAACAATGTGTGGGACATTTCCGACATGTTGGCTTATCCTCTTGGTACTGACAGTGTTCCAATCTAAGATGCGAATATTCTAACAGACTTTGGCATTCTGGGCAGAGAGTGGCCTTGGGAAACCTGTGTTTCTTCTCACAGTATAGGCAAATCAGTTTCTCAACAGTTTCTTTCTCTCTTAGAATTTTAGTACCGATATTGGAAGAGTTTGATTCATCGTTCATGTTAATGACACCAATGTGATTATGAATTGTGATGGAGGATATTATTTTAGGCGTGAGATAGTGACATCCGATAAGACAACCCTTAAGATATGTTCGACTTCGCAGCTTTCAATTGCATGCTGAGGTAATCGTATGGTCCAGTACTGTCCTATGGTCAAGGGATCTTGTCGCGGAAAATCCTGCGATTTCTGGGCGAGGATAAAGATACGTAAACTCCCTCTAAATGAATTGGTTTTGAGTATCAAAGAATCTCTCATGGAATGCAAAGCTGAAAACTCAATGTCAATAGACGAAGCGATACGAGAATATTGGGCACAGATTGGCATAAAGAACATGGACAGAGTATGCGAGGAAGAGCCAGACCTCTGCATAAAAATGATGGATGCAGAGGTCTTGGCAAAGAAATGATTTGTATCAGCTAAATTCAGCTGGTACAGGAATCATATTCCCTCTATTGATAATCCATTTTGGATCAAGAGCTAATTTCACAGCCTGCATCTCAGAAATACCACTTGCACCATACATCACTTCAAGGAATGCTCGTTTGAGCTTTCCAATACCGTGCTCAGCAGCGACAGTTCCTCCAAGCTCTACAGCTCTCTTAGCGAAGGTCATGTAATTATTCATTCCCTGGTCAACCTCCTCATTATTTCGAGGAAGCATATTGACATGCAGATGGTTATTGCCTATATGACCAAAAATGACGTATTCCATTCCTTGCTCCTCAAGTGTCGAACGATAGAACTTGAGATAGTCCCGAAGTGCTTCGTCAGGTACAGCCATATCTGTGCCAATTTTATGCACCTTGTGATATTCTGCTTTCCTTTGAGCAATCAGTCCATTGACTGTTTCAGGAATAAAATGACGGACTGTCTTCATTTTTTCTAACTCAGTCCAATCCAAACCAGCCCAGCTAGATTCAGAAGACGTGTGATGTTTATTGAGTGTCATCTCAAGTGCCATAATCATCTCTTCCATCTGCTCTTCAGTATAGGAGAATTCAAAAAATATGATGGTCTTTGTATCCTCTTTCATTGCGGGAACCGTGATTCCCGCAGAACTTGCCTTTTCCTTGATCATTTCGATTGCGTTAGGTCCAAAGTATTCCATGAAATCCATCTTCACGATTGATTCTGGAGCTCTAATGTCATAGACAAAATTCACAGCATCATCTTCACTTGGGAAGAAAGCCATCACAGTCATGATGTTCGCAGGTAATTTATGGAGCCCAAGCTCAGCTAAAGTGATGACTCCTAGAATTCCTTCGGAACCAATGAACAAATCGATAAGATCCATATCGGGTTTTGCAAATAGCCCTGCTGCATTCTTTGTTTTTGGCATCTTGTAACTGGGTATACTTACATCAACATCAGTGCCATTACTCAATGTGATGATGAATTTGCCATCTTTGGAAATCACATCACCCCTATTGATATCAAGTATGTCACCATTAGCCAGAACTACTCTGATTCGATAAACCCAATCTCTTACTGCACCATACTTGTATGTCTTTGCACCGGAAGCATTGCATGCAACAATACCTCCAATCCATGCACTCATCTCAGTAGGATCAACGGGAAAAGTGAATGTTTCAGGCTCTTTCAAGAACTTGGTAAGAACTGCTTGCTGCTTTTCAGTGCCTTTGCTTTCAAGCTCATGAAGGTTCTTTGTGGTAACTACTTTTACAAGATCTTCGAGTGTTACACCTGCATCTGAGGCAATAGAATAGAGTTCTTCACCTTCGTTATAATCCATGTAATGGAGAGCGGTCATCTTCTCAAGATTCATCGCGAGACCGCCGAGTGGGACAGCTGCCCCAGTTAATCCTGTTCTTCCACCCTGAATAGTTACGGGTGTATTAGATTCAAACGCAAGTTTCATGAGCCCAGCTACTTCAGCCTCATTCGAAGGAAAAACAATTTTCTCAACAGTCCCATCAAAGGAGTGGCTTTCATCATCAAGATAGAGAGCATAAGTATCAATAATTTCAGATTGATCAGTTACAGTTTTGACCTGTGAGAGATCTATATCATCGGGTTTTAGGGCGACTATACGATTAGTCATTCTAGTTGCTCCTCCCAATCAGGAGTAATCAAGCTATCAATATCAAGGATTTGGTCTGGTAAATGTGATTACCCTTTTAAGAACAAAGAAGACAGCCACGTGAACTAACACCAGTTTCATGACAAGAGGATAACGACTTGAAAATTGCAGCCATATCAGACCTACATGTGCTTCCTGATGGTAGTGATAGAAATCTCCTTGAAAGTATTAAACGAAGAGTAGAGGACCTAGAGCCTGATGTCTTTGTCATTGCTGGTGATATTAGCGACCGCTTAGATGTTCTATCGGATTCATTATCTCAGCTGAAAGTTGATTCGTGTACCAATCTCTATGTGGCCGGAAATCACGATATTTGGTTCGAAGATGGAAAGAGCCCAAGCTCTCTTGAAAAATACTCAAAACATATGAATGAAATCTGTAGTACTAATGGTTTTATCCATCTTCCAAATCAACACTTCATCAGCGGAAATATAGCATTCGTTGGCAGTATCGGTTGGTATGACTACTCTTTCCGACGAGTTGAATTGGAAATTCCGATGGAACACTATGAACAGAAAGAGCATCAGGGCGCAGTGTGGTACGATTTATTCAAGATAGATTGGGGTTACAGTGATATTGAGGTAACTGACCTATTTAATCGAAAATTAGAATATGATCTATCAACGCTTCCAGAGAGTATCACCAAGGTTGTGTATGTTTCACATCATCTACCTTTTCGAGAGTTGACAATCTACAAGGATCGGCTTCCATGGGATTTCCATAGTGCATTCATGGGTGCGCAGAGCACAAGCAGAATCTTAGAGAAGGATGGAAGAGTGGTTCTGTCAATATCTGGGCATAGTCATATCAGAAACATAACATCAATTGGAGAAATAACTGCATTGAGTGTTCCCCTCGGATACGGCAGACCAAGTCTCGACAAGCTTGATGATTTTGTTAGAGATGCTGTAGCAGTCATAGAAATCACAGAACAAAGTATTAACATCCCGGATTTTGTGAGAGGAGACCTTTGTGCAAATCTTGACTACATTGCTTCAAGATACTAATTTGACTCGACAGATTAATGAGCAGGAGAGCATGTACATCAAGCACTCTGCATTACATTGTAGTCAAAAAAAAATGACAACGTGGTTCAAACAATGAAGAAACCTGGCTGGGAAATCATTGCTTCACTTGGTATGGTCTTGGTATTTATTGTTTCAATGTATTTAACGGTGGTTTCGAGGAACCTTGGTGGGGCAATTCTTGTAGTCTTCATTGGAACGTATGTGCTCATCTCCACAGAGAAAGTAAATCGAACTGCAATGTCGCTCTTAGGAATGGCACTTGCGGGAGTTATCCTCTTTGTCGGTTCTCAAATTGGACTTATTGCACTTCTTGAAGGAAAAGAATTTGCATCCTTCGTAAATCATGTCGATTGGACCACTATAATCTTCATCATTGCTATGAGTATTATAGTATCAGTTGCAGCAGCATCTGGTTTGTTCCAGTATATTGCATTAAGAATTGCAGCAACAAGTGAGGGAGATCACAAGAAACTCTTCATTACATTCCTTATCTTCGTTTCAGGAGTCAGTTTATTCTTTGATACTGTATCAACAATGCTCATCGCTGCTCCTCTTACTATCGAAATTTGCAAAGCTCTTGAGATTGACTTCAAATCATTTCTGGTTTCAGAAGCCATAGTTTGTAATTTTTCATCAATTCCATCAATTGTTGGAGCTGTGCCCAATCTTGTAATTGCAGGTGCAACAACCTTAGATCCTGGTTTTCTCTTCATCGTATTCATGCCTCTTTCCATCATTTTGTTTCTTGTTAGTCTACCAATCTTACTACGATGGTATGGTTCTACCTTTGGAACTACAGAGGAACTTCGTGTAGATGCCGTCTTTTCTATTGACCCTGCTACAATGATCAAAGATAGATGGGATTTCAATATCTCAGCCGCAGCTATCATTTTCTTAGTCGTTGGTTTTGCACTGGGTCCAAGTTTAGGTTTAGTTCCACCGATGGTTGCACTCGTGGTCGCAGGTTTTCTCCTCTTGTTGGCTCATGAACGTGCAAACGAGTTCCTCAACAAGGTTGGATGGACTACTGTCTTCTTTCTTGTAGGACTATTCGGACTGGTTGGCGCACTTGAATTGACAGGTCTCATAGATGCACTCGCAGAGGCTATTGCACCAATTATTGGTGATAATGCTAATTTTGCAACTGTGTTTCTCATTTGGATTCCTGCTATGCTTTCTGCATTCTTGGATAATTTACCAGTATCAGCAGTATTAGCACCGATAGCAGTTGCATTTACTGATGTAAGCCCAGTTCTTCCTCTCGCACTTATCTTTGCAGTAAACATTGGAGGTTATATTTTCACGCCACTTGGCTCACCAGCAAAC
>Ga0315542_1002727_pt1 | contig 10623 bp, 2 predicted proteins | sample SalMarSW160120MG_FD_202541 | JGI IMG/M metagenome (GOLD analysis project Ga0315542, IMG submission 202541) | Salt marsh sediment microbial communities from the Plum Island Ecosystem LTER, Massachusetts, United States - Salt Marsh Sediment SW1601-20 ... | reverse complement strand
GTAATAACCAAATTACCGGAAGAAGTTATGGTAATGATACAATCAGCAGTATTAGCGTCCGTTTGATTACAGGAAAAATTACTGTACCCGACTGTATTGGTGCCATCAATTCCCACGTCGCCGATGTTAACTCCGTCTGAATCAGTTACATGAATCGTAGTATTAGTAATATTGGTCTTTGATATTTTAAGCGGAGCTGTAATGCTGATCAGCGGACCCGGATTAGTGATTGTATAGCCGCTGCCGGTTTGGGCTGACACGCTGTCTGAAGCCAAATTAGAAGCTTTATCATGCGCATTAATAATTAAGTCCCCTGAAGTGGTAATATCAATAGTGCAGTCAACTGTTTTTGAATCTGTTTGAATGCAAAGAAAATTACTATAACCTACTGATGATGGATCCACCGTTACTTGGCTGGCTAAGATAGAGTCATTGTCAGTAATATTAATTGTCGTATCAGAAATATTAGTGGCTGAACTATGCGTGGGCACGGTAAAAGTAATCACCGGTGCAGTGGTATCAATGACTATATTTTTATTGTCACCCAAAGAATGCGTGGCACCAGGTGTCGGCAAGGTCAGATTGGCAGGGGCAGTAGAATCTGAATTGATTATCGTGCCACCGTTTAAAGTCAAGGAGGTAGTGGCGTTAGAATCAAGATCAGCAGAATTTTCACCACCCGAAACAGTATAATTAAAAGTTAAAGTATCAGTGCCTGAGCCGCTGGCATAAGAGGCTGTGCCGCCGGAATTTAAAGCTAAAAGCGGCGTGCCAGTTACGCTGACATTTTTATTAAATTGAATCCTAATCGGTATAACTGTTCCGGCCTTATAACTGCCATCAGCAGTCGTAGAAGTCACATCAGTCACCATTATGCTTTGCAATAAAACTGATAAAATTTCGTCATCTTGATTTATCACTGCTATATCAGTATTACCATAATTATCAAAATCAGCAGCAGCTACCACCCATGGCCGATGTCCTACAGGCAAACGATTAAACGGCTGAAAAGTGCCATTGCCATTATTGATAAGCACATAAATATCAGTGGGACTAGCGATTTCTAAACTACCCAAGACTAAATCTGGCACATTATCATGGTTAAAGTCAGCTGCAAAGACTGAAACGGGAGTTTTACCAACAGAATATTTTACCGGCGAAGCAAAACCGCCCAACCCATTACCCAAATAAATAGCGACTGCCCCACTACTGACATTGGGTACTGCCAGATCAATATTGCCGTCATTGTTAAAATCAGTTACTGCAATTGCCCTGGTAATACCAACATTGTCAACGGGGAGGCTAGCACTAGGAGAAGGGAATGTGCCGTCACCATTGCCCAGCAAAATTGAGACTGTACTGCTTTGACCGTTTACCACTGCCAAATCTGGTTTATTATCATTATTAAAATCAGCGCTGGTCACAACTCTTGGCCCTAAAGCTACATTGTAAATAGTTTCAGTTCCAAAAGTGCTATCTCCATTGCCCAGCGAAATACGGACAGCATTGATGTTAAAATCTGCTGATGCCACATCCAAATTACCATCACCATTAAAGTCAGCCACAGCTGATGACTGATGACTACCCACAAGACCTCCATAGCCAACTGGAGCCGCAAAAGTTCCATTGCCATTATTAATCAATACGAAAAAACTTTGATTCGCTCCTGCAAGAGTTCCTGCCACAACCAGATCAGGCCAAGTATCATTGTTAACATCAGCTATAATAACTTTTTGTTGGTCAATTAATGGAATAGCAGCGCCATAACCGACACGAGCATTAAATACGCCATCACCAAGTCCCTTATTAATAAAAACCTCAATATCGCCAATAGAAAAGCTTGGCACTACTATATCATTAAAACCATCACCATTGAGGTCACCAATAGCTACAGACATTGGATTAAAGCCCGTCGCATAGTTTACTCGAGGCTCAAATTGGATTAAAGCCGAAGCGCCTTTTATCAGAGGAAAACTTAAAAATAAAAGCAAAATTAAAAACCACTTCCAGGCTGGCCTCCAAGTCAAAATTTTAAAATAAATTTTTCTTATCCTAGTTTTCCCTAATCTTAGCATGCATTTTCTTATATTTTTATTATAACATAATTCACCAATTTGCAATAGAAATAAATCAAATAAAAAATCACTTATTAAAGTGATTTTTTATTTATTCAAAATTATTTTAAGTTTTTTTCAAGCCGACATCCAGATTGACAATCTGCTCTTTTTGCACCAGGTCAACCGGCTTGATTTGCTTGGATTGGTAACCGGCTTTTTCTGTTAATAGCTGGTAAATATTTTTGCCCACTAAAAAGGCATAGCGGCCCTTGCCGTCTGTTACCTGGGTCTCCAATAACTTGTTAAACTTAGTGTCAAATATTCTCACTATCGCATGAATTAATGGCTCCTTAGTCTTCTCATCATAAACTATGCCCCAGCTCTTAGGTTTTGGCGGCACTATCAGGCTTCGGAAGATTAAGAATAAAATCACATGAAATATTACCGCAGCGATAGTAATGGCTGTCGGATAAATTATCAGGACTAAAATAGACAAACTTAAGCCCACATAAGCAATGATTAGCCTTAAATTACTGATTACATAATGCTGTACTGCGGCTTTTTCCGCCACCAATTTCTTAGCTACCGGATCTAACGGTATATTGGCGGTAATAACTGCGCCTTTGGCTGTAACTTTAACCGGCTCGCCATGGTATAAATCAAGATACTTAGCATCTTCTTTATCATCTTTTAAATACTTAGTCGGATACACATAGCCGGGTTTAGTCACTGTGATATAGTATTCGCCTGGCTCTTTGACTATCATTAAATATCTGCCTTCCTTATCTGTCACTTTGGTCTGAATGAGCTGATTCGTTGCTTTGTTAAATAACCTGACCACTGCCAGACCGACTGGCAGCTTGGTTAAAGCGTCATAGACTATGCCCCATTTTTTCCTTTTGCGGCGGAAAAACCATAAGAATGGTTCGCTAAAAACCAAATATAGATATGGCAGGATATTAAAGGTAATGGCTATGGCTGTTGGTATGGTATTGATAAAAGCCAAGACAATCAAAGCTGGGGTCACTATGTTTTGGCTGGTTTGTTCCACCTGCGGATTATCAAAAAATTTATCCAGCAAAAACTTGATCGTTTCATTCTCGCCCAGCCATTGCATTATAGTGCCTAAAATTCTGCCTCCTGGCGGCGTGGGCGGTATGGGCGGCGTAATGCCTTGGCATTGGCAGCTAAAGCAAGTTTGGTCAGCAGCGCAGTCTGCATTATTTTCACAAGTTTCACCTTGTTCAATGGTGCCGTTGCCACAGACTGGCGAAACTAACGGTACATTACTCTGGCACTGACAACTAACACAGCTTTCATCTGCAGTGCAGTCTGCGTTGTTTTCACAAGTTTCACCTTGTTCAATGGTGCCGTTGCCACAGACTGGCGAAACTAACAGTACATTACTCTGGCACTGGCAACTAACACAATTTTCGTCAGCTGCGCAGTCTGAACTACTTTCACAAGTCTCGCCTTGCTCTATGGTTCCATTGCCGCACACTGGCGGTACTGGCAAAATATTACTTTGACATTGGCAATTAACACAGCTTTCATCTGCAGCGCAGTCTGCATTTCTTTCACAGGTTTCACCCTGTTCAATAGTGCCATTGCCGCAAACTGGCACAATAACTGCGGCTGCCACAGCATTATTAGTTGTATTGCTTAAAACAGCTGTAAAATTATCCCCGCTAATTTGTCCCTGGTTAGTTATGGTTTTGGTTTCTGTGCCGATTTTCACTGCTACTTTAAACGTTACATAGCCACCCTCATTGGCATTTATATCTCCTAAATTAAAGCTTAGCAGATTGCCGTTTTGGCTAAATCCAGTTGTGATTTCCTGATTATTCTTGTAGATCTTAGCACTGCCAGTTATATAGCTTAAATCATCATCCATGTTATCGCTAATGACTGCATTAGTTGCCGGGCCATTGCCCTGGTTATTATATTCTAAAATATAGCTTAGCTGGTCTCCTGTTTTTACTTCTATTCCGTCCTGGTCATAGGGCGGGTTTTGTGCCTGCCCAGTATGTCCTAAACTGCTTAAAGTCAAAATCAATATTATTAAAATTACTACCTTTAATGCCAGCAGTCCGATTGCTCTTTGCAAGGTCTTTTGGCTGTATTCATGCAAGCGTTTATGTTTTTCATAGGATGCTTTATATGTTCCCCCATTATCCTGCCCTGCATGTTCAGCAAAAACTTTGGCTGGCTTTTTAAACAGCAATTGCCCTATTAGTTTTATTCGCTTGCCTTTGAGGCCCAGGTTCTTAATGGCTCCGGCTATACTGACAATTAAGAGGATTATTAAAATGATCAGAATAATATTTAAAAAAATGGAAAGTTCCTGCAGCAGTCTTAGCCAGGCTGGCTGGCCTATATCTTCTGTCTGCGCTAAGGCGATTTTGGCTAAGCCAGTATTTAATAGCTGCAGCTGGCTAATATTAATGCCTACGCCTTTGGTCAGGCTGATTTGCGGAGCCACGGCTTCTGCTTGCGCGCTGACGCTGGCTGAAAATTCTGTTTCTATCCCGTCTCCGTTTCTCGCTTTTACTGCAAAACTATATTCCTGGCCTGGCGTTAAGCTGATAGAAAAGTCTCCCTGGGCTGTTACTTCGCCAGTTTCTCCTGTTACGACAATGCCGCTTTCTCCGCCCCAGGCAGCTCGCGTTTGCCAAGCTGGATCTGGCCCAAAACTGCCATCTGCCTGTACATACTGCTGGCTATTGACATCATAGATAGCATATTCTGTCTGGCTTGGATTAGCGTCATTAGCATTTATTTTAAGAATAATACTATTCTCTGTAACTTCACCTATTATTGGCATTAAGGGCGTATTAGCCAAGGTATAGCAGCTGGCTGTATTAGATCCGGCTGACTCGCCAAAACTGTTAAATGATTTTACATATCTGTCATTGTATAATGTATTGGTTTCTAAATTTGTTTCATTCAAATGGTCTAGATTAGTTACAATTGACGGTTCTGTGCTTAAAATCAAGCCTGGCGGGCCATACAATCTAAAGCCAGTTTCATTATTGGCTGTATCTTCAAATGTCCAGCTAATGGCATTCGTATTTTGCGCAGTGCAACTGAAATTAATCGGTACGTTCGGGGCTACATCTGTATTGCCAGAAGGCGGTGCTGCGCTTGATGTAACATTAAAAGTTAAATAATTATATTGGCTGGCCCAAACATCATTAGTAGTGCCACCGTTAGAATCACCACCAAATAAAACCATGCGGTTTTGAAAAACTGTTGAAGAAAAATAATCGCGACCTCTAAATTCTGCGGCTGGAGTTATTTCTGTCCAATTTGCACCATCAGGTGAAGACCAAACATCATTTGTCCACAAAGAAGGCAAAAACCATGGCAACTGATTTCCTCCGGTAAACCAAATTTTATCATTGTAATTAAAAGTAACAGCAGTTGCTCTGGCCGGCAATGTACCAATAGATTCTTGAGTCCAAGTAATGCCGTCAGCAGTTGACCAAACATCATTAAGATAAACAGCAGGAGGAGGACCAAGCGCAGTTTTGACCCCGCCCATAACATATAATTTCTCTCCGCTGCCATCATTAAAAGCAACTGCTGTATGATTATAACGGCCAGACCAGTTAGCAATTAAAAGCTGGCAAACATTGCTGGCACAGTCAGCATTTTGATTGCAGCCTGCACCGGCATTAGCACCACCATTACAAAAACCACTATACCAGATATTTCCATCAGAACTAAACCACACATCATTTAAAAAACCAGTTGTAGTGGGCCCAGCACAAAGATGGCCGCCACAATTGGCATTACTGCTGCAAATGTTTCCCTTATTGGTACCGCCGACGCAAATTTTTGAACAAGAACCACCGCCAGCGCATTGATTATTACTATTGTCATAACAAATTGAACCCGCATAAGTGCCACCGTTACACTTGCCTCTGGTATGCCCGCCAGTCAGCCAGATTTTAGGGCCACTGCCATTATCAAAAACAGTAACTGTCGGATTATATCTGCCAGCCCAATCCGGTGTTGCTGCTTTATCCCAACTTATTCCGTCAGATGTTGACCAAGCCTCTGCTAAATTAGCAGATTGGCAAATGCTGCCTCCTCCTCCGCAATCAACACCTGACGTGCATGGCTGACCATCATTAGCGCCGCCCACACAATAGCCAAGACAATCACCAGCACCATTAGTACAACCGCCTATGGCCCATAATTTATTATTAAAAACCACACTCTTTAAGGCTGAACGTTCTGACCACTGATTGACTCCAGGCGTAGCAGTGTCTGCTAATCTTAATGTCCAATTCCTGCCATCAGGCGAAGACCAAATATCATTAGTATTCTGACCGTCAATATTTCCATTGCCCTTGACCCGACCGCCTAAAATCCATAATTTTTCAGCAGTATCGCCAATAGCTTTAAAAGCAATTATGCTGGATCCCCAACGCGGACCAAAATCACCATCATAATTTTGATTAACTAATGTCCAATTCACTCCATTTGCTGAATGCCACACATCATTTTTACCTCCTAAACCATATTCCCAGCCGCCAATTACCCAGATCTGATTATTATGCACTAAAGCAGCGAAAGTACGCCGCGCTGTCCAATATGTCCAAGAACTCGCAGCAGAATCCAAAGCCTGATGTTTAAAACCAGGATCAAAAATTTTAGTCCAAGTAATGCCATCCGAAGAATTATATACATCATTATAATTTATCTCATTTGTGCCATCGGTTGATCTGCCGCCCAAAAACCACATTTTTGATCCTGAGCCATCGTTATAAACAAAGGCTTCAAAATAATTACGGCCTAATTCCAAGGGATTGCCTGGATTAGGATGCCCCCAGGCTGCTGACGAAGTTTCCAATGTCCAATCAATGCCATTACTAGAAGACCAAACATCGCTATCAGCAATGCCCAAATTTATGCCTCCCATCACCCATAATTTATTACCATAATTCAGCATTTTATGACCGTTGCGAATATCCCAAATGTCAGTGCCCCCTGCTTTACCAAAACAAACATTGCCTGCGTCCAACGGATCACAAACTTTTACCCAATTTTTACCATCTACAGAAGACCAAACATCGTTCATATTTGTAAAAGTAGTGCCATTTTGCTGCACACCGCCAGAAAGCCATAGTTTAGGTCCACTGCCATCATCAAAAACAGCAGTAGCAAAAAAAGCTCTATTTCCCCAGGGCGCATTATTATTTTCCAAAGTCCAATTTTTACCGTCAGTTGACGACCAAATATCTTTATAATAATAATAAGTACTGGTGTCATTAGCATATAAATACATATTGCCGCCAAATAGCCACATTTTATCATTAAAAACTACCAAACCAAAAGTGCCTCTTTTTGCCCAAGAAGCATTAGCTGTCTCTTGTTTCCAATTAACACCGTCTGATGATGACCAAACGTCACTTGCAAAATCATCAGTTATTCCGCCCATCATATACATTTTACCGTGATAAGAAACAGTCCTCTGACCAGCTCTTTTCTCCCAAGGGATATCATTAACAGTTAATTTCTGCCAATGCGCGCCAGTACTAGGATTACAAGTCACTGTCTGACCTGTGCCTGAATCAGTGGCAAAAATCGCTACATTATTTTGACCTAAATAATTTGAAGCAGTATTAACGGAATTACTATAATTACCTCCACCCTGATCATTTAAAGTTACTGTATTTATCAAGTTTCCTCCGTTTTCAATTGTCGCCCAAACAGCACTTGGCGTAAAAGTTATACTAGCATTAATATTAACTGCCCCACCTACGCTGACATTAATTGGACTTAAACTGCAAGTTATCCTTTTGGTGGAATAAGTAATGGTTAAATTATTTATTACTGGCGTCACATTAGTATCAGTGGTGGATAAAACTGCTTTCCATCTCAAATCTGTGCCTAAATTACTAAAAGTATATAAACTGCCTGAAATTACTTGATTCCAGATTATACCGCCATCATTGGATAAATAATAAGTTATGCTCTGGCCATTTAAAGTCTGATTAGCTGTTAATGTCGCACTGGTTACATAATCACCAAATGTATTAACATTCAGAGATTGAACAGTTTCCGAAGCTTGATAATTAGGCAGGCCCTGAGAAAAAATAATATCATTATTACCTCCAGTATTATCATGCCAAACAAGATAAAAATTATCATTATCATCAAAAATAAAATTATTATTCAAGCCAAAACCTGAAGTACCAGCGTTATTAGAAATATTATTATAATTTACAGTTGCTTTATCAATCTGGGTCCAGCCTACTCCAGGGGTCCAACGGCGGTATAATACCTCCGCATTACCAGCTGAATCATCGCGCCAAACCGCATGGGGATTATTGGCAGAATCAAATTGTATCTGCGGCCAGTCTGATATGCCTGCATTGGCAGAGATATTATCCCAAAGCGCTAAACCATCCATAGAATGCCAGCCTGTACCAGGAAACCATCTGCTCACATAAACATCTTCATTTCCTGTATTATTGTCAATAAAAACTGCATAAGGTATATTATTTTGATCTAATTTTAGTCGGTATGAATCGCCAATATCAGCACCAGGCATATTGGAAATATTGTCAAAATTACTAATGCCGTCCATTCCTCGCCAACCAACCCCTGAAAACCACTTTTTAAAAAGTAACTGCGAATGAAAAAAAAGATCAAGACTATAATCTGCCCAGATAAAATAAGGATTATCAGCTGAATCAATGGCCATATAAGATCCGGTGGTTACAGCACCACCAGTATTAGAAACATTTTCCCTGCCAACTGTATCAGCAGCCATATTAGTCCAACAACCAACTGGATTACCGCATAAACCAGAACCTGGCGTCCATCTTATAAAAAAAATTTCATCTACTATTGAAAACCAATTCAAATATGGCTGGTTGCCAGAATTTAAGCTCAAATTCACTTTTAATATAAGACTGGGCGAATGATCAATCAGATCCTGCCCTGCAGTGCCGTCCATTTTTGCCCATTGACTGCCATCCCAATGAGAAAAATACAAATTATTACTGGTATCAACCCAGGCCAGATTAGGATAACCAGAACTATCAAGCTGAAAAGATTGACTATAAGCGTCAACATATCCATTGGCAAAAATATCATGTTGCCACAAATTACCAGCCATATCAGTCCATCCAACGCCCGTCGTCCATTTTACCAAATAAATAGCACCTCCACCTCCCCCTAAATCTTCCGTCCAAATGACAATTGGCTCATTATTTGAATTAATCAATATCCGACAAGTTCTTGAGCTGGTTGCAGTATTGGATATATTAACATAGCCAGGATTACCATCCATGTCTGACCAGCCAAGCTGAGGATCAAACCTACTAAAGTAAATCTCATAATTACCAGAAGTATTATCATACCAAACAATATAAGGATTATTATTGCCGTCCAAAGCCATGTCCGGCAATACAGAATGCCCTGAAGTAAGAGCTATTCTTTCATATTTTTGACTAGTATCAGCCAAAGCTCGCCATTCTCGGCCCCATAATATAGCTTCACCAGCTGAGGTATCCCATTTACCTGTTGTAACAGATGAATCTTCATAAGTCGTAGTAGTAAAATCTTCTGTATAGTTTAGAACATCTGCCTTAGCTGGCTGCAAATAATTACGGCTAAATAAACTGGTCAGTATAAATAAAAAAACTAAAACCAAAATTAGCTTAGTTTTACTACTAAAAAATTTTAAGAAAATTAATTTTCTTAATTTGCTGCTCATTAAATTAAATTATTGTTATATATTTAATTATAGCATAATTTTTCAATAATCAGAAAGCCAAGAGCAGGCCGGACTTGCTTCTTTTCATTTGCTATGCTATACTCTTTTTATAATTATATTTTAATAATTCGTATATTTGTACGAATTCGTAATTCGTAAGGCTATGAAAAAAGATATCCATCCTAAATATCATGAAAAAGCCAAGGTCATTTGCGCCTGTGGCAATGAATTTACAGTAGGTTCAACAGTACCGGAAATACATGTCGAGCTTTGTTCAGTTTGCCACCCTTTTTATACTGGCAAACAAAAATTAGTTGATACTGCCGGACGTGTTGATCGCTTTAAAGCCAGAATGGCTAAAAAAACAGAAGCTGCCAAAACCAGAAAAGGTAAAAAAGCTAAAAAATCAGCTCAAGCTAAAAAGAAAGCCAAAAAAACAAAAAAATAACTACTACCCTCACCTTCGTAAAATTAAACGAAGGGAGTTATCATAATGCGATAACCCCCACTATTTTCTGGGGGTTTTGTAGTATAATAAAGACAAATTCAATATGAATAGCGAATATAAAAAAATAATAAATAAATACGAAGAATTAGAAAAGCAACTCCAAGATCCTGCCATTGTTTCTAATACTTCAAAATATAAAAAAATAAGTCAGGAATTTGCTGAATATAAAGATATTTATCAAGCTATAAAAAAGTTAGAGCAGATTGAAAAAGGTATAAAAGAAGCCAATGAATCATTAAAAAGCCCTGAATTTAAAGAAATGGCTGAAACCGAATTAAGCAGACTGAATCCGGAAAAGGACAAACTAGAAGTCGGAATTAAAA
>Ga0315542_1002725_pt1 | contig 10624 bp, 6 predicted proteins | sample SalMarSW160120MG_FD_202541 | JGI IMG/M metagenome (GOLD analysis project Ga0315542, IMG submission 202541) | Salt marsh sediment microbial communities from the Plum Island Ecosystem LTER, Massachusetts, United States - Salt Marsh Sediment SW1601-20 ... | reverse complement strand
TTATGAGCGCGATGCCGGGTTGGTTCTGACCATCGGTAAGAGCGGTTTTTTTCATTCCAAAGAATTGGAACACGCTCTGGTTGAGGCCAGTGGGCTAAGCCGCCGCACTGCCCGGCGAGCTATCCTGGACTGCACTGAGGTGGGGCTCCTGGAGCGGCAGACAGCCGCATCGACGAACGGCCGCCCGGCTTTTATCATCACTTTGACGGAGAAAGGCCGTTGGTTATATCGAGAACTGACCGGTACTCCGGCAGTAGAAAGCGAATACGAGACTTTGATCCAGGCGCACAAATCCGACCGTCATCTGGCGCTGATCCTGCAGGTCGCCGAGCAGTTCCATCGCCTGGGTTATGAGGTTGACCGCCAGCCTTTACAGATACGGATTGACGATCAACACACCTTCCTGCCTGACCTGATCGTCCGTAAAGATGGCGAAACATTTTACCTCGAGGTTGAATTGGGTCCCGGAGACAAGCATACGCTGCCGCAGAAATGGGAGAATGCCCTGGCGGCAGGTGGGCGCATCTGTGTGGTCACGCCGAATTTGAACGTTCTGCGTAGCATCCAGGGGAGTATTGCCCAATGGGCGATCTACGAAGGGCGCACTTTGCAGCTTTATGTGACTTACTTACAATGGATGAAAGATAAGGAACCCGGAGATAACTCCTGGTATGCGGTCAAGGATTACAACTCGGGTTGAACTGCTCGTGGCCAAAATTCCATACGGATATTACCAGATAACCCTTACGCAAATGGCCAGAACCCACTTTTCATATTCTCATATTGATTTCTGGTGTGACCAAAACCCACCAGAAGGTGACCTTAACCCCTTTTGGACGTCCACAACCAGGTGTGTTCCGGTTAAGAGGTCGATTTGGTCAGTCGCTTTGCGACTTATCCTGCCCGCCCCATTAATGCAATCCCCCCATTTTTCACAGAAATACCTCCGCGAGTTGACACCTACACACATGTAGGTGTACAATGTCAGCGGAGGTGGAATCATGAGCAAAATGCACCGAGCACAGATTTTACTCGATCCCGAACAACATAGTGCCCTGGCAAAGATCGCCGAACAGGAAGGCACCAGCATTTCTGAAATCGTCCGCAACGCAGTGGATGAGTGGCTTACCGAACGCCAGGAGGATGAGGTGCGGCAAAAACGGCTGGCAGATCTGGAAATTATCCGCTTCCATCGCCAGGAGATACTCGACCGGCGCGGCGGAAAGCCACTGGAGATCGATGTCGCTGCGTTGATCGAGCAGATGAGAGATGAGCGCAGCGCTGAATTGCTGGCTGCAGCTTTTGGCGATGCGCAAGATAACGCGTACGGAGAAGAGCATGACAACAACGGCGACCGTGGTAATTGATGCAAGCATAGCGGTCAAAGCCATTCTGCCGGCTGCAGCCAAAGGACAAAGTACCCTGGAACAGCTAAAGAGCTGGCATCAGGCAGGGACGCGATTGGTTGCGCCAGAGATCTGGTTGCCAGAGGTAACCTCGGCGATCCGCCAGGCAATCTATTCCCGGATTCTGAAAGGTGAAGAAGGCCAATTAGCCATCGAGGATACCTTCCGACTGGGAGTTGATGTCATCCCCTCCGACCTGGACCTGTGCCGGCAAGCTCTGACCTGGGCTTCTCGCCTGGAACAGTCCAAAGCCTACGATGGTTTTTATATGGCTTTAGCGGAGCGATTACGAATAGAGCTGTGGACCGGCGATAAGCGCCTCCTGAATCGCGCAAGGCAATTGGGTGTGAGCTGGGTAAAGACTGACAAAAGTCCTGATTGATACAGATTGTGTGGTGAAGAAGATCAGGTGGCTGTGATGATGAGGCTGCTGAGAATCACTATGGCACTTTTGCTGGCAAGCGGGGTTATCTTTGCCGGCCTTGTATACTTGCAGGGCAGCCGGCCGCTGGGAGAGATCAGTTCTGCGACAGGTGTTTCAAACGAACTGCAAGAGATGTCTTACTGGGCATACCTGAAGGATCGATTGGATGCAAACAGCAAATCTCCGGTCAATTGCCGGCGCAGCCGTCTGATTTTCCTGACCATCGCCGTGCCGGTTTATCCAATTGTATACACCTATGTCGCTCTGTATCCTGACAGCATTCTATCCCATCACGTCCAACCTGATCCTCGTATACCGCAACGGATCACGTGGCAGAAGGCTCCCATGACCTGGTGGAATCTTGTCAAAGAGTTCACCTGGATGGCTTTCACTCAGCCATTGATGAATTACAGACCAGCCGTGGGACAAAAGGTTGGTATTGACCGGACATGCACGCTTCCCATGAGAAGAGAGTAATACCGGGAACGTAAATACAGCAACTCAATGTAACTGTCCGTCCACTCCCCCACAAATCAGTAGTTAGACACCCCATTCCCTGTACCACTTAGGATCTCCCCATACGGTTCGCAGCTCTCGGCGGTCTGCACAGAACCATTCGCATCTACAAGCTGCCTGGCGCTTCCCAAGGCATCTGCCAGGAAATACTGCACCACGCTGGTGGATTCTTGAGCGATGCGCTCTTATGCCGTACAGGAAGGTGTTCATCCCGATAGATAGTACCTAGGTCAGCCCGGCGTTTAAAGCTATCTCGAAATTTGTTGTCGTGCTCCCATTCCATTGACCATCTCTCGCAAGCGGTCGCCCAGGCCATTGTAATGGTATCCGGCCGGGACCGTAAAACCGTCAGCAGAAACCAGCCAGTTGGCATCATCGTAGCTGTTGCCCTTCTTCCCCGTCAGAGCACTTTCCATCTCGCGGTTGCCGACGGCATCGTATGTACAGTGGAAGTATTGCCCACCACTGTAGTCCGACTGGGTTAGGCGGTAAGCGGGTTGTAGATGTGGGTGATAGTCAGGATGAATGACTCTGTGAGCAATTCCAGGGGCTGTTGTCCTACCGGAATACTAAATGCTTCCAGGCTGTGCGTCAGGGGATCGATCCCTGATAGAAAAGATGACATGATAATCAATAAGCACTTCTTCTTTAGCGTTTTATTCGTCCTCCTTGAAAGCAAACAATTGGCGGCTATCCCCCAAGAGAATAAATAAAGACCCAGTCGTTTGATCATAGGCTAATTCATAGCCGCCGACGATATCTTCCCCATTCAAGGTAAAAGGACCGTTTGAGAACTCAATCAAGGTAGTGCTCACCCCAGTATCTATATCGACTCCTAGAAGTTTTCCTTCCCGTGTCAAAACATATGCAAGTTTTTTGGCAGGTGAGACTGCAATGTTGCTTACGATGTTATCAATCTTCCATAAAGTATCCCCTGTCAAGCTCTTTAATGCATAGACGCTCCCCATTGTTTCACCTGATCGTAAATAAACAATATCATCTGTAAAAATGGGAGCCATACGTAATTCACGATCCATGCTGACTCGCCAAATCAGTTTTCCTGTAGTCGTATCATCAGCTTGCAGGTTGTTACTCAAAATGGGGGAAAAGGTGATTTGTTGCGTGCTAAACAAAATTCCACGACCATTTACCTTTTCGATCACTTTCCCGTTGTCAGCGTCTAATCTGGTAAACCATTCTAGCGTCGTTACAATCTGCACTTCGTCCCCAATCACAAATATATAAAGCAGGCCTCTACCAGGAAGCGACTGTGACCATAGCTCGCCCCCTGTGGATAAATCGAGTTTCTTTACCAATGGCACACCGCCATAACCAATATAAAGATTGGAAAGAGTTGCAGAAATTGCTGATAGATATCCGCGTTCCTTATGCTCTGGGTCTCCTCTCTCCCAAGACACTATCCCGGATGAGCCATCCAGGCATATAAGCCTATCTTCTTCATTATTCGACATACGCCCAAACAAAATAACCTTTCCAGCGCTAGCAACCATCTTTGGCATGTAATAAGCCTGTTCCGCGTATATATTTGGTAACGACCAGATTCCGCTTAGCCCCGAGATTTTTAAGGGTGCATGATGGACAGCCGGTGTCGGCAGTGGTACCCAATAGGGATTACACCTGACTAAACCAAGGATGCATAATGCAACAATAATTGCGGTATGAAAAAGCGGAAAGCGCCTATTCGGCATCCTTTAACTCCTCATATGCTCTTATGTAATTCAGCGCTAACACAGAGAAGTAAGCACGAGACTGAATTTGCTGTTGATTGGACGTCGGCCACGGAGATTGATCCCCGCTTATGATATCGGATAGCAAACTCACCTTATCTATTGAACCATCCGCTGCTCGATAGTTTTTACGGGAGCCTTCTACGGGCTTATAGTCCAGGTAAGCGCCTCCGACATCGATCCCTTCGATCCAATCTGATAGAGAGACACTGCCACCCACATACCAGGTCATGCCTCGCATTAGTACATCACTGGTTGAAACAAAACCGCCAATTCCCGCGCCAAAACCTATGATCAAATCAACCGATATTCCTCCTTGAAGCACCCAAAATGGTCCTCCATAGTCAGTAATAATATTGGCAATTGAGCGAAAACCTTTGACAATTCCACCATATTGTGCAATCCCCGCACCCAGAAAAGCATCGCTTATACCCGGGCCTGTATACCAAAAACTTGATCTTCCCATAGTAGCGAAATCATACACGGTTTCCACACCTCCCCATGTGGATGGTATATAGTCGCCAAGAAGAGGTCCAACAAATCCTCCCACACCTTCCAGATAACCAGGTGCTCTATAGTTGACTTTTCCCTCATAGCATCCTTTTTCACCCGTAATATTAGAGCCCAGTGACAAGTAGCTGATTGGCTCTAGCTGATAATAAGCCAGGACACATGCTTCATAGAAGGCTTTATTCGGAGCATATTGACACCACACGGGGAAATGCCCGGATGGATCAACCAGATTAACAGGATTCGCTTCGATGTAATTCCAGCCATTCAGCGAGAGGGGCCTGGTATAATTTCCCTGCCATGAGTCCTTGGTGAGGAACCTTCCAGTCGAGGGGGAGTATATCCGGGAGCGCAGATAGATTAACCCAGTGTAACTATCCGTCCATTCGCCTGTAAACCCGTAGTTTGATACACCATTCCCTGTACTACTTAGGACCTCCCCATAAGGTTCGTAGTTTTTTACCATTTGCACAGAACCATTCGCATCCACAAGCTGCCTGACGCTTCCCAAAGCATCTGCCAGGAAATATGCTTCCCCGCTGGTGGATTCTTGAGCGATGCGCCCCAGACCGTAGATGTACGTGTTGGTTCCATCCGAGAGCACCTGGCTCAACCTGGCGGACAGGTCAACGGTGAGAGTCGTCGTCACGCCATTCACCGTTTGTTGCAAGCGCTCACCCAAACCGTTATAAGCATAGCTGACGGCCAGCACAACTCCCAACAATAATGGGAACAGGGAGCACAGTTAGCCAAAGTTTGTACAGATCCTTGATCGTTACTCCAAAACTAAACATCAAAATGAAGAGAACTACGCTAAAATGAGCCACTACTGAGCTAAAAATTCCTCTCCCTTGTAGGCTTCTAATTGGGGGGATAGGTTCTTACATGTTATCGCCATCTCTAGGCTAGAAAAACGTTTTTGCGCCAGGTCATAGTAGCTCACTCTTAGGAAAATCAACCTACTGCTATCCTTATAATCATGGCATTGCCCATATTTGAAGAGGTGAGAATACACCTGCTGTCAGTAACAATTTTCCATCAGAAGAAAAATGCATTGTATAGAAAGTCTCTTTGCGGATTGGAAAATCTGTATCAGGAGCATCAAGCCGAATCTGACCCATTTCTTCCCCTGTCTCAGGTGTAAACAGGGTAACATGGCCACCCAAACCTAAAGTCGCCAAAATACCCTGCTCAGAAAAAGCGACTTCGTCAAGCACTCCTGCTTGTAAGAATGCCGGCCAGCGAACTTCCTGCTGCTGTTCCAGATCCCAAATCCGGAGTCCTCCGTCAATAACTGCGGCTAGCCAGTGCCCATCTTTTGAAAAATCGACACTCGTTGTACTGACAAAACGACCAGGGGTTTTCGGATAAACAAACAGTGCGGCTTGAATGGGGCAAGTGGTTTTACAATTTCTCAGGTCCCACAGTTTTACGGCAGCTCCCGTATCATCCAGCCCAAGCAGTTCACCAGTGGCCAATATAGGCTGAGTTGGGGAGAAGGCCAGGTAATAACATGGGGTTTCCAGAGTTGCCAGTTTTCCTCCGCTTTGAACGTTCCAAATCTCTACCTTCTCCAACCACCCATCTGAGCTTGCGATTGCCAGGAATTGGCTATCTGATGAAAAATGAAAATCAAAGATGCGCCGATCCGGCATGTAAAATTGGTACAACAGATTATGTCCCGGCCAAGTCCAAACATAAACCACTCCTTCTGGGCCGTTCATCCCTTCTTGCCACACATCTGCAGCCAGTAAGGTGCCATCTGGAGAAAATTCAATCGGTCCCCCTCCAGAGGGAGAGTTTGCGAAAGGCTTCTCAAATTCAAACACAATATCTTCGGTGGCTGCTTGATACACCTTCACAAAATCATTTTCATTTACTGCAATTAGTTCCTGATCTGGGGATTGAGAGAAATACCAGGCACGAAAACTCATCTCACTCACTAGTTGCAGGCTTTGTTCAGGATGCGGGGTGATTGTTGAAGTTCCTGGATGAGCCGAGAATTGCGTCGGCGTACGGCTTGTTATAGGCTCAGCCGTTGAATTCGAAAGTGAAAGGGTGGTACTGCTTTGAGAAACCTGAGATGCTTTTGCAGGAATAGATGAAGGGCGTGTTGGTTCGATCGTCGCAGTTAGCAAGGGCTTGTACGTCGTGCATCCTGTTGAAAGAACTAAAAAAAGTAAAAGAACGGAAACACTTTTTAACAATTCTTCCTCATCTTCCCAAGGTGCGCGCATCTTCATCTCTCCAATTTCATCGACTGGCGGCAGAAAAAGGATATCATTATATTCAAAATGGCTTGGCAGAGAATATGGAACAGCATTTAACGCCGATCAAGATCTTGTCATCGAACCATCTCATCGAACATTTTCGGTCTTCAGCATGTGGCTTGCGGTCTATCTGACGTAGGTGAAGGTTCTGTAAAGGGGAGCCGGCATAACTAGAATCCTTGATCTTGATCTCAATAATCCCATCCCTGTTGAGCCCATAACTGTTCACTGGTACGCGCGAAGCTCCTGCTAAAAAGGGTTTCTGGTGATTTGTAGAAAAAAGTAGGACCACTGATACCAAGATGTTTGTACTCGTCAGGCCGTTGACGGAACTCGGTTGCTCCAAAGGATGTATCCTTAAAGTAACGTTTGTCAACTCCATATGCAATGATTATGGCCAATTCATAGATGCTCTGACTAATGCTAGCAGGTCCGATATAAGAACCTGCAAAATGCGTTTGAACAGAACTTCCAACGGCAAATTGTCCTCCAGAAATTAAGATAGCTTTGAAATTATAATAATTCTCTTTGACATCCTTATTGTAAGGATCATAATCGAGAGATTTTTTATTAGGGTCTATGTTACTATGGACATACCGATTCCAACTGGCTCTGTTATAAGGAATATAGGCTATACCTATTGCATCACGTAAAGCGGTTTCCTCTCCTCTGCCAATAATACCTTTCATTTCTCCTATGATATTTCTGGCATTTACCTCCCAGTTATAGAAATTATCACTCATATATAATTGTTTAATACTATCTACTCGATCATCCACGTCCAAACATTGCCAGAATTTTATATTCAGGTTGAGTGGATGCCTAACCGGGATGCGCGTCCACTGATGTGGTGTTTTCGCCTTGTCTATATATTTGTTCCAAGGATATTGCCAATAATCTACTAACAACTTTGGTGGTCTTGCATTTGAGTTCCGGATGTAGTAGAAACTGTTAAAAAACACCGAATCTCCTGAAGGCAAAGGCTTATCGCATTTACCATCAAGGTTATCGTCGATGCACTTCCCTGACGGGTCAACAGCATTAATTGGATTGTTTCTGACATAAGCATAACGATTCCAGTCAGCCGGGATAGTAGGGTCTAATTCAATATTGTCTTGCTGAATAAACTGCATTATACGATGGTCATAGTATCTCGCCCGTAAGAATATTAACTCAGTGACATCCGTCCACTCCCCTGCGAATCCATAGTTTGACACCCCATTCCCTGTACTACTTAGGGCATCCCCATAAGGTTCGTAGCTCTTGGCGGCCTGCACAGAACCATTCGCATCCACAAGCTGCCTGACGCTTCCCAAGGCATCTGCCAGGAAATACTGCACCCCGCTGGTGGATTCTTGAGCGATGCGCCCCAGACCGTAGATGTACGTGTTGGTTCCATCCGAGAGCACTTGGCTCAACCTGGCGGACAGGTCAACGGTGAGAGTCGTCGTCACGCCATTCACCGTTTGTTGCAAGCGCTCACCCAAACCGTTATAAGCATAGCTGACGGCCAGCCCCTCTCCCGCAATCTCGATCAGGTGGTTAGCATGGTTATAAGTGTAAGTGTAGACCCCATCGTTTAGCAAGTTGCCATTATTATCCCATACGTAATCGAAATCGTCGACCGCGATCAACCGGTTCGCTTCGTCATAGGTGTACTGGATAACACCCGATTGGGTCTCTTCTGAAAGCCGGTTCCCTGCGGCATCATAGGTGTACTCAAAATAGGTTCCGTCGCCGTAGTCCGCTCGTCTCAAACGTCCGAGGGGATCGTAAGTATAAGCGACGGTTATGGTCACCGGTTGACTCACGGCCACTTGTTGGGACGATTCATGAATTGCCTCGTTGTGGTTTAGAACTCCCGTTACTGGCACTGCCAGGCCCTTCTTGGCAGCAAGGATTTCGTCCAATGAAGCGGTGCCCGGCTGTTGTCCTGATAGACTGAGCATTTCGGTAGATATGTCGCGCAGCGAGACGAATTCATCGAAATAGTATGTGCCGCGTGTACCGGTGTCGATGCCCGCTACCGCTCCCAGGCGAACGAGATCTACCTGAAGGGTATCATTATCAATGCCGGTTAAATTGGCTACTTGAGAATCATCTACCCACAAGCTAAATTCACCATCGTCTTCTCCGTCAGCGCTCGCCGCGAGCCAATCGAGTTCAATCGTATGGGGCGCATCGCTGATCGTGCTCCAGGAAGATGTGCTCCACTGGCTGGCGTCATCAAGAAGTCCGATCCGCAACTGGTAATTGCCGCTGTTATAGCGAAACTCAAGCTGTAGCATGGTTGTCCAGGTGTCCATATACCCATACAGAAGATAATGAGCATCGTTATTAGCCATAGTGATCGAGTTGGGATCGAAGGAGAAACGAGCTTTGTAGGAGTTTTCTTGGATGGGGCTCCGATCTATAACATAGATTGCAGTATTGTCATCCAATAAAGCTTGCAAGCCATAAGTGCCACTTATAGCTGCCTGAGTTGAAACGCTCAAGTCGTCACCGTCAGTAACGCTGTAATCCCATGCAAACAGGTCACCGGACTCAAAGCTGTCGGAGAAAATCTCATCCGCAATTTCTGGAGGGGGAGGTGCATTAGGATCGAGGCCGATATAATGATCGAAATTAGCCTCGAAACTGTCGAAATAGAATGAACCGGGGTCATCCATATAGTCCGAGGCTACATACATTTCGATATTCTCAAGGCGATAATCGATATCCAATCCAGTAATGCTTCCTTCAAGGTTCCCGTCCACCCAAAAGGTCAAACTGCCATCTCCAGCATCGACAGCGCTGGCCGCAAGCCATTCAATTTCGATAGCATGGGGACCATCACCGATTAATACTTGCGGAGTCATAAAGTAATCAAATTGATCATCGTTGATTGAGGCACTCAACAAATAGTCTCGACCGCTGTATTCAAGGTCCATGTAAATTTGTGAACTATCTTCTGTATCATAAGCGGTAAAAAGTGTCCAATAATAAATATCGCTCAGGGAAACAGAATTTGGATCGAAATAAAAGCGGAGGTGGTATTCGGAGGCTGCCGAAAATTGTTTTTCCAGGTATGCATAGCCGGTCGAACCAACATTCCCTTCAAGACCGAGTGAACCGAGGATCGCTGCCTGGGTAGTGATGCTAATGACGTCGGGCTCAAGCATAGGGGGATCTGTCCAGGCCAGCAAGTTCCCTGTCTCAAAACCATCTACGAAACTGCGCGGATCAGGTGCTGCCGGGTCCAGACCGATGCTTGTCCCCCGGTGGGAATCAAAACCATCCAGGAAATAGGTGCCACGCGTGTCGTCGTCAACGCCCGAGACAGCGCCCAATCTGGCCACATTGATCCTAATTTCGTCATTATCAATTTGGTTATTGGAAGCCCTATTGATCCCGTCCAAATAGAATTCCATACTTCCGTCGTGCCATGACGCCGAATAGGAAGCGTTCCAATTTATTTCTATCGCATGAGGTTCATCGGATACAACGATCCATGGTGTATCGATGGCAGTATCGGAATCATCCATCGCGGAAGCACGTAATTGGTAATAACCTTGGTTGTAACCAAACTCGACCGACATGGCAACACGCTCAAGGCTGTCAAGAGCCTGGAAAATCACATGGCTGTCACCATTACCCATTATGATGCTATTAGGGTCGAAATAGAACCTGGCACGATACGAGGCATCCTGATAGGGAATCCAGTCCGAAACGTAGAGATTGTTGTTGTCATCCAACACAACCTGCATCCCA
>Ga0315542_1002724_pt1 | contig 10625 bp, 9 predicted proteins | sample SalMarSW160120MG_FD_202541 | JGI IMG/M metagenome (GOLD analysis project Ga0315542, IMG submission 202541) | Salt marsh sediment microbial communities from the Plum Island Ecosystem LTER, Massachusetts, United States - Salt Marsh Sediment SW1601-20 ... | reverse complement strand
CAATAAATAATTGTACACGGCCAGGTCGTCCGTATCCGTGGGTTGCCCGCCGGATACGCCGTCCACCACCATCTTGGCCCGGTAGCCGGCGAAGGCGGGAGCCGCCGCGGCCAGTATTCCGATCAGGATGGCGGCCGAAAGGAAGACCCGTTTGCGTCCAGAATGCATGCCCAACCCTCGTTCCCTGTGTCTTGGTAGTTTTATACCACAGATGCGGGCGGGATACAATGCTGACGCGGGCTGAAGGCGCCTGCGGCGGGAAACTACTTTTGAACCACCAGCTTGCATACGGGCAGAACCTGCCGCCCGCCGCCGGTTTCCAGCTCCAGGCGGAACAGGTACACGCCGGGGGCCAGGCGCTGGATGTCCCAGGCCTCGACGCGCGGCCCGGCGGCCGGCACGGAGCGGGTGAAGGATTCCACCAGCTGATAGGCGGCATTGTAGACCGCGAACCTGGCGGTCCCCGGACCCGCGGCGAGAAAGCCCAGCGATACCGCGGGACCGGAGGCCGGGTTGGGAAAAACCAGCAGGCGGCCCGGAACAATCGGCGCGGACGGCCGGGCCGTGGCGGTCGGCGTGGCCGAGGCCGTTGGCCGGGGACTCGACGTGGGCGTGGCCGAGGCGCTGCGCGTCGGCGTCAGAGTGACGGTCCAGGGCGGCGTGGCCGTGCAGGTCGCGGAAACACTGGCCGTGGGGGTGGCGGTCGGCGTACGGGTGGGCGTCACGGTACGGGTAAGAGTGCGTGTGATGCTGGACGTGAACGTGGGTGTGGCCGAAGGCGTCGGGGTGGGCGTGATCAGGGTGGCGTACATGGAATAACGGTAGGCCCCCTGGAAATCCGGCGTGGAGTCCGGATAAAGTATGGCGGGAAAAACGTTCCAAGCGAAACTGGCCCAATACAAAGTCCGCTGGGGATGAAGATCGCTGAAAGCCCTGGTATTGAGGGTGTCCGTGGAGTCGCTGACCTGGTAGGCCAGCCAATAGTCACGGCCTCCGGCCACGGTGGTCTGCGGAATGGCAAACGTCACCCAGCCCAGGGCCGTCGCGACCGGCGAGCTCTCCGCCAGGAGGGTTCCGGGCAGGCTGTTGCCCCCGGGAGTCAGGGTATTGTCATACAACGCCACGCGCATGCTGCCCACAGCCGGGTTCACGTAAACCAGGATGCGGTTCACGTCTCCGTCCTCGCCCGCGCTGTAGCGGCAGACCGTGAGGCGATTATAGTTACTCACTCCGAGGATGCCGCCGGTGTTGGTTTCGCCGAACGTCGCAGCCCAGGCAGGGGGTGTTCCCAGCAAGCAGGCCGACAGCAGCAGCCACAAGCGGGCCGGATGGTTTCGCTTCACGCCGGATTTCCTCACAGTAAAAATTTGGACGACATCTGTTCTCGCGCCGAAAACCGCCGGCAACCGGCCGGGAGGCGGACCGCGGTCATTCAACGATCGCGATGCGTTTGGTCAGGGTGCGGGAACCCTGGCTGTCCTCCACCCGCAATTTCAGAAAATATACACCGGGACCCAGGGTGGAGGTGTCCAGATCGGTCATGGCCAGCTGGCCGAGCGGCGCGGGCACGTGCTCCACCTGCAGCACGCGCTCGCCCGCGACATTGTACACTTCCGCGACCACGCGCCCGGCCCCGGCCAGGCGGTACGCTAAGCGCACGCGTTGCCGGCCGGGCTGGGGATAGGCAATGACTTCATCGGCGCCTAAGGCCAGGGGCGTCAGGGTGACGGTGATGGTGGGCGTGGTCGTGATGCTGGGCGTGGGGGTGATGGTCGGCGTCGGGGTGATGGTCGGGCTGCGGGTGTAGGTGGCCGAAATCGTGGCCGTGGCCGAGATGGTGGGCGTATGGGTGAACGTGGGCGTGACGGTCGGGGTGTGGTACCCGCGCAAGGTGTAATCCACGTTGATTTCCCCCGCACCCACCAGGTTGGCGCCTTGGGTGGGGTGGATCAGCAGGCAATGGCTGGTAATCAGCGTGCGCAAATCACTGACCGTGCGGCCCGGATTCTGCAGCCACAGCAGGGCCGCCAAGGCGCTGACCTGGGGCGCGGAAAAAGACGTTCCGTCCACCGCGGTATAGGTGTTGCCCATGGCCGTGCAGGTGACGCCGAAGTCCCGGGGAAATCCGGCCACGTATTCATATAGGGCGCCCCCCGGCGCTACGCAGTCAATGATGCCTGTCCCTGGGTACGCACCATCATAATTGGAATAGATGGTGACCCAATCGTCCGCATCCGTGGCGCCCACGCACATGACATTGGAATACACGGCCGGGAAAAAGGGATTGTTCTGCAGATTGAGATTGTCGTTGCCGGCCGCGGCCACCAGCAGGCAGCCCTGGCTCGCGGCGTAATTGCAGGCGTTCTGCAGGGCGCTGGAGGGGGCGTAGGTTCCCAGGCTTAAGTTGATCACGTCCGCGCCGTTGTTGGCCGCCCAGGTAATGCCGTCCGCCACCTGCGTGATGGGGCCTGAGCCCAAACCGTTGAGCACCTTGACCGGCATGACCTTGACCTCCGTGCGGAAGGCCGTGCCGGCGATGCCAATGGTGTTGTTGGTGTTGGCCGCGATGAGGCCGGCCACGTGCGTGCCGTGCCCGCCGTCCGCGGCATTGTCGTCGTTGGCGCTGGCCGTGTAGGTGACGGCCGAGTAGCCGGCCACCAAGCGGCCGGAAAACTCCGGGTGCCCCAGGGACACGCCGGTGTCCACCACCGCCACGATGATGTTGCTGCCGCCAAAAAGATGGCCGCCGTTGATGGCCTCGTCGCCGTAGGTGCGGTCGAGCCACCACAGCGTGTGGCCGTCGTTGTAGTACGCGTCGTTCGGATTCGCGTGCGCGGTATAGGTCGTGGACAGGGGTGGCAGGGGTGCGGCGGCGGCATAGGCCATGGCATTGGGTTCCACGGCCGCCACCAGGACATTGTCCTGGAAGGACTTCACGGCAGACTCCACGCTCTGCCCCGCGGGCAGAAGCAGGGCCTGCCACCCGAACACCGGCCGCCCCAAGGGCCGCGTGCCGAAGCGGGAGTGGAAAACCGCGACGGCCTGCTCGCGCGTCGCGGCCGCGGCGCGCATCTGCGCGTTGAAGTTCTGCAAATCGCGGTCCGTGAAATTTTCCCGGAATTGGACCGCCACCTGGCCCGGCGCGTACACCGGCGGGTTGGGCCCGTAGCGGTGCTGGGGAGAATACGGGGGAATTCCGGTCTTGTCCGGCCGCGCGGCCCAGGCCGGGACCGCGGCCAGCAGCAGCACAACCAGGCAGAACCCGCGCAGCACGGGTTTGCGCATTTCGTCACCTCGGGGAAAATGACCTGGGGAATTTCCTCCCTAGTATAACAACGCCCTGATGGCTGCGCAAGCACTACCGCCTGTGCGCGCCCCGCGCATTTTCTCCGGGCGGGCGCAGCTTCCGCCCGCCGGAAAAGGCCTGTTTTCTATTTACAAACCCGGCGGGGCGCCTATATAATGTGCGCACGAGAAAGTCCTTGGCACCGGAAAGGATGATCCGCATGCACCGCTCCTGGAGACACACGGACGTGGAACTTGGACCGACGAAAACCGGCTTGGATCCCACGGTCGCGGGGGCCCTGGCCTACCTCCTGGGGTTCGTGACCGGCATCCTGTTTTACATCGTGGAGAAGGACAACCCCTTCGTGCGCTTCCACGCCCTGCAATCCACCATTCTGTTCGGCGCCCTGTTCGTGGTCATGATGTTTTTCGGCCTGATTCCCATTCTCGGGTTCCTGGTCAACTTCCTGCTGGGACTGTGCGCCTTCGCGGCCTGGCTGTTCCTGATGGTCAAGGCCTCCCAGGGCGTGGCCTTCAAACTGCCGGTCATCGGCGACATCGTCGAGCGCAACATTTAAACCCGGGCCCCATGGTCAACGGCAAACGCGTCGCGGTGGTGCTTCCGGCCTTCAACGCGGCGCAGACGCTGGAGGCCACCTACCGCGAAATCCCCCATGACGTGGTGGACGAGCTCCTGCTCGTGGACGACCACAGCCGCGACGACACCCCCGCCCTGGCCCAGGCCCTGCACATCGAGACCTACCTTCATCCCTCCAACCAGGGCTACGGCGCCAACCAGAAAACCTGCTACCGCCAGGTCTTAAGAAAACCCGTGGACATCGTGGTCATGCTGCACCCGGATTACCAGTACACGCCCAAGCTGCTCCGGGCCATGTGCGCCATGATCGCGGAGGACGTATACGACGTGGTCATCGGGTCGCGGATTTTGGCGGGCGGGGCGCTGTCCGGCGGCATGCCGTTCTACAAGTACGTCAGCAACCGCTTCCTCACCCTGCTGGAGAACCTGCTGCTGGGCGCCAAGCTTTCGGAATACCACACGGGCTACCGCGCCTATCGGCGGGAGGTGCTGGAGAAAATTCCCTTCGACCGCTTCTCCAACGACTTCATCTTCGACAACCAGTTCTTGATCGAGGTGATCCAGCAGGGCTGGCGCATCGGCGAACTCTCCTGCCCCACCAAGTATTTCGAGGCAGCCTCGTCCATCAACTTCGGCCGCAGCGTGCGCTACGGCCTGCTCTGTTTATGGTACGCCTTGCTGGCCAGTTTCCGGCTCCTGCCCCGCCGCCTCGCCCGGCTGTTCGGCCGGAAAAACACCTAGCCGCGATTCCCTGTCCCGATCCAGCCAGCCTTCGCCCGGCCTGAAGGGCAACGCTTACGGGTTGCGTCCTCCACTCCGCTCCCGGTCCAGCCAGGTCTGCAGAATGAGCGCCGCGGCCAGCTTGTCGGTCACGCGCCGCTTCTTGGCGCCGGACATGCCGGTCTGGGCCAGGACGCGCTGGACCGCCACGGTGGTCAGGCGTTCATCCATGTACGCCACCGGCACGCCGGTGCGCGCCTGCAGGCGCGTCCCGAAGTCCCGCGCCGCCAAGGCCTTCTCCCCCTCGCTGCCGTTCATGTTGCGCGGCAGGCCCAGCACCACCCGGGCGACGTGTTGCGCGCGCATGATCTCCGCCAGTTCGTCCAGGGTGCGCTCGCCGCGGTTGGCCACCATTCCCAGCGGCTGGGCCGTCAGGCCCAGCTCATCCGACAAGGCCAGGCCGATGCGCCGCTGGCCGTGATCCAGACCCAGGATCCGCCCCGCGGTCATCACCGCAGGCGCCCGGAACGCAGGATCTGCACGATCAGCCACAGGCCGAAGATGCCGGCCAGCACGAATCCGACCAGGCCGATGACCGAGATGTCGCCCCACAGGGGTTTTAGGCGGGAAAACAGCAACAGGGAGGAGCCCACGATCAGGGCGGCCACGATCAGGGCGAAGGACAGGCGGTTGCTGGCCCGGTCCAGGCTGAGGCGCAGGCCCTCCAGGCCCTGGTGCTGGAATTCGATTTTGAGCTTGCCGGTCTGCAGTTTGCGCAGCAGGTCCTGGAGTTGCGCGGGCAGGCCCAGCAGGAACCGCTCCAGTTTTTTAAACTGCCGGGCCAGGGTCTGGGCCACGCGGCGGGGGGCATAGCGCTGCCGCAGAATTTGCTCGGCCAAGGGCCGGGCCGCGGACACCAGGTTGAGCTTGGGATCCAGGTCCCGGGCCAGGGCCTCGGCGCCCAGGAAGGTCTTGGCCAGGACCACGAAATCCTTGGGCAGGCGGATGCGGTGCTTGCTGGAGAGGGCAATCAGCTCCTGGAGGGATTCCCCGAAGGAAATCTTGTCCACGGGCAGGTCGTACAGGGGTTCGAAAAAGACCGTGACGTCCCGCAGGAGTTCGCGGTGGTCGAGCTCGGCCTCGGTCGTGCCCAGGCCTAAGTACGCGTCCACCAAGGCCTCGGTGTCCTGGTGGATGAGCCCCAAGAGCATGTCCGAGAAAGCCACGACGGTTTCCTGGTCCAGGCGCCCCACCTGGCCCGCGTCCAAAAAGACGATGCGCTGCCGGGAATCCACCAGGAGATTCCCGGGATGGGGATCCGCGTGGAAAAAACGGTCTTCCAGGGCCATCAGGACGTAGCCCCGCAACAACTGCCGGGCCAGCTTTTGTTTGACGGGGGTGGCGCGCGTGCGTGTGTAGGCCGCCAGCTTCTGCCCCCGGATGTATTCCTGGATCAGGCAGCGGGAGGTGGATTGTTCCAAAAAGACGACCGGAAAGTAAAACTCCGGACGCCGCGCGAAATGGCGCCGGAAGCGTTCCAGGTGCCGGGCCTCGTTTAAAAAATCAAGTTCCGCCTGCAGCAGGGCATCAAATTCATCGATGAACTCCACCGGGTGGCGCGGCAGGTCCTCGCCGCTTAATTTCTCCCAGGCCCGGGCGATGACCCGCAGGATTTCCAGGTCCGCCTCGATGATCTTGCGCAGTCCGGGGCGCTGGACCTTGACGGCCACCTGGCGCCCGTTTTTCAGGGTCGCCCGGTGCACCTGCGCGATGGACGCGGCCGCGATGGGTTCCGGATCGAAGGCGCGGAAGAAACTCCCGGGCTTTTGTCCCAGCTCCTCGGTCAGAACGCGCTCCACTTCCTCGCGCCCGACCGGGGGCACCCGGTCCTGGAGCTTGGACAATTCGCGGACGTAAGCCGGCGGCAGCAGGTCCGGGCGCAGGGAGAGGGCCTGGCCGAGCTTGATGAACGTGGGCCCCAGCTCTTCGCACATTTTCCGCGCCCGCTCGGGCATGGAGATCCGGTGCTCCCGGCGCAGGGGGGCGCGCTGCCGGTGCGGCAGGTAGCGGCTGAAATGCAGGCGATCGACGAGGAACTCGAAGCCGTGCTTGACGAACACCTGCAGGATTTCCCGCAGGCGGTTCAGGTCCTGGATGGTGCCTCCGAGACGCGTGAGGTGCACCATGGAAATTTACCGGGCGCGGGCGCGCTTGGCTCCCCGGGACCCCGCGGCGCGGCCGCCCTTGGCGGCCTGGCGCTGGGCCGCCAGTTTTTTCTCCAGTTCCTGCACGCGGCGCTCCATCTTGCGCAGCTGCGCCAGTGTGGCCACGTTCAGCTTCTGGTAGGCCTGGTTGACGTGCCGGTTCATTTCCTGCTCGGTGTTCCTTTTCAGGTCCGACGCCTTTTTCATCATCTCGTCCACCAGCTGGCGGCCTTCGCGCTCGCGGATTTTCCCCTGCTTGATGAGCTGGGTCACGATCTCCTGGGCCCGCTCCCGGGAGAGGCTCAAGGCCCCGACCCCGGCTAAAAAGATGTTTTTCAACATGTCCATGCCGATGCCCTCCTCTTTGATGTTGATGGTGCCACTCTCGCGGCCCGGCGGTCCCTAGGCGCGGTCCGCCTTCAGCCACTTCTCCAGAATCGCGGGGGCCTGGGAGATGGCCTGGGACAGGAACTCCGCGCTTCCCCCCGCCTGCCCGAAATCCGGGCGCCCGCCGCCGGACCCCCGCAGGATTTTTCCAATCTCGCCCACGATTTTTCCGGCGTGCAGTCCTTTTTGCACCACGTCCCCGGAGGCGGTCGCGGCCAGGAAGGCCTTGCCTTCATGGATGCTCCCGAGGAGAATGAACCCCGAGTCCAGCCTGGACCGGACGGAATCCGCGGCCGACCGCAGGGCCGCGGGCGTGGCGTTCTCCAGGGTGTCGATGTAGACCTGGATGCCCGCGATTTCACGCACACGGGACTCGAGATCCTCGATCTTGCTGGCCTGCTTGATCTGCAGCTTTCCGAGCTGCTTTTCCAGCTCCCGCACCCGGGCGGCCAGTTTTTCCACGCGCGCGGGCAGATCCTCCGCGGCCGCGTGCAGGGTGTCGGCGAGGTCGCGGACCACGCGCTGCTCGCGCCGGGCGGCCCGGTAGGCCCCGTCGCCGGTCACGGCCTCGATGCGGCGCACGCCCGCCGCCACGCTGCTCTCGGCCAGAATCCGGACCATGCCCAGGTCGCCGGTGGCGTGCGCGTGCGTGCCCCCGCACAGCTCGTTGGAGAAATCGCTGATCTGGATCATGCGCACCCAGTCGCCGTACTTTTCTCCGAACAGGGCCATGGCGCCCCGGGCCTTGGCCTCCTCCAGGGTCATCTCCGCCACCTGAACCGGCAGGTTCTCCAGAATCTTGGCGTTGACCCCGTCCTCGATGCGGTCGAGTTCCAGGGGCGTCAGGGCCTGGAAGTGGGTGAAGTCGAAGCGGAAGCCGTCCGGCCGCACCTCGGAACCGGACTGTTCCACGTGCCTGCCCAGCACCTGGCGCAGGCTCGCGTGCAGGAGGTGCGTGGCCGTGTGGTTGCGCGCCGTGGCCTGGCGCTCCGGGGCCCGCACCGTCGCGATCAGGTGCTGACCGTGCTCCAGCGTTCCGCTGGCCACTTGGCCCGTGTGCAGGTACAGGCCCTCCGGGCTTTTCTGCACGCCCGTGATTTCCACGCGCAATCCGGCGCTGGTCAACTCGCCCCGGTCCGCCACCTGCCCGCCGGCTTCGGCGTAAAAGGGCGTTTGGTTGAGCACCACCGTCACGCTTTCGCCCGGGCCGGCCCGCTCCACCACGCGCTCCTGCTGGATCAAGGCCAGCACCTCCGCCTCCGAGCGCAACTGCTGGTAGCCCAAGAAGGCGGTGGCGCCGAGCTTGCCCGCCAGCTCCCGGACGACGGGCGAGGCCTGCCGGTCGCCCGACCCCACCCAGGCGGCGCGGGCGCGCTCGCGCTGTTTCTCCATGGCTTCCTGGAAGCCGGCCTCGTCCACGCCCAGCTTGTGTTCCAGGGCGATCTCGCGGGTCAAGTCCAGGGGGAACCCGTAGGTGTCGTACAAGCGGAAGCACTGCTGGCCCGGCAAAACGGTTTTACCGGCCCCCTTCATCTCCGCGATGAGGTCATTGAGAATCGCAAGCCCGGAATCCAGGGTATGCTGAAAGCGGTCCTCCTCGCCCTGGATGACGGTCCGGACGTGGTCGCGGCGCTCCTGCAGGTCGGGGTAGGCCTCGGCCATGACTTGGGCCACCTGGGGCACCAGCGGGTGCAGGAAGGGGTCGTTCAATCCCAGGAGCTTGCCGTGGCGGATGGCCCGGCGCAGGATGCGGCGCAGCACGTACCCCCGGCCCTCGTTGCTGGGCAGAACGCCGTCGGCGATCAAGAAGGCGCCCGCGCGGATGTGGTCCGCAATCACCCGCAGGGAGGCGTCGGTCTTGGCGTCCTTGCCGTAGCGGACCAGGGCTTCCTTGGCGATGGCCTGGATCAGAGGCTGGAAGAGGTCGGTGTCGAAGTTCGTGGTCACGCCCTGGACCACCGCCGCCAGGCGCTCCAGCCCCATGCCCGTGTCGATGTTCTTCTGCGGGAGGGGTTCCAAGGCGCCGCCGGGTTGCCGGTCGAATTGCGTGAACACCAGGTTCCAAACCTCCAGGTAGCGGTCCTCGTCCTCATCCGGGCCGCCTTCCGGCTTTCCGGGCACCGGGCCGATGTCGTAGAGGATTTCCGTGCAGGGCCCGCAGGGGCCGGTCTCCCCCATGGTCCAGAAATTGGTGTCTTCGCCCCGGCGCACGATGCGTTTTTCCGGCACGCCGACCTGTTGCTTCCAGATGTCGTGGGCCTCCTGGTCGTCGCGGTAAATCGAGATCCAGAGTTTTTCCTTGTCCAGGCCGCAGACCTTGACCAAAAAGTCCCAGGCCCAGGTGATGGCGTCCGCCTTGAAGTAGTCCCCGAAGGAGAAATTGCCGAGCATTTCGAAAAAGGTGTGGTGGCGGGGCGTGAAGCCCACGTTGTCGATGTCATTGGTGCGCAGGCACTTCTGGGATGAGACGGCCCGGGTATAGGGCTTGGGGACCGTGCCGAGGAAATACGGCTTGAACTGGACCATGCCGGCCACGGTGAAGAGCACCGTGGGATCGTCCGGCACCAAGCTGGCGCTGGGCACGCGCGTGTGCCCGCGCGCCTGGAAAAACTCGCTGAATTTTCGCCGCAGTTCGTTGTGGGTCATGCCGCCTCCGTTGGCTCCTTCCGGCCCGGCCGCCTCGCACGCATTCGGCCCGGCGGGGGTACCCGAATTCCTCCGGCTATCCGCCGGCCTCCGGTTCATCCGGGAGCGCCTCGTCCACGGCCTGGAATACATCCTGCGCGGAAAAGCCGCGGCGGGCCAAATAGCCGGACAGCCGCCGCCGGGCGGCCGCGCGCGGCAGCCGCCGGTAGCGGAACGCCTGGCGCAGCGCCAGCTGCCGGCAGGTCTCGGCCTCGCCGGCGGCATCCGTGCCGGACAGGGTGGCTTCGATCTGATCCCGTTCCACGCCGCGTTTGGCCAGTTCGGCGCGCAGGCGGCGCCGGCCCAGGCCTCCGCCCCGGAGGCGGTCGTGGACCAGGGCCTGGGCGAAGGCCGCGTCGTTCACCAGGCCGGCCTGCGCCAGGCGTGCGAGCACCCGTTCCGCCACCGCCGGCGCAAACCCTGCCTGCCGCAGGCGCTCCTGCAATTCCCGGCGGCTGCGGGCCCGCACTTCCAGCCAGCGCAGGCAGCGTTCGCGGGCCCGCACTTCCTCTTCCCGTTCCAGGATGCGCGCCAAGTCGGCCGGATCGGCCGCGTCTCCCACTTTCAGGCGCAGTTGCTCCACGATCTCCGCCGAGACCTCTGCGACGAATTCCCCGTCTACGAAGAGGGAGCGGCGGTTGGGATGCTTCGCTGGCGCGGTGATGGCGGTAATGGCGGACATGCCCGCCCTCTTCCCCGGAAGAAATTTCATCTTACTATAAGAAAATCACGCGCGAAAGGCAAAT
>Ga0315542_1002723_pt1 | contig 10625 bp, 9 predicted proteins | sample SalMarSW160120MG_FD_202541 | JGI IMG/M metagenome (GOLD analysis project Ga0315542, IMG submission 202541) | Salt marsh sediment microbial communities from the Plum Island Ecosystem LTER, Massachusetts, United States - Salt Marsh Sediment SW1601-20 ... | reverse complement strand
CGTCAATGTTATATACTTTATAAATACGGAAAAAGTTCATAAAAAATCTCCGGGCTATCCATTTTTGATTTTCAGGTATCGAATTCGATTACCCGCATGAATTTCCACTTGCCATCCAGGAATCTTAAAAGAAAAACAATCCCGAGGACAGTAATATAACAAGTCGCAAAACACCAAATCAAGTATAATCCGCGATCAAACATTTTGGTGGCAATGTATGAAGGAATCACCATGAGACACCATGAAAGAATCGCAGAAACGATCATCACATATCGTGTGTCGCCGGCTCCCTTGATTGCATACGCAAATATTAAGTTCATAGTGTCGAAGATGGAATAAGCTGCGACGAATTTCAGCAGATTCACGACGAGGTCGGCAATCAACGGAAAATTTTCCGGATCGGCTTTGGATGCATAAGGAATCAAAAACAACCGGGGGGCCAGCACATACACAAGAACAATCGAACCCATATAGAAGAAAGCGAGATGAAATGTCGACCATGTGCTTCGCTGGGCCAGATCGGGCCGGTTTTCTCCGAGGTACTGTCCGACAAGAATCGACACAGCCATGCCAAATCCCATCATGGGCATAAATGCCAGTGAGTTGATGTTGAATGTGATGTTGGTCGCGGCCAGTGCAACCGTACCGAAGCGGCCGACAATCATGATGAAAATTGTAAATCCGAGCAGATCCAGACAAAATGTCAGCCCGTTCGGAAGGCCGTATTTTAACAATCTTTTGAAAAGATCCCGGTCCAATTTAAATCCATGGCTTATATTATATATCCTCCGATATTTTTTTTGACTCATTAAAATTACATAGAGGAACAATCGGACAAATTGGGAGATCACAGTTGCAATTGCCGCTCCTTTTATCCCCATTTCGGGTAGTCCCCATTTGCCGAAAATAAGTCCGTAATCCAGAACAATATTGGTTGCAGTTGAAACCATGTTCACCCACATGACCACCCATGTTTTTCCCCGTCCGGAATAGAAGCTTTCCAGAGCCGGTGAAGCTGTTACAAAAAAGGTGCAGAAAAGTAAAATCTGGAAATATTGAACTTCTAGTTTCTGGATTTCAGGTGCATGTCCGCCAATATTGAAGATTTTGTCCGCAAATGAGTAAAAGGGCAATACGATGACTCCGGCAATCAGTGCGAAGAAAATCCCCTGCCAAACAGACGGGCCGATTCGATCATATCGTCTTGCTCCGTAATATTGTGCGACAAATGTATTCACGTATGCAGCTGTGCCGATAAAGATGGACATGAGTGAGAAATTGATCAGACCGGCAGGAAGAACAGCCGCAATGGTTTCAGAGGAGTACCACGTCAGAAACATCCGATCCACAAAATGTTGAATCGATAACGATCCGGTGCTTAACACAAGAGGAATGGCAATTCGGAGCACATCCTGATAACCGCCTTCACGGTACCATCTGCTTTTTATTGTGTTTATCATGGGGCGTTTAATTTAATAAATAATGGTCCTGTATGCAAAAGAAAAAACCAATTTGTTAAAATTGTTCATCCCTGTTTTTTATTAGTCAATGGTATGTATAAAAAAAGCGCCACCCCGAAGTTTCGGGATGACGCTTGTACTTCAAAAAGAAAAGTATCTATTCGATAGTATCCTCAATCGGATAAACGGGGCGGATGTCGATGGGTACGTTTTTCAGTTTGTTTACCACTTCCTTGGTTTGGGGAGACAGGTAAACATATTGATCAATCAGAGCTTTTGCTTTATCATAATCGCCTTCCGCTTCGATCATGAGAAGTTTCTCGGCTAATTCCTTAACTGCATTTTTGATCTTTCGATCATTTACAGAAAAACGGCCGTCTTTGTCTACCGTGTATGCCTTTTTCTCCAGGTAGTAATTCATCTGAATAGCAACTCCAGCTCCGTGAGCCTCATCGATGCCGAACCGGATCGAGCGAAACATACCGCCACAATTAGAGGCATAAAGTGTGTTTTCAAGTTCCTTCGGAAAAACTCCCTGGTCGATCAGATATTGGCTATTGTAAATACCCAGAACATCGGCTTTGCACTCTTCGATGATCGAATAAATATCTTTCAACTCCTTATTGACGGTAGTTTCCTGACCGTTCTTGATAATCTTTCCAGGGCCCAATCCGTGACTCACCTCGTGCATCACTGTGTGGGTGAAGTAGCCCGCAAAGGAAACCCTGTCCAGATCCTTTTTCGCAAGCGCGGTTTGCACGATGGGAATCCAGCATTTTTCGAATTTGGCCTTCATCACATTTTTCAGCATGACCTTTTTGGATCCCTTGGCTTCCCTGACCCGTTCGTCGTTGGGCAGATTGAACGCCGAGGTTTGCACACCGGCCTTGGTGTCTCCCGAGGAGTAGAGAAGGTTGACGACTTTAAAAGGTGAATGACTTCCTCTTTCGAAATTTTTATGCTTGTCCGCAATGGGCAGATTGGCTTCCATGTCGTTCAGGTATTTTTCGATCTTTTTTTGCTGATCGCTTTCTTCATGGTCCACGACGCAGACGAAGGATTCGAAAGCCGCTTTGTAACCGAATAGTTTGTCTTCATACACTTCGTAAGGACCGATCACGATCTCAATGTCTCCGGCCAGATCCATCCAGTCCATGTCGCTTTGATAATAATCGTTGGAGAGCATACCGTCGGCACGACTGTTCAGGTAGGTTTTCAACGTTTTATCCGATGTTAACTCAGCTGCATTACGGAGAAGTTCTGCAACCGATTTCAGTTTGTCTTTATAAAATTCGGAATAGGGAATGGCTTCCATTTTCTTCCCTTTTCTGCGGATGATTGTAAAATTGCTTTCAAAAGTTTCCCGGTCATCCGGATGATTTTGGAGCCAGTTGTCGAACTCTTCCTTGGTCATGTCTTCCGGATAAAAATTGGCACCGTCGGGTTTGGGAATGGTGTTGATAAAAGGCTGGTCCTCCATAAGCCGGTTCCACGGGCCGAACATGATTTTAAACAGATCGAGATAGGACCGGTCGTCCGGGTTTTTGGACTGTTCCAAAGTTTTTAGAATTTCGGGATTTTCATGATATACCTGGGAAAGAAACAGGTCGTCCATGTATTTTGCAGCTTTGACCAGCAATCGAATTACCTGTATTTCCTTCGCGGGCAGATAGGACAAATCTTGTGTCAATGTAACCGGTGCGAGTTTATCGAGTTGATTTTGAACGTAATCCATCGAAGCTTTCTCCGTGATGACTTTCTTTTGACAGCCATAGAACATGGTTGAAACAATAATCAATAGAGTGATGATGATCCAGCTACGCATGATTTTTTCTCCTTATTACAATCCATTTAGCTTCAATATAAATAAATTTGAATTAACGCGCAACATGAAATATGCAATATAAATATAACAAAGAAGCAGAACAAAATTATCCGGTCATTTTTGAATAATTTATGTCAGAATGACAGATATTTCATAATATAATGCCATAAAAGTCTTCAATTGTCAGTTTGGCAAATACCGGTATTTTGCAGATAACAGGCAATAAAAGCAATAAATACAGAATTTTATATTTTTCCTTTATTATTTGGCATGCCAGTTGCATATCAAAGAAATGGATTGAGTTAATCAAGAACTTAAAAGGAGGAAAAGAAAATGTCACTCATAAAATGGAGTCCTTACAAAAACCTGATTTCACTTCCCGATGAAGTCGATCGGTTTTTCAACGGTTTTGGTCTGGATCTGAATGCGTCTGATTCGGTTTGGTCTCCCACTGTGGATATTTCCGAAACCGAGAATCAGTACGAAGTTAATGCCGAGGTTCCTGGTCTGAAGAAAGAAGATATCAAACTCTCTGTTGAAGACAATGTGCTCACTTTGAGCGGTGAGAGAAAAGTTGAGAAAGAGACCGATAAAAAGAATTATCACAGAATCGAAAGAGTATACGGAAAATTCGAACGGTCCTTCCGGCTGCCAAAAGAAGTGGATGCAGAGAACATCAAGGCGAGTTACAAGAACGGCGTTCTCACTGTGCATATTCCAAAAACCGAAGCTGTCAAACCAAAAGAGATTGCAGTAAGTTAATTACTCAGGGTATGTGATTCAGAAAGACAAGGTCTTCGATCTTCGGATTGAGGACCTTTTTTATTGACAGTGTCTTTTTGTTCACCTTGATGATTCGATGAAATGATAACGAGAAGTTTATCTCGGCCCAAAAATTTTAGTTCCGATGCGGACGATATTGGCCCCTTCCTCAATTGCAATTTTATATGTGCTGCTCATGCCCATAGAAAGGAATGTCATCCGGACATTTGGAAGAGCAAGAAATTTGAAATGTTCGAAACATTTTTTTGTCTCGATAAAGTAAGAACGTGACGATTCAGGATTGCCGGACAGGGGCCCCATGGTCATCAGCCCGTGGACTTCGATATGCTCCAGAGCAGACAGGGCCCGGATCAGTGATTCCAGATTTTCAGGCAGAACGCCGAATTTTTGCGGTTCGTGTCCGCTGTTGACTTCTATCAGCACCGGCATAATTTTACCGATCTCTCCACTTCGTCTGTCAATTTCCTCAGCAATCCGTATCGAATCAACCGTTTCGATCATGTCAAAAATTTCAACTGCTTTTTTTATTTTATTGCGTTGCAAATGTCCGATAAAATGATATTTAACTTTTCTGTTCAAACTTTCCCGAATGGAAACAGCTTCTTGAACATAATTTTCTCCAATAATCCGAATACCCGCATCAACGGCTTCGCGGATTTCTTCAGCAGTACGCGTTTTGACTGCCGCAATTAGTTGAACCCCTTCAGGAAGTTTCTTCAGGATCTCTTTTACGTTATCTGATATCATATTCATTTATCTAATTCCTGCCTGCTTTCGTATTACTTGCCAATCACAACTCTAAAATAAGAATTTTGATTTCTTTTTCAAGCATATTTTAAAATATATTCTTGATTTAAGTTGAGGTAAAGAGTATATTTCCATATCGGACTGCAGCGAAGCAGGATTTGAAATTAATATAAATCGCTTCAGATATACTGTGAAAAAACAGTAAATACCATTCGGTCGGAAAAGGATTGAAATGGGCCTTAAGGACAAACTCAAGTACTTCGAAAAAGATTTCACCCGCCCCAGGACAATCTCTGTTTCTCACGAAAATGATATCGATCTCTATATTAAGGGGGAGGAAATATCCGGCGATTTCGGGGAATATTTCCTGTCGTCCAAAATTTATCCAACCAGTACCAGACACGGGAAGATTTCAATAAATGCTGTGTTAGAAACCGATCCCGCTGTCTTTCGTCTTGTCACCAGGGATGAAAAATTTCCCGATATCGATTTATCACGAACCCTTTTCATCGATACGGAAACCACGGGACTTGCAGGAGGCACCGGTACGGTTGCATTTCTCATCGGAATCGGCTATTTTATTGATGGCGGTTTTCGAATCGATCAATATTTTATGCGGGATTACCACGAGGAAGCGGCCATTTTAAAAGCAGTCAAGGACAAATTCGAAGATTGTCAGGTGATTGTCAGTTACAACGGCAAGTGTTACGATATGAACCTGTTGGCTTCGCGGTTCACACTTTCCCGAATGAAAAATCCAGCAGTCGATACGCCTCATCTCGATCTGTTGTTTCCCGTCCGCAGACTGTGGCGCCGCCGGATCGGAGACTGTTCTTTATCCAACGTGGAAAAGACGATTTTGGGATTCGAACGCGAAAATGATATTCCCGGTTTTTTAATACCGTCTATTTATTTTGAATACCTCCGAACAAAAAACGGCCGATCTTTGGCTTCCGTATTTCAGCATAATCGCTGGGACATTATCGCTCTGGCGGCATTGGCCGGACTGACCGGACAGATCCACGAAGCACCGCTCGAAAAGTTGAGCCATCCCGTCGATTTATACAGTCTGGGCCGGACGTTCGAATCGATGTCACAATCCGAATCCGCAATTGTTTGTCTGAAAGAAGCGATACGCCGTTCCAATGATCCGGAAGACAACGAAGAGATGGTTTGCACGCTGGGAATATTATTTAAGCGGCTCGAACGCTGGGATGAGGCGCTCGAAATCTGGCAATCGATGGTCGAACGCTCGGTCGGGGGAATTCTGCCGTACGAGGAGATCGCGAAATATTATGAGCACCGTAAAAGAAATTATCCACAGGCCGTCGAGATCGTGAACCGGGCGTTGAAACGAATCCGGGTTACCGAAGAGCTACATCCGGAATATCATCATGCTGTTGAACGTCAGGATCTGGAGTACCGTCTGGCAAGGCTGATTCGAAAATTGGAAGAAAGTAAAAAATAAGGAGATTCAATGGATTGGAAAGTGATGGCAACCGTGTTTGTCTCCGTCTTTCTGGCGGAGTTGGGTGATAAAACGCAGTTAGCTGTATTCTGCTTTTCAGTGGCCCAGAAATCCAAACTGGCCGTATTTTTGGGGGCGTCTTTTGCCCTCATAGTGACTTCTTTTTTAGCCGTGATTCTGGGTAGTTTAATCAGTCAATATGTCAAGGAAATGGGACTTGTTCATCGACTTGCCGGCGCGGTATTCATCGTTATCGGCGCGTTCATGGTTTTCGGTAAATTATCCTGAATATTGAAGAGGTTGAAACATGATATTTTTAAAAATTTTCGGAAAGCTGATCAAGGTTCTCCGGTCCAACGCATCCCCGGGTCAAATCGCTTGGGGATTCGCTCTGGGGACCTTTCTCGGATTTACACCTTTAATGAGTCTGCACAATCTGGGAATCGTCTTCCTGATTTTTATTTTGAATGTTAATATTTCCGCAGCGCTTTTCGGATGGCTTTTATGCAGTCTCCTCGCTTTTTTTCTCGATCCTCTTTTTCATTCAATCGGATTTGTCATCCTCGTGCAGATCGGATTTTTGAAACCGATCTGGACCACGTTCTACAACGCGCCCATTGCGCCGCTAACGCGCTTCAACAATACAATTGTTATGGGAAGTTTTGCATTTTCCCTGATAATATTTGTCCCGGCGTATTTATTATTTCGGAAACTGGTCGTCGTCTATCGGAGTTCATGGAACGAGAAACTGCAGAAAGTGAAATTCTTCCAAATTTTTAAGGGCAGCAAACTTGTCAAACTCTATTTTAAAGTCAGAAAACTGGGGGAATGAGTCATGCGCTGGAAAGGAATCATTACATTTGTGATCCTGATCATCATAATCGGGATTATTTCAACTATATTTATTGACCGGTGGGTTGAATCCGGTCTCGAAAAAACCGGACAGGCCATCGTCGGTGCGAGGGTCGATATCGACGGCCTCGATCTTGGTCTCAGTCCGCTCTCGATCGAATGGCAGCGGCTTCAGGTTACCGATCCGGCTCATACGATGAAAAATGTCGTCGAAACGGGCCGAACCGCTTTTAAATTGAATGTGCCAGCGCTTTTAAGAAAACGAATCGTCATCGACGAGATGACCCTGGCCGATGTCCGTTCCGGCACGGACCGTACTTTTGACGGCGCTCTGCCAAAAAAAGCCGTGAAAAAAGAATCCAAAAAGAAGAAAGACCAGCCGGGACTTTTTGACAAGGTCAAAGGGAAACTGGATCAGCAAATCGACCGGCTGCCTGTGATGCAGTTCGATATGAGTCAGGTCAAACGGAAGATGAATCTGGACAGCCTTTTTGCCCTGGTCGATCTTAAAATGGCGAACCGTGTGGATTCCGTGAAAACCGATATTCAGGCGACTTCGGAAAAATGGGATCAGTTTTACCACTCTTTTCAGCCTGAAGAGGATTTGAAATCCATTCGCGCCGAATTCGCCAGTATCGAACCGGAAAAAATCAAAACACTGCCCGAACTTTACGATGCATTAAAAAAGGTGCAGTCCGCGCAGAAAAAGCTCAATACCATTTCCGAAACCGTCCAAACCAAACAGAAAGAGATTAAAACCGATTTTGACCGGTTTTCTTCCTACAGTAAATCGGTGAACGGCTGGTTTCGCGAGGATTATCAAAAGGTGCTTCAAAAAGCCAAGCTGCCCGATCTGAGCGTAACGAATATCGGGAATATTCTTTTCGGAGGAACCGTTGTAAGGCAGGTTAATAAATACATCGGCTATGTACAAACGGTCCGGAAATACATGCCGAAAAAGAGTGATAAGCCGAAGAAAGAGAAGAAGGTAAGAATGACCGGCCAGACTATCTATTTTGCAGACTATCATCGGTGGCCGTCGTTTCTGATCAAAAAAATCCATCTTTCCGGGCAGACTGGTTCTTCCGGCCAAAATCCCGGATTGATGCTTCAGGGAGAAGCACAGGGCATCACTTCCCAGCCGTGGGTAACCGGCCAGCCCACGCTGATCGATATCGTCGGAAAGAAAGCGGATCAGAGGGCTATCTCCATGAACGCAAGCCTGGATCATACAACTGAAATATCACGAGACCGTTTCCAGATCCGTTTCCAGAATGTGAGCCTGAACAATGTGGAGATTCAAAAATCAATATATTTGCCGCAAAAGATTCAAAAGGGAAAGGCCGACATCGACTGTGTCGTCCAGTTTGAGGAAGAAAAATACACGATTCGTTTCGATGTCCTTTCCAGGGGGCTGGCGTTCGACTTTTCTGAGATTCAGTCACCGAACCAGTTCGAAAAAATTGTCCGGGATGTCATTCAACATATGGATATGATTACCATTCAAACCACCATCCGGGGAGACGGAGACGATCTCACTTTAAAAATGGATTCGAATATCGATGAAAGGATCAGCCAGGAGCTGAAGCGTATTGGAGCCAAAGCGCTGGCCGATGCCCAGAACCGCATTAAAGAACGCATTCAGAAAATCAGGCAGGAAAAAGAGAAAGAATTGGAACAGCTCTATCAGGAGAAGCGCGGCCAGATCGAAGGAATCATTGAAAAATATGAAAAGGAAATAGAAACACAGAAAATGATTGTTCTCGGCAAGATCGAGAAGATACAAAAGGACATTGATAACAAAAAGGCGAAAGAAGAAGAACAACTCAAAAACAAAGCCAAAGGCGTTCTGGATGATATTTTAAAAAAATAAGTGATGGTAAAAAAAAATCATGTATTGAAGCTTCTGAAAAATGAATTGCAGTGATAAAAATAGGTGTCACCCTGAACTTGTTTCAGAGACTAATATTCTTAGATGCTGAAATAAATCCAGCATGATAATTTTTTCTGAGTATTTTTCAGAAGTTACGTGTTCTGAAAAGGTATCATTATGCAAATTACCGGATTGAAATACGGGTCGAAACTGCTCGATCTTGTCGATTTCCCTGTGGCGGAAATAAGGAACGGAAGCGCCACGAGAGAGGAAATTCAGCAAATGCTGGATAAATACGGCAGGATTCTGGTTAAGCCTGTTTTTTACGGAGGAGTGGGAAAAAAGGGAAAAGCGGGATTGATACGCATCGTCGATAATGTTTCCGATGCCATGGAAGCCAAAGAGGCGCTTTATTTCGCACGACATCAGTACGGCGCCAAAACCGTGCGGGCAAACGGCGTCACATTCGAGGAATTTATCCCATCTGAAATTGAAGTTTATTTCAGTATCAGTGAATCCACTGTGGAACGCAAATCGATTTTTACACTGACACCGTTCGGGGGCATGGATGTCGAAGAACTCCCTCCCGAGAAAAAACGGGTCGTGTGGATAGATCCTTTCATCGGCATTAAATCTTTCGATATTACGAATGCACTGAACGATGTGGGCTGTCCCGAGAAGTTTGTATCTCCGCTGGTGCAAAATCTTCCCAAGCTGTGGGCGCTCTATGATGATTTCGGACTAACCACACTCGAACTGAATCCGATTCTCATGAAATATACCGGAAATCAGTACATTCCCGTCGCGTGTGATCTCAAGGCGGCGTTCGATCAGGATAATCCAGCGTGGAGGCGTCTCGGATTGCCTCAAACAATTTTTCAATCCGAGGAGACGCTGTTTGAATCCGAAATCAACCGTCTGCGCACCTATCAGGGACAGAGCGATGTGCTCGAACTCAATCCGGCAGGAACGATTGTTCCATTCATGTTCGGCGGAGGCGCCAATGCGGCGGCTACGGAAATTTTGGGAGACAAAGCCGTTTTTGCTTCCGATTTCGGCGGCAATCCGCCCTATGAAAAAATGGCTGACATTGCGCGAATCGTTTTCAAGCACTGGTACAATCAGGCCAGTGTGCTTTTAATCATTGGAGGCAAGGCCAACAACACCGATATTTTTATCACTTTCAAGGGAATTTTTGATGCATTGAGAGATCACGTCGCCCAGTATGGGAAAAAGCCGATTTATGTGGTGATCGGCAGGGGGGGGCCGAACCTCGTTCGTGGAATGCTGTATGCGAAAGATATTTTGGACACACTGAAAATGCCGTACAAGATGTTTGGCCATGATACTTCCATGATCGAAGTGATCGAGTATGCCAAACGGATCGATGGCTGGTGGGGGAAAGAGGGAAATAAAAAATTTCAAGCAAAATGAAAAAGTTATGAATTTCAATATGGTTCACCCGTTTATTCGAAGAGGGATCCACACTGTTAAGTTGAAATAAAAGGGATTCAGGAACAGTATGAGACAATTGATTACAAAACCATTTCCTTATTTTGTGGGAATTTACTCCCTCGAAGAACTGATCACAAAAGAATCCAGGGTTTGTGTAATCAA
>Ga0315542_1002721_pt1 | contig 10634 bp, 12 predicted proteins | sample SalMarSW160120MG_FD_202541 | JGI IMG/M metagenome (GOLD analysis project Ga0315542, IMG submission 202541) | Salt marsh sediment microbial communities from the Plum Island Ecosystem LTER, Massachusetts, United States - Salt Marsh Sediment SW1601-20 ... | reverse complement strand
GGACCAAAGTATGGTGCCCCTAGAAATTGAATCCAATATCTGACCTCTTTCATTATATCTTCTACAGATTCATTGTTTACGGCAACGAGATAGACTAGTGCCTTGTGTAACCATTTCTCAATAAGCACCTGTCCTCGAATGTATCGTAACGCATACCTATATAGGAACCTGAAATCTTCCTCATCATAGTTCCCAAAGACTAGACCGTGAAGGCAAAGTGTCATCGCTTGAATTATCTCATCTGCAGTAACGGTTTCTTTTGCATCCCTGAAAATCAACATCAATTGTTCATCTGCTTGTTCTGCAATTTCAAGCGTACCTATCGTTTGATTAGATGCCTTAGCGAGTTCAAAGACGATAAATTCTCTCGATTCACCGAAGAGACCTTCTCCTTTTGGAATCTGTTTTTCTTTTAGAACTAGTCGGAGATCATTTTCAGCCTGCGCGAAATTCTGTTTGATTAATTTATGCTTCGTCTTTGGCGGATTTTTCAATATAGTCACTCCATTTTCTATCCAGTACTTCTCAAATCATGGTTACTTCTTCACTTGATATAATCCTTGGCGACTATCTCTTAAAGAAAGCCGTTTCATCACGACCCCTTCACTCATCAGGAGTGATAATGCATAACGAACTGTTCTCGGTGGGAGCATTGTCTCCTCTATTATTTCCTTCTGGCTTAGTTGTCCTTGATACTCAAGAACCTTGAGGACAAGTTTTGCGCTTGGTGGAAGATCCTGAGCTAGATCTTCGGACATCTCCGATTTCTTCAGGAGTTTCCCACGAAGTGCGGCAACTCTCTCCGACTCGAATTTCACGAAGACTGCATTATGGTCAGCTTGTCGAATAGACACAGGTTTACTATCAACTTTCTTTCTAATTTGTCCATCAAGAACGGCTTCAATTGCCACTGAACTCGTCAGGTCTCTAATCTCAACTTCCGTGTCATTCGATAAGACCAATGGTCGTCTTGAAGGATTTATACTATTAACTGGAATGATTGAAAACACTGGTGATGAATTTAGAATAATTGGTCCTCCGACACTCAGAGCATATGCAGTACTCCCTGTGGGTGTAGCAATGATTAGCCCATCACTTCCATCCTTCCAGAAGTGTTCTCCATCAATAAGGAGTGAGTATCGAATCAAGGTTGCGCTGCGTTTGGCAAAGATACCAATGTCATTCAGAAGAGGAGGTGTTTCTCTTCCAGCAATTTCTGCTACGAGTCTCTTCTTCTCTTCTTTTGTCCATTTGCCATTCAGTAGATCATCGACAACAGAATCGAAATTTGAGATTATAACATCAAAAAGGAAATCTGGTTGACCCATGGAAGCAATTGGTAAAATCGGGGTGTCTGAATGACCCAGATCAAGGAGTGATTTCAGGAGAAATCTGTCTGAGCCAATAATAGCAATTACGTCGACATCCATCTTCTTGAGCGTGACTCCCTTCTTTTTTAGATTGTCTGCAAGCTTTTGTTCAAGAACACAATCTACTTTCCGCTGGTTAAGAATATCAAGAAGACCTCGTGTGTCTTCAAGCATGCCTGCTTCTGGTCCAGATATTATTCCAATTTTCGTTCTATATTCCTCCATTGAAGGAGTGATTTCAGGAAAAAACTTGCGACACTTAAATGACACGCCAATTGGATTGGCAAATGTTACCTTATGAAATCTTTAAAGTCAACCTTTGCCGATTAAGATTTTATTAAAAGACGTTTAACAGAACGACTAGATGGGTGCACAATAGTGAATGAATCGTTCAATGATATTCAAAGGAGAATCCTCGAACTCAAAAAAGAGAAGAATGCTCTTATTCTTGCTCATAACTATCAAACAATCGACATCCAGGAAATAGCTGACTTTGTTGGGGACTCCCTTCAACTAGCACGAAAGTCTGCTGAACCCAACGGATATGAGATGATTATCTTTGCAGGCGTTAAATTCATGGCTGAGATGGCAGCTATTCTTTCACCTACAATTCCAGTGTATATTCCCGACCCAAAAGCTCTGTGTCCACTTGCAGCATATCTTGACGGAGAGAAAGTTCGAGCAAGGAAGAAAGAATATCCTGGTGTTCCTGTTGTGGTTTATGTTAACACAACTGCTGAAGCCAAATCTGAGGCTGATATGATTTGTACCTCTGGAAGTGCAGTGGAAGTCGTAGAGTCTCTAGGTGTCGATAGAGTACTTTTCGGACCTGATTCAAATCTAGCTGATTACGTTCGCACCCATACTAACATTGAGATTATTGATTTGGATCCTGATGGTCGATGTTATGTTCATGCACGGTTCAAGAAAGAGATGCTTGATGAGTTGAAGAAGAAGTATCCCGATTCACTTGCAATTGCTCACCCCGAATGCCCACTTGAAGTACAGCAGGCTGCTGATATGGTCGGGTCGACTGGCATGATGGCAAAAACTGTGGCAACGACTGATGCCAATGTCATCCTGATTGCGACAGAGGTCGGAATGATTCAACAACTTCAGAAAAGACATCCAGACAAGATCATTATTCCTTTCTGGGAAGAAGCAATCTGTAAGCAGATGAAGAAACATACTCTTGAGAAAATCCTTGATGTTCTAGAAAATAAATCTGAAGAAAATCTTGTAACTGTTCCTGAACAATACGTCCCTCATATTCGAGATATACTGGAAGAAATGAACAAAGTGAAAGGACAAGGACCCGCTTCAGCTGTTATATCCTAAACTATGTGTATATTTTCTGCAAAATAAAACGAGTGCGATAACAATCAATGAGAAGACTAGAAGATTCAATAGTATTGGTTCAGGTATTGGAATTGGAGGCGGAGGAATATTCCCGCTATATACTCCGTTAGAAAACGAAATACCAACACTTGTGATATTTGTTGAATCGTCAATAATGAAATCCCAGGTGGCTACAGTCCCAGTTTCATTGCTAGATTCCACAAGGAAATCCTCTGGAAAGAATGAGTACCCAAGAAACGGTTCTTCCTCAACAAGGAGAATTTCTACTGTCTGATGAGTCTGACCTAAGAATGTTGTTGCACTTCCCACGATGTATGAAAAATACCCTGAGTGTAAAGTTTCAACAGGAAATGCATCCGTCTTCACTTTGACTTCATAAGTTAGATTCGCAATCATTTCGTAGCTAAATAATACAAAATCCGAGTGTTCTACCCAGGTTCCTCCAAATTTTTCAGGATCTACGATAAACCCTTCAGCTGTAACATTTTCCCAGGTTAGAAGAGTATGATTCATTTCAGTATGATTCACTTGAATGGTGAATTGTATTTCTGGTGCCCCTCCATAACCTCTCCATGCTTCAGGGTATACAAAGGCTAGCGATGCTTTCATTGTTTGGTTTGAAACTACTTGGAATATACAGGATACATTAACGGTTACAGTTCCTGAAGCTGCTCTTACCATTTTGATATGGGCATTTGCATCAGGCATTACCAGATTCGAGCTATTCGTCATTGTTCCGCTAACCGTAAGCTGAACCGTGTCAGCTATGTCTGCAGAAGTATGTTGAACAAATCCTGAAATTATAGTACATGAAAGAATAATTGCAAGTAATGTTACAGTCACAATTTTCTGAAACATTAATTCCACTCCCAGCTCCTATATTACTGTGAATTCTGACTTGAAATGTTTTGTGTACTCTATAACTCATCAATTATTCCTGATAATGTAGTCAGTGATCTCTGAGAGGTTCTGTATTAAATAGCCTGAATGACCCTTTGACTTGAAATCTTCAGATGAGAACATTCCTACGATTCCAATGAAGTGGCAAAATCCTTGAGACCGTTCATAGTCTTTCAACGAGTCACCGACAAATAGCATATCCTCAAATTGAACACTAAATTCAGACTGTATATAATTGAAGTGATCAGATCCTTTCTCGAACCCTGGGCGATATCCAAGTATTCCTCTGAACAGATCTATAATTCCCAATCTTCGAAAATATTCCTCGATAGTTGGTTGGAATGTCGAGGAAGATACAAAGATATCGAATCCCATTTCATTCAGTTCTCGAACGGTATCCTTTGTATCCTCAAACAGCAATTGGTCAAAAATTCTGTCTTTCTTTAGTTTCTCAAATTCATCAATTGCAATGTCACACTTTGGATGGTCGGGAAAATTCATTTTCACCTGTTGTTCGTAGGGTAATCCTGTAGTTGATCTGTAGCGATAAGTGGCATCTTCCTTTGAAATATCGAAGTACTTCATCATCATCTCGACTCCAATACTCTCTAGGAATGGCATACTGTCTGCCAGTGTCCCATCAAAATCGAAAATGATTACTTTGCAGGAAATTTTTTCCACCATCGATTGTCACTCGTGGAATTCGCTTTTTATGACTCTTTAGACAGTTTTGGTCTGGCTAACTTCTGGTCTTTCTTGTAATCATCAATACAACGGTTGATAGTCTGATATGCTTCACTTAACTCACGGAATTCCTTAATCTCAGTATGTCCACCTTCTTGAATCTTGTAGGTCTGATAGAAGTGTCTTAGTTCATCGATTTGACTTCTTGGAACATCCATGAGAGCTTTTACATCCCGATAATATGGTTCATTGAACGGAACCGCAATTATCTTGTCATCGATGTGCCCAGCATCGTCCATCTCCATAACTCCAATTGGCCTTGCCTTGACAAGACAACCAGTAAAGGTAGGTTGACTGATTAACAAGATGACATCAAGTGGGTCTCCATCTTGATCTAGTGTCTGTGGCATGAATCCATAGTCAAATGGAGCAAAAGTATAGAGGACCCTGTCAAGTCTGAAGATATTATTCGCATAGTCGTATTCGTACTTGTTCTTGCTAGCACGAGTGAGTTCTACAACGACATAGATTTCACTTGGTGGATCGGGTCCCGGAGAGAGATCATGAAGATAATTCGTCATCGCAATTCGTTGTTCTATCTCCTAAGGTTGCATTTTAGCTTTGTTGCATGAACAAAATAATGACACTACAAGCTTTTATGAGCCTAGTTTTCCTAATTCTATATGCACACTGATGTTGAGGGATAATTGATGTCTGAACCTGCACCTGAATTTGATGATAGTTCCGAAGAATCTGAAATGCTTGATGTTGGCTCACTATTTAGAGGAACCGCGACTCTTACACTTGTGGGAGAGATTGTTTCAGCAATAATGCTCTTGGGTTCTGGAGTTGCATATGTGTTTAGCCGTTCGGGATTGATTGAAAACTTAGAGCTTGATGTGGCTGTTTTTCTTCTTCTCGGTGGGGCAATGCTCACGCTCTTCCTATTTCTAGGTGCAATTGGATTCTTTGTGAGGTTCAATAGGAAGATTGGTCGAGTTGTGATTGGTGAGGGAATTGGCGAAGTCGATCTCAATCGACCGGGTGTAAAGACTGTAGTTATAATCTATGGATTGGCAGTTGGTTTGTTCCTTATCATGGGAGTCTATGGCTACTGGTTGGTCTACAAGTATTTCTTTGCAACTATGGCACTCACATCTCTAAGTTTCTTTGGAATCGCTGTTTCCCTTGGAATATTCGTCATGTCATTTCTAGTACAAGCTATCATTGCCATAATTGGTAGAACTGCAACAACGATTATTCGAAAAGTTCTTGCTGAAGATGAAATCTGATACTAATCGTCTTATTGAGAATAACTTTAATTGGAGGGCAACCCCGCAACAGACTTGGTGTTAGATGTGAATCTAAAGATGTGGCAACTTTCCTATATTGCGGGACTAGCTATTGTTGTTCCCTTACTATTGATGGAAATCTTAGGACTGCATATTATCCCTGAATCAATATTGCCATATCTTGAACTCATTGGAGGAATTATGCTAATCGCAGGTTCATGCGAGGCATTTGTTCTGTCTGTGGAAGGAATTGCTCACAATATGCATCTCACAGATTATGTGGCTGGTATCTACGCAAGTATCGCCAGCACAATTCCTGAACTCTTCGTGCTATTGTTCTTGATTATTGGTGGAAATTATGAGATGGCTTGGATACTAGCACTAGCAACCATTTTCATGAACTCGTTAGTATTCGCATTGTACACTCTTATTCTACCAAAGGATGAGTTTGGCAACTATAGATTGCCTGATGCAATCCATCATGTCGGATCTGATTTACTAACAATGGGAGCTGTAATCTCTCTATCTGTAGGTTTGTCAATGATGCTTGTACATTTATTCCCTCTTACAGGTGGTAATGTACTCCTCTCTCAATATCTCGACTCTGGAGAATTAATGCTCTTTGGTTTCTGTCTCATAATAGTGTTCATTGCCTATCTGTATCGAATAACGAAGTATTATGGGAGATGTGACCCTGATTCGGAGGACCCGCTATTAGCGTGTGATGTCAGACAAGATGTGATATCTAAGAGATCCGTTGCAATTTTTCTGGTCTTTGCAGCTATTGGTGCAGCTTTAGGTGGTGAAGCATTATCATCTTTTGCGAATTTCATTACTATTGAAGGTGATTTACCAATAATTCATGCTGCATTGTTACTAGTGGTATTTGGAGGCACTCCTGAGTATATCATCGTAGCTAGCAGTCATAGGAAAGATGAGATAGAAGTTGCCCTTAGTAATGCATTTGGAGGTATTGTTCAGGTATTCTTCGTCATCTTTGCGTTTACCATGCTTGCGTCAGGACTTCTTGGATTCTTTGATCCTATTCATCTGGGGACTAATATTCTTCCAATAGAACTCTACTCAGTGGTACTATTACTATTCGCGTTCCCGACAATGTTCATACTCAGAGAAATGATTACAGATGATGCGAAGATCAATGCATTGGAGTCAGTATCTATGATAGCGGTCTTCATTATGATGCTCTATATACTACTCTTCTATGGCGGCATATGATGAGGTCTCTCTGGATAGTGATGCATTAGTAGTGACGATATTCACCGATGAGCTGAATCTTTATCACGCATTCAATACAGATATACTCATCAGCATCATCAGTATCACCGTGTCTGAGACCAACAACATCTTTGCCGACAAATGCTACACGACCCTCAGCGACGATCATCATCCCGGGTCCATAGAATCTTAGCCGTTCGCCTTTCTTTGCAGCATCAAGAAGAACACTTCTTAGGGTAGCTTCATTCTCGAACTCTGACATGCTTGTAACTACTGCTTTCCTTGAAAATAAGGCTTGGGAATTAAAAAAGAAGGAGGGCGTGGGCACCCCACATGAGATGCTCCACGTTGTCTTTTAGATAATATTGACTTTCTTTCCAACCTTCTCATAGGCTGCTAAAGCAATGTCTAGCTGCTCCATGGTTAGACCAGAGTTCATCATGTTTCGGATTCTTGCCTTGTCACGTGCAACCATTGGGAATACGATTGGTAGGGCAAGAATTCCTTCAGCATAGAGGCCGTCACTCAGAGCTACTGCTTTTGAGGACTCGCCACACATTGCAGGAATAATAGGTGTTTGGCTGTTACCTGTGTCAAAGCCCATATCTTGGAGACCCTTGATGAAGTACTCTCGGTTCTCCCATAAGGTCTTGACATGCTCTTCTTCGGTTTCTAACACATCAATGGCAGCGATACACGCGGCTGCAGTAGCTGGTGGGTGTGACGCACTTAAAAGCCAGGATCGGCTCTTATTCAATGCGTAATTTACCATGTCACGACTTCCTGATACGTGACCTCCCATAACGCCGAATGCCTTTGAAAAGGTTCCCATCTCAAAGTGGACCTGTTTGTGGGTCAGGTTGAAGTGGGATACGATTCCGCGTCCTCCTTTTCCGAGGACTGCTTCGCCATGTGCATCATCTACGTAGATCATCGCACCATGAGGTTCTGCGGCTTTTACAACACCATCTAGAGGAGCTATGTCTCCATCCATTGAAAAGACACCGTCTGTGATGACCAGCATCTTCACAGGTTTATCCTTCTCAGCTTCATCAAGGACCCTTTCGAGGTCTGCAACATCGTTGTGCTTGTACACATAGCGTGTTGCCTTTGTGAGTCTAACCCCGTCGATAATTGAGCCGTGGTTCAATTCATCAGAAATGATAGCATCGTCTTTATCGACAAGTTGTGGTATGAGCCCCTCGTTTGTTGTGAAGCCTGCACTATAAGTTAGGGATGCTTCAGCTCCTTTGAAGTTAGCAAGACGTCTTTCTAATTCAAGGTGTAGGTCCATAGTACCAGCTATAGCACGAACTGAACCAGAACCGACTCCATGGGACTTGATTGCTTCAAGAGCTGCTTCTTTCAGCTTTGGGTGATTACTAAGATTCAGGTAATTATTTGAACAGAGCATGATGACTTCTTTGCCATCCATCTTTGCGCTTGGGGTGCTTGGACCCTGAAGCTCTCTGATTCTCCAGTTAAGGTTCTGCTCGACAAGCTTGTTGTATTCGTCGCGCATCCAACCATTTGGATCTCTTTTCATTATTCTCCACCGCACTCTAAAACGGTATCTAGACACCCGAAAAAAGGGATGTATCTAACTGTGGGCGCGAATTTTCAGCTATATTAGGGCTTCGTTCTTGACAGGTTTGGAATATGAGAATGAAATCTAAGTGTTTCAAATCTCAAACGAGAGGAGGGTCTTCCCCCTCCTACCGTTTGTTTCCGTTTCCTACCCCGTGTTCGAAGTGAAATCTAGTGACAGTTTTTCAGTAATTGCAGAAACAATAGTTCCTGGTTCTGTCTGTTTGATAATTTTACTAAAAGATTCAAGTCCTGAAGAAAGGTCCGCAATTGGGGTCATCTGCTCCTCAATCCATCGGTCTACACCTTCAGTGATGGTGTTATAATTCGTAATATACTTCCGAGGGCGTGGTAGTATTCTTGCAGAAATGAATCCAAGTCTAGTCAAACGATTCAAGCGTTCGTATAGTTGTGTTTTCTTCAGACTGTTCGTCTTTGCCAACTCTTTTAGAATATCCGATGCAGTAGGCGTTTCTCCAGTCTGTAGTAAAATTTGAGCAGTAACCTCGATTATCTTGATGTCTGTTCGTGTAAGGATTCGTTCTAATAAGGTGTCAACTGAATCTTGTTCAGAGCCAATGCTAAGAACAGGCAGATCGCTCATCCATTTCACCAAATGGCGGGACGCAGAGGCACAAATGATGGTTTAAAACACTGTTAATAGTTTTTTCATTTAGTTATTTATACATCAAAATAACCATACGAATAAATAAAATTTAAGTTCCTCACACTCATGTGAACTGCTCGGTTTCAGAGAATGAATTCCAATTTCCAGCTTTCAAGTCGAACTCAAACAAGGCTTTTGCATACTGGATTGCAAGTGTGAGTACATCACTGACTGCAATCTCATGTCTTCTATCAATTGGCTGCGTATGCCACACTGAGATTGGAGCCCAAGGGTCATCTTTCAATGCCTGTTTAATCTCTTCCACTTGATCAGCATCTAATGTCATCTTCGATTTGAAGTATTCTAGAGTAACGGTCTTTTTCACCTGCGCAAAGAGAACCATTGGTAACTTATTCTTCGCACCCGTGTCATCTGGGACAAAGGATCTGAACGCAAGCAGAGGTCCTTTCAACGATAATCCTTCATCTGGATCTCTCAAAGTCGCAGTTACTATTTTTCCTTGCCTTTGCTCTCCAAGAATTTGTGTTTCCCATGGTCCCTTCTTCCATTTCTTGAATTCTTTACTGGATATCCAAGATTTCTGCCATTGTCTGAACAATTTCATATCAAGAGGTACCGATGATTCTAGTAGAACCACTTCTCTAGCCTTTTCCTTGGGTTCAACAAATAACTTTACTCTCATGCGCTCATCGACCTAAGCACGAACTCCAGCTTTGAAAGAACGTGACACAAAATAAGGGTTATTGATTTTGTTGAACACAGAATACACTCGGGTGGACCGAGATATATCACTATTAAAAACCTCTGGGACAAAGAAAGACATGCTCGATAGTCTTGAAGAAGCAATTCTATTGTTAGATCGGTCCCATAGATCTGGTGATGATATCGATTTTGAGCAAGTCGTCGAATTCATTGCAGGACAGCAGATTCGATATGGTCATGATGCTGGAGTCTTTGTTGAATCCGGGAATGTCAGTTACCCTAAAACTAGACTCTATACAGGAGAACGAATACAGACTCTTCTTGCAGCGAAAAACATCCGCACGATTGAATCAACAAGAGCTCTTGTGCTCTCTGGTTCTTCTTCAGATATTGCACAATCATCTATTGCGCTTGCTGATAGTTGGTTAGAGAATCAGTGCTTTTCTGATTTCTGTGCTGTTGGTGAGTGTAGACATTCTTCAATAGCTTTCATACGATATCTGAGTGTCCTTAGAAAAACAGACTATCTAGAGAAGATGATTTCCAATCTCTCAAAATTTAGGGATGGTAAGGGCGGATGGAACGGATTTCCTTATTTCTTCACTCTCTTAGCTCTAGTAGAAATAGAATCCCCGATTGTAGATGCTGAGCTAAATTACGCTCTTCCGTTTGCTGAGCAACGCTTTAAGAGAAGCAGATCTGAAAAACCTTACAGGTTTCGAAGAGAGGAGATTCTTTCACTTGTTCTAAGTCGTTTTGGTCACTCGCTACTTAGTCATGTTTAATGAAAGTACCCTCACGATACTCACGAAATGCGACATCTAGTTCTTCTCTACTATTCATGACAATCGGTCCGTACCATGCTATGGGTTCTCC
>Ga0315542_1002719_pt1 | contig 10637 bp, 12 predicted proteins | sample SalMarSW160120MG_FD_202541 | JGI IMG/M metagenome (GOLD analysis project Ga0315542, IMG submission 202541) | Salt marsh sediment microbial communities from the Plum Island Ecosystem LTER, Massachusetts, United States - Salt Marsh Sediment SW1601-20 ... | reverse complement strand
TCTGTATTTTGTCTGACGATGTTCAGTTCACGCGAGCTTCCCCTGCGGTTGATATCCTGTTCCAGGTAATTCGTAATCAAGGTCAACGGGATTTTGGTTTCATGGGCCAGGTTGATAAAAAAATCGGTCTTTTGCTGATACATTTCTTCCATCCGTTTTGTCCGCTCCTGTACCTTTTCTTCAAGGGTGTTTTTCAGTTTGACCAGATCGGTGTGTTCCTGGTTGGATTTTTTGGCCAGAAAATACGCGATAGCCAGAAGCATGATCAAGGCACCGGTGGTGGCGGTAAACGCCTGGGTAATTTCATTCACGTTGAACGCCGCCAGCAGGGGATAAGCAAAATAGCAGAAACTGTATATTGTGGTGCTTATGTAAATATAGAGTTTCCATTTTTCTTTATGGTGGCCGGCGGCAAATATCAGGTACGTGCTGTATGTCCAGAAGAGCAGGCCGAACGAGAGTGCGGGAATACCCACTGTGGCGTTGGCGGTCTTTATCGGCAGATGCACATCCAGCATAAAAAACGCGACGGTTACGGGGATTACGAACAGGAAGATACAACCCAAGAGAATATAACTTCTTTTTAATCTTTTCAAATTAAAAAAATAGCGGCTGAACAGCAATATGGTCAGGGCCAGCAGGGCAACCGCCGCGTAACCGGCCGGTTTAAGGATAAGCGGTGACCGGGTAAAACGATGCAGCAGGGTTTTGGCAAACAGCCAGAAACCGGAGGTAAAACCGATTAGGGCGTAATAAAGATTATTTTTTTCTTCTTTTCTCCCCGCGTACACCATGAGATTGTACACGGAAAGGGATAAAAAAATGCCGATATAGAAAAGCCAGCCGAGGCTTGTCATCTTCGAATACCTCTTGGATGTAAATACTGTTGGTTATACTACTCTACTATATCTGTTTTTGTTTGAAAATATCTACTTCAATAAATTACCAATTCATACTATCCGCAAAAACCAAAATATTTTTTTAAAACGGTTGTTAAAAAAAGGAAAAGGTTATATATTATACTTTATAAAATAAAGTACTTTAAATTAATTAAGGTGAGGAATATGAATGACAGATCAAAATTAAACGGGATTGCAGATGATATCCTGTATTTAAAAAAGATGGTAAAAACCTCCAGGGATATTTTTATTCATTATAAAAAGATATTCATAGTCTGGGGGCTGATTAATCTTTTAGGAGGAACAGGGACGTTTTTATTAATTCTTTCCTTTTTACCCGAATATATTCCTTTGATATGGTTACCATTGGTTCCGATCGGAATTATCTTTTCCTTTATCAGCGGGAAGAATACGGCCAGAACATTCAAAATAAATCCCGTGTTCACAAAAATATTAATGACTCTCTGGATGTGCTCCATAAGCGGAATTGTAATTATTTTTTTAGCAGCTATATGTATACAAGATATACAGGTACGTTACATTCCGGGGTTGTCATTTATCATTTTAGGTATCGGTATGATGTCATCAGCAGTCCTGTTTGAATCGAAAACCGGCTATGTGTTAGGCATACTTTTTTTTCTGACGGCTTTCGGTACACTTCTCTTTCCCTTTTATGCCGCACTGGCGCAGGCTGTTATTATTGGAGGCGGTCTCCTTCTTTTTGGAATAAAGAAGAATGTCTAAACTTAATATAGGCAATATTGATCCGATTATACACTCCAAGTACAGACTTGGGATTCTGGCTTTACTGGCCGGAGGTGATGAGATTGATTTTAATTTTTTTAAAGGCGAGCTGGGTATTACCGACGGTAATCTTTCGATCCATTTAAGGAAGCTGGAAGAGAAATCATTTATCAGCATGAAAAAACAATTTGTAAAAAGAAAACCGAAAACAACCTTCAGGATAACTGAAAATGGATTGCATCAGTATAGACAGTATCTGGAGGAAATCAGCAAGTTGTTTAACTCATAATACAAAACCATAGGGAGAATTTTATGAAAATGAAAAATATTTTAAGATTGCTGTTATGCAGTGTGTGCGGCTTACTGTTTTCCTGCTTTGACTATGTCAAGGCGGAATACGATCCTTTGGCGATTTCCCAAGAAATTATCGGGGATTTCCCTGAGAGTCATTTCATCGAGGGCCTGACTTGGATTTCCAGCAATAAGGCATATTGTATTCCGACATGTATGCAAATGATAGGTGAGTGGAAGGGAATAAAAAAGCCTGTCTCCTATTACAACTGGCTCATGGGCAATACTTATGGTGCTTTTTATAAGGATTCTTTTACCAGTTTTATGCCTTTGGCTGATCCCATCAAAGGAATCATGTTTGCCAGTAAGTACTTAGGTTTACATCGCTTCTTCTATTCTACGGAAAAACAGGAGTTATGTGTAAAAGCCATAAAAACATTCATATCAAAAGGTTATCCCGTATTCGTCATGATTGATTATAACGTGTTCACAGATGACGATTTCTTTTTTCCCCATGCGGAGCTACTGGTGGGGTATGACAGGAATACATTCTATTATTATGAACCCGGTTTTTCAGATCGTTTTACACAAGGAAAAAGGGGATTGAAAGCTCCGATATCGACAATGATGAAAGGAATATACAGCCTCAGTACGTACAAACAGGTCCCCTCGAATAGATACTTTTTTATGATCTTTAAAGACGATGTCAAAAAGACCGATATCAAAGCAGTATGGAAACGCAATGCCGGGCTCCTAAAAGGGAAAAAAATAGCGATTGTAAATTTGGCGGATGGTGCAAAAGCCGTTAAGTCGCTGGCCGCTGATATCAGGAATAAAAGAGTTCCTGAGTGGGGTTTTAAACACCTGCTGCCGCTGTGGTTTAAGGTCGGCAGCTATTCAAGAAAGGATAACGCCCTTTTTATAAGGAATACCTTCCCGCAGAATCAGACTCTACAGCGAGTTGCGGAATTATTCTTAGAAGCATCAAGGTACTATAATGAAATAGTGCGGCTTTTAGAGAACTCAAAAACAGCGACTCCCGTTCCGGAAAAGAAAATAGCCGAGGTATTAGTGTTAATAGCGGAGAAGGAGCAAAAAATAGCCACAATACTTGGCAGGCTGGAATAATACTCTACACCTGATCGGCATAACGCCACCACCCAAGGGTGGCGATTATGCCGACTATCCCGCTGATAATTACCGTCAGGAAACTGATAATGCCTATGGCTTTTCCCGCCAGGGCGGCCACACCATACAGCGCCGGTACGGCCCAGGGAAAATACCCCGCCACGGCGGGCATGCCGACCCCCAGTGTCTGGCTCATAATCATGGTAAAGATAAGAACGCCCAGCGGAAGTAAAAACCCGCGGCTGACGCAGGCAAAAAAGGCAAGCGGAGCACAGAGTATAATATTCAACAACCAGGTAAGGGAAAACATCACAACCGCCCGGAAGACAAAATCAATCGACCAGGTTTCAAGCCCGACCACCGTCCCCGCAATGAATCCCGCGGTTAAGAGGACCAGCGCCAGTAACGCGCACCAGATCGCCGTTACCAGGAATTTTGCCGTGACGATCGTACTGCGGGAGACCGGTAAAGCCAGCAGGTCCTTCACGGTCCGGTCGGCATATTCACGCCCGAACACCCAGCTTGCCACAAATCCGCAGCCGATGGATCCGATCATGGCCCCGGTCTGGACCAACATACCCAGGAACGAGGGCCAGTCGGCATTGCCGACGATTGCCGCCTTGGCGCTCATTACTCCCGCGTCCCTGAACAACTCGGGGTGTTTGGCAACAAAGACCAGCAGACCGAGCATGAGTGCCATAAACGAAAAGGCGATAATGGTGATCAGAAAAATTATTGATTTCCTTGCCTTCACTACTTCCGTATAAAATGCCGCGCCCAAACCCCTCATGCCGCACCTCCGTTTTCATTGATTACCCGCAAAAAGTACGATTCAAGGTCTTCTTCATCCACCTTAAGCAGATACGGCGGAAGTTTCTTGCCGACCAGGAAGGAATTTATTTTTTCCGGATTGCCTACGGCGCGGGGATCGCTTATTTCAATATCACCATCCTCGCCTTGCGCGGACGGATATCCCTTTGCGGCAAGCTCCCTGGCTGCCTCCTTGTTATTGCGGGTACGGATTTGCAGCACCCGGCGGCGAAACCGGTCCATTTGTTCGGTAGAGGTTTCACGGATTATCCTCCCCTCGTGAATAATGCCGATACGGGTGGCGAACCTGGATATCTCACCCAGAATGTGACTGGAAATAAAAATGGTAACCCCGTTATTACAGGCAAGGTCCAGCAGCATCTCCCTGATCTCTACTATCCCGGCCGGATCAAGACCATTGGCCGGCTCATCCAGAATCAGTATTTCGGGATTATGCAGCAGGGCTTTGGCCAGTCCCAGGCGCTGGGCGTTTCCCAGCGAGAGGTTTTTTGCCGGGCGGTCACGGTAAGCCCCCAGTTTCAGTTTTTCAATTATCGCCTCTACGGCGTGCGGATCGGTAATAAACCGCAGGCGGCGAAAGAGTTCCAGATTTTCCCTGACGGTGAGAGTAGGGTAGGCATAGGGGATCTCCACCAGGTATCCCACTGAATCCCAGAGGCGGGTATTGGCCGCGTCCGCCTTCTTTCCCATGATGTACGGCACCCCCGCGCTGGGGCGGATCATCCCGAGCAGCATCCGTATGGTAGTGGTTTTGCCGGCACCGTTTAATCCCAAAAACCCGTAGATCTCTCCTTTTTTAACGCGTATCGATACGTTTGCCACAGCGCGTACGGTGCCGAACCGTTTGCTTAATGTCCTGGTTTCAATAGCGTATTCCATTATCGTCTCCTCTATGCCTTGTCCGGTGTACCGAAAAAATAATCCGCCGCCATATCAATCAACAGCCTGGTCCCGGCACGGTATTCGGCCGGCCCGATATCATTTTTATGCTGGAAAATATAAACAAAGAATAGAAAAAATCCGGTCAGCGCTTCTTGTTTTATCCCGCGAATACGACCCGTTGCCTCGGGAATGTTCAGTATAAAATTGCGCATGAAATCCATGTCCCGGTCAATATGTTTTTCCAGCCGCTCCCGCGGGAGGTGGAGCATGACCGCGTCCATGTCGCGATGGCGTATTTGGGACATAACCGGATTTCGCTCCATAAAATCCAGGAACTTCAGCATAAATGTTTTCAGACGTTTTGCCGGTGTTAATTTTTCTTCCCGCATCAACCGAACCATATCATCCCGTACCTGGTTTTCGATGTTTTCCAGCACCTCCATGAAAAATATCTCCTTGGAACTGAAAAAAAGGTAGAAGGTCCCCTTGGATATCCCGGCGAGCCTTACTACTTCATCTATCCCGGCCTTTTTGAAACCGTACCTGCCGAAGAGTTCTTTCCCCGCTTCGAGCAGTTTTCCCCGGATAAGTTCTTTTTGTTCATCGGTAAAACCTTTGGGCACGGCCTCTCCTGTATTTATTAAAAACTATTTGACTAAAAATATAAATATAGTCATATAGTACATAATAATGCGGATAAAATCAAGCGATTGGGAAAAAATATTGATCGGTTTCGACTGTTATTTTAAAAATTCCAGGATTTGTGCAATAATTTCCGATTGTATCGGGCCATGGTTCAAAAGGGTATGCGGGCCGCCGGAGATTATTTTAATAGTTGCCCCCGGTATTTTCTGTTCTAAAAAATCCAGTCCGCTTTTCCAATCAAGAGTTTTATCCGCGTCACCTTGCAGTATAAGTACGGGAATAGTAATAATCGGTTTTTCGGCCAGGTGTTCCCGCCAACGACGCAAGGCATTAACCCAGGTGAAGGGCATTACCTCCGGACTCAAATACCCCTGCTTCGGGCCGATCATCGGGCCCGCATACATAAACAGCTGCATAAATGAGGCGATACAAGAGGTATATTCGAAATATCTTGGTTTGATAAGCGGTGCCAGGAGTACGGCCTTATCAATACCAACCGGATCCTGCCAGAGCGCTTCCAATACCGCAGAGCCGCCGGTGCTGTGACCGAGTAATACCAGGGGTTTTGGCAGAATATAGGTTTGTTGCCTTTTTATCCAGGCTTTTATATCGGAAATGCATATTCCATATTGCCTGAAATCTTTTATATCACCGGAATAACCGCTGGAAAATCCGTGCCCCGGTAAATCAACGGCGAGAATCGCCCAACCATGAGCGGAAATACGGTACAGGGCCGGGAGATTAAAGGCACTGTACGCGGCATAGCCATGGAAGGCAATCATTGTTCCCTTTACTTTTTCTTGCGGAGGCAGCAGCAGGATAACGCCCAGCCTGTAATCGGTGGTATTAATATATCCCATAATGCGTTTCCCGGGAAAGCGGTAGTGCGACAGATATTTATCGGCGCGGGTAAAATAATCCGTAACATACGGTCCGTTTTGCGGTAAAACAACCGACTCCAACGGACCGGCCTCCATTGCTATTGAATCGCGTAAAGACATAACCTTATCCGGCGGCGGGCCGAAAACAGCACAGTGAGTAAGCAATGTTGTCATAGAGAGGATGAATAACAAACAAATCGGCAATCGGTTTTTTTGTTGGTTCATTTTTAATAGTATAAATATATTTTTAATTGAAATCTATCTTTTTATTTTTCTTGCAGTATCATTTTATTTTTGTTATAGTTTTTATTATTATTTGTCAGAAAAATGAGGAGGAAATTGAATGATTAAAAAAATTTTGGTCGTATTTGTCATTTTTACCCTGCTATTCTCATGTAAAAGTCTCAGTAATTTTGAGAATGAGTATCAGGGGCAACAACTTTCAAAGCCCATTGATGTCGGGAAATTAAAAGCAGCCGTTCGTCTCGGCCTTCTCAATTATGATTGGAAAACACTTTCCGAGGAAAACGGAAAGATTATAGCTAAGTATGAAAAAAGCCATGGATCAATCAGTGCAACAATAGAGGTTGATTATTCCCAGGACGGATATACCATAAAATATATTGATAGTAAAAATCTTAATGTAAATCTTAAAAAAATGAAAATACATCCTAATTATGTCCGCTGGATTAGAAACCTGGATAAAACCATAGCAAAAAATTATTATGCGGCAACTATGTAAATTTTTTCACTTATAATTCATGCTTAAAAAAAGGCTGTCCGTGCGAACAGCCTTTTTTTGTATATACTCTGTGATAACAGCCTGAAAATTATTCGTAGGTATCATCAAATCGAAAAATTACCCCGACATTTGCGTGGACTTTTATAAGATACCCGACAAATGCAGCCGCCGGACTCATCATAAAATCCTCATGCAGCCGCAATCCCGCGTCCGCGAAAAGGCTGACGGTGTCACCGAGATGAATATTAATCCCCAAACCGACTCCGGCGAAAAAATCGAATTCAAAGAAATCTCCCGGTTCCGAATAATAGCCTTTTTGCAGAAAATTCGGTTCGAAACCCAAGCCAAAACCCACCTGTGGGCCTACCCAAAATCTCACCATTTCATTCCGAACGAAACCAAAGCCGAACGTATTACAGAAACTAAGCTGCCAGATATTCATATCAGCACTTTGCGAGCGGTCTTGATCATAAAATGTGGCATTGGAAAAGTCCAGTCCGATTTGCAATCTGTAATTAAATAATCTGTCCTGTGCTACATTTGTATCAAACAACATACCCGCCTGGATGATTTTAACCCTGTCAAAGTTGCTCCAGTTATCATACCAGCCCAGAGAGGACAATAAAAAATCATAGCCGACATAAACGCCCAAACCCATTGCCATACAAGAGGCAGACACGGCAAGCAGCAGGATAAGACTTATTATACTGATTTTAAAGGCTTTTAATTTCATTACACTCTCCCTATATTTGATTCCTATTACGTAATTATAAAGCGTCCGCGATAAAAAACAATTAAAAAATCATTTCTTGGATTAGTTTTCCCAGCGACGGAAGATTAATGAAGTGTTTATGCCCCCAAAAGCGAAATTATTGCACATAAGATATGTCACATGCATGTCTCTGCCTTCGCCCGTAATATAATCAAGCGGCGCACAGGCGGGATCGACATGATCCAGGTTAAGATTTGGGGCAAACCAATCATTATTCATCATATTAATTGCCAGCCAGCTTTCGATAGCCCCACACGCACCCAGTGTATGGCCGATATAGCCTTTCTGTGTATTGATGGGAATAGCTCTGCCAAAACAGTTGTATGTGGCATGACTTTCCGCGATGTCACCCCTTTGTGTCGCTGTCCCGTGTCCGTTAACATAATCTATCCGGGATGGGTCCAACCCCGCATTCTTTAATGCCAGACGCATGGCGATCTCCATGGTTTTCTTATTCGGCTGGGTGATATGATTCCCGTCGGTATTGGTCCCAAACCCTATGATCTCGGCGTAAATCTTTGCTCCCCGTTCCAAAGCATGATTAAGTTCCTCTAGGATAATTGTCCCCGCGCCTTCTCCTATTACCAGTCCGTCCCGGTCTTTATCGAAAGGCCGGGGGGTAAGGTGCGGTGTGTCATTTCTCGTACTTGTCGCATATAATGTATCAAACACCGCGGAGCCGGTAGGATTCAACTCTTCAGCGCTGCCGCATACCATTATTTTTTGGTGACCGTATTTAATGGCCTCGAAACCTAATCCGATGGCCAGGCTCCCGGCAGTACAGGCGGTGTTTGATGTAAGCAGCCGGCCTGTTAATCCAAAAAATAACGCGATATTCACCGCACAGGTCTGAGGCATTGAACGGATGTATGTGGTGGCGGTGATGCCTTGGATATCATTTGTGGTAAGCATGGAGTAAAAATCAAGAAGCGCATCCACATTCCCTGTTGAAGATCCGTAGGAGACTCCGGTTTCTCCGTTTATGAGTTCGGGAGAATCCAGTAAACCCGCATGTTGAATAGCTCGTTCACTGGAGTTTACCGCCATCAGCGCAACCTTCCCCATACCCCGGGTTTTTTTTCTGGAGTATTCCGGTTGTGTCCATTGAATCGGAGCCGCCAGGTTGGTATTCAGATGTCTATATTTTTTCCATTCATCCATCCTGACAATTCCGCTTTTCTTCTGCCTGAGATTTTTTTCTATGGTGGGCCAATCATGTCCTATTGGGGTCAGTACCGAACCACCGGTTACAACAATTCGATTATTCAAATCATTCCTCCGTTAACTGAAATCACCTGACGGGTTATATAGGCTGCGGACTCGGACAGAAGAAAAATAGCGAGCGCCGCTACTTCTTCGGGTTTTCCCATTCGCCGCAGCGGAATCATAGAGCGAATATGTTCCCAGGGGATGTCTTTGCTCATTGCGGTTTTGATGATACCGGGGGCAATACAGTTAACGGTAATATCCCGCTTTCCCATCTCGATTGCCAGGGCTTTGGTAGCGCCGATAATTCCCGCTTTGGCCGCGCTGTAATTCACCTGACCGCGGTTTCCCACAATCCCGGATACGGATGAGAGAGTAATAATGCGTCCGGGTTTACGGGTTTGTACCATCGGCATTATAAGCGGATGCAACACATTGTAAAAACCATCGAGGTTTGTGTGTATCACCGTATCCCAGTCCTGTTCACTGATAGAGGGGAACGCATTGTCGGCGGAAATACCCGCATTGCAGACAACACCATAATATACCCCGTTTCGTTCAATGTCTTCTTCCAGAACCTGTTTTGTAAGATCACGGTCGCTTATATCAAATTGCAAAATACGCCCGCTTTCTCCCATCGTTGAGAGTGAATCCATTACCGCTTCGGCGCCCGTCGCATCACTTCTATAATGGACGATTACCTCGTAACCTGCCGCTCCTGCCGCCAGGGCGATGGACTTTCCGATACCTTTGGAGGCGCCTGTTATGAGGACGGATTTTTTTTTATCAGTCATTCGTCTTTCCTGTCATTTTGTTTATAAGGTCTTTATTTGCAGATATAGTGCTAAGGGTGCCGCGCGCGTACTCCTCATTATTAACCAAGGCTTTTCCCTCAAATACCGCGACATCACCATCTCTAAAAATCTGATTCACGAAAATGTCCACCTCACTGCCGGGGGCAAAACCATGTCGGTATGTTGTGAAGTCGCGTATTGCCATAATAAACCCGATTTTTGGTTTTTCCCCTTTTGCCACACTGCTGATCCCGGAAAGCAAAGCGATATTTTGTGCCATGTATTCAAAGGCCACCCAACAGGGGATGACGCCCGATTCAGCCTCAAAAAAAGTACTCTGTTCGGATACGTCCACGGCGGATTTACAATAAACATCATCCAGGGAGTAATCCAGCAAACGATCTATGAGCAGCATAAGGCCCTGGTGGGGTGAGTAATTGAAGAGTTCGGGTTTGGATATGGGAGTCTTAATCATTTATACTTCCTCACGAGTGATTATAAGACTGACATTACAGCCGCCGAAAGCATAAGAGTTACTCATGCAATGGTGTATTTTTGCGCTCCTATACCCAACGGGAATAAGGTTTAACAGCGGGACACCGTTTTCCGGTTCCTGATCCCATATATGCGGTGGAAGAAGCGTTTCGGAATCATTCTGATTCATTGTGAGCCAGCAAAAAGCCAGTTCCATGGCACCGGCCGCCCCCAAAGTATGACCGGTCATCGATTTTGTACTGCTGCAGGGTGGACGATGCGGAAATATACGACCCGTAGCCTTGCTTTCCATTCTATCGTTCAATTCCGTCCCTGTACCGTGAAGAT
>Ga0315542_1002716_pt1 | contig 10645 bp, 10 predicted proteins | sample SalMarSW160120MG_FD_202541 | JGI IMG/M metagenome (GOLD analysis project Ga0315542, IMG submission 202541) | Salt marsh sediment microbial communities from the Plum Island Ecosystem LTER, Massachusetts, United States - Salt Marsh Sediment SW1601-20 ... | reverse complement strand
TTGTAAATTGTACATAAAGGATTGAAGATTAAAAATCCGGTCTATAAACGAATCTTGCTCAAGTTAAGCGGAGAAGCTCTCCGGATTAATCGAGAACTTGAGATAGATCCCCAGGTAGTAAAAAATATCGCACAAGAAATTCACGATATTCAAAAATTAGGTGTTCAAATCGGGATTGTGGTAGGCGGCGGTAATATATTCCGCGGATTATCTGCAAGCACGAGAGGGATGGATCGTGTTGCAGCGGATCACATGGGCATGCTGGCGACTGTCATTAATTCACTGGCTCTTCAGGACTTTTTGGAAAAAGAAAAGGTTCCAACGCGTGTCATGTCTGCGATCAGACTGGATGATATGGTGGAACCATTTATTCGCAGAAGGGCCATAGCCCATTTGGAAAAAAACCGTCTGGTCATTTTTGCTGCAGGAACCGGAAATCCCTATTTTACAACAGACACAGCGGCTGCGTTACGGGCGAACGAAATTCAGGCGGATGCTGTCTTGAAAGCGACAAAGGTCGATGGTATCTATAGTTCAGATCCGGAAAAAGACCCCAATGCCAAAAAATATGACGAAGTCACCTATTCTGAAGTGATTGCAAAGAAGTTAGGCGTTATGGATGCTACAGCGGTTACACTCTGCAGAGAGAATAAGATTCCGATTATTGTTTTCAAATTACTGGAACATGGAAATTTGGAACGTATCATTTATGGTGAGAAAATCGGATCGATAGTCAAAGGAGAAATGTATGGTTGAACAAGTTTTAAAAGCGTTAAAGGAACGCATGGAAAAAACCCTGGAAACAACCAATTCTGAATTGACAAAAATAAGAACAGGTAGAGCCAGTCTTTCTCTTTTGGATACAGTAAAAGTGGATTATTACGGAAACAAAGTACCGCTGAAGCAGGTAGCCAATCTTGGTATCCCAGAGCCCAGAATGATAACGATTCAGCCTTGGGATCGGAATATGCTTTCTGAAATTGAAAAAGCCATCCAGAAAACGGATCTCGGTATTACACCTAATAACGATGGACACATTATACGGCTTCCAATTCCGGTACTCACCGAGGAGAGACGAAAAGATCTCGTGCGTTTGATGCATCAACTTGGCGAAGAGGGCCGCATTGCAGTTCGGAATATTCGGCGGGACGGTATCGAACAATTGAAAAAAGCTCAGAAAGAGCATCACATTTCAGAAGATGAAGAATATAACGGCGGTATCGATATTCAGGAATTGACAGACGATCATATCAAAAAAATCGATGAAATGATTCGATTAAAAGAGAAAGATATTATGGAAGTCTGATTTGTTTAATGTTTTTACTTGATTTTTGAAAAAACATTTTGTATAATAATTGTCAATAAAAATTATGAATGGTCTAATAAATAAAATGAACAATCTTCGAAAAATGCATATTAATTTAATTTGGTGGTGGCCCTTGTTATAGGGAACCCGCCAATATATACCAAAATAAAACCAGGAGGTGGGAAACCCGTAAGTTGATCCCGCCTTTTTTATTGATAAAGTCGTGGGAATCAACTCACGACTTTTTTATTATTAAATGTAGTTATAATAACATGATATTCAGGAGGACAAAATGGAAATTAAAGAAGCAATAAAATCAGTGGCCGATTCGAATCATCTGACACAAGATCAAGCGTATCATGTGGCTCTGGACATCATGAGCGGAAATACCACAGACGCACAGATAGGTTCACTTCTTATGGGACTTCGTCTGAAAGGAGAGACCATCGATGAAATTTCAGGATTTGTTCAGGCCATGAGGGAAAAGGCAACCCGAATTCCCTGCCGAGCCACGAATCTGGTTGATACGTGCGGTACCGGAGGAGATTGCAGCGGAACTTTTAATGTTTCGACGATCAGCGCGTTGGTTGCTGCAGGTGCTGGATGCAGTGTTGCAAAACATGGAAACCGCTCTGTGTCCAGCAAATGTGGAAGCGCTGATCTATTTATGAAATTAGGTGTGAATATAGAAGCCGATCCTGAGAAAGTAGGTGAGTGTATTGACGAGAACGGAATCGGATTCCTCTTTGCGCCAAAACTTCATAATGCGATGAAATATGCTATCGGTCCACGGCGAGAAATGGGAGTCAGAACTATTTTTAATATACTTGGCCCCATGACCAATCCAGCCGGTGCAAAAAGACAGCTATTGGGAGTATTTGATCAAAACATTATGGAATCAATGGCGGGCACATTACAAAAATTGGGATCGGAACATGTGATGATCGTTCACGGGGAAGATGGATTGGATGAAATCACTCTTGCTGGAAAAACAATTGTTTATGAACTTAAAGATGGAAAAATTGAAAAGTACTCTCTCAAACCGGAAGATGTTGGTCTAACAAGATTATCCTCAGCAGAACTGAAAGGTGGAGAACCAAATCGAAATGCCGAAATCGCTATTCAAATTCTTGAAGGAAAAAACGGAGCTGAAAGAGATTTTGTTTTATTGAATGCCGGAGCGGTAATCTATGTAAGCGGAAAGGCCTCTTCATTTCGGGAGGGTATTACAAAGGCTGAAGAATCGATTGATTCAGGAGAGGCACTTAAACGGCTTGAAAAACTTGTAGAATTAACAAATCAGTAACTGGAAAAAAGGAGTATTTGTGACGATTCTGGAAGACATCGTACAGCGGAAAAAACTGGAAGTTGAAAGAAAAAAGAATAACTTTCCACTTGAAAAGATAATGCAGTCTCCGATGTCTGATATTCGGAATTTTAAAGATGCATTACAAAAAGATGGCATTTCTATAATTGCGGAGATTAAAAAAAAATCTCCCTCAGCAGGTTTGATTCGCGAAGATTTTGATCCCCAAAATATATCCTTAATATATGAAAAGAATGAAGCGAGTGCTATTTCTGTGCTTACAGATTCGTTCTATTTCGGAGGGAAAAATGAGTATCTTACTCAGGTTAAAAATAAGATTCAAATTCCTGTTTTAAGAAAAGAATTTATTATTGATTCCTATCAGATTTATGAGTCTTGTTTAATTGGAGCGGATGCCATATTACTTATTGCATCTATATTGGAGAAACAAGAGCTAATTGATTTTCAATGTATCGCTAAAAAATTTGGATTGCATTGCCTTGTCGAAGTACATACGGAAGAAGAACTTGATAAAGTACTAGAAATTGATCCTGAAATAATTGGAATCAATAACCGGGATTTGAAGTCGTTCAATGTTGATATGAAGACTTCTTTCAAATTAAGAAAGAAAATTCCGGATCAAATTATCACTGTGAGTGAGAGTGGAATTGATAACAGAGAAGACGTTTATTTGCTTGAAGAATCAGGATTTGATGCTGTTCTAATAGGAGAAACACTCATGCGGGCAAAAGATATCGGGTTCAAACTTAAAAGTTTATTAACAGACCGGGACAGTGTATGAAAACAAGGGTCAAGATTTGCAGTATTACCAATCTTGAAGATGCATGCATGGCTGTTGAATATGGTGCCGACGCACTCGGTTTTATATTCACAAATTCACCAAGAATGATTGATCCCGAAAAAGCAAGACAAATTATAAAACAATTAACTCCCTTCGTTACGACAGTTGGTGTATTTATGAATAATCCATTAAAGTTAGTTGAAGAAATTTCTCTTTTTACAGGAATTAATGTGGTCCAATTGCACGGAAACGAATCACCTGATTATTGTAAGAGAATACAAAAACAAATTATTAAAAGGATTGATGTGCAGAAAGAAGATACAAAAGAGAATCTTATTGAAAAGATGAAGCTCTATTCTGTTTCTGCCTTCTTGATCGATCCTGGAACCGGAAGCGGTAAATTATTCGAATGGAACATTGCGAAAGAGATTGATTTTCCGTTAATTATTGCTGGCGGATTGAATCCTGAGAATGTCAAACAAGCAGTGGGGTTGTTAAAACCATATGGAGTGGATGTTTCTTCCGGCGTGGAAAGAACATTGGGAAAGAAAGATCCGGAAAAGGTCAAACGTTTTATTAAGGAGGTTCAATGAAAGCTGTTTTACCAGACAATCGAGGGTATTGGGGTAAATTTGGAGGGCAATTTGTACCTGAGACACTTATAAGTGCGATTAACGAACTTGAAGAAGAATATAGATTGATTAAACAGGATCAAACATTCCAATGTACGTTGAAATGTTATTTAAGAGAATACGTTGGAAGGCCGACACCGCTTTATTTCGCGGAACGGTTAAGTCAAAATGGGAATGGCACAAAAGTTTATCTAAAACGTGAAGATTTGGCCCATACAGGAGCCCATAAAATCAATAACACGATTGGACAGGTTTTATTGGCAAAACGGATGGGTAAAAAACGTATCATTGCAGAGACCGGTGCAGGGCAGCATGGAGTAGCTACGGCAACGGCTTGTGCATTATTTGATATGGAATGTGTGGTTTATATGGGTGCGGAAGATATAAAACGGCAGAGAATGAACGTTTTTAGAATGGAACTGCTCGGTACCAAGGTTGTTCCTGTGAATTCGGGTTCCAGAACTCTCAAAGATGCGATTAACGAAGCGATTCGGGATTGGGTCACCAATGTACGGGATACTTATTATTGTATTGGATCGGTCGTTGGCCCGCATCCCTATCCAATGATAGTAAGAGATTTTCAATCTGTCATTGGTGAAGAAGTGAGGGACCAGATTGTACAATTTGAAAATAGACCTCCAGAAATATTGATTGCGTGCGTAGGAGGTGGAAGCAACGCAATGGGTTTGTTTTATCCTTTTATTGAAGATGATGTGCAAATGATCGGAGTGGAAGCCGGTGGTTTTGGTATTGAAACAAACAAACACGGCGCATCACTGTGCAAGGGAACGCCGGGTGTGCTCCATGGCGCCATGAGTTATCTGCTTCAAAATGAAGACGGACAGATCATGGAAGCCCATTCTGTTTCTGCAGGTTTGGATTATCCGGGTGTAGGGCCTGAACATGCTTATCTGAAAGAAAGTAATCGTGTCCAATATGTTTCGATTACGGATGAAGAAGCTTTGAACGGCTTTAAAATTTTATGTGAGACTGAAGGGATCATTCCCGCGCTTGAAAGTGCGCACGCCGTTGCATATGCAATAAAACTAATCCCAACATTGGATGACCAGAAAATTATGATCATCAATCTGTCCGGAAGAGGAGACAAGGATCTCGAAATTGTAGAGGGGCTGGTATGAATCTATCTCAAAAATTTAACGAACTCAGGCAAAAGAACGAAACTGCTCTCATTGCATACACAACGGGCGGATTTCCTTCATTGAAGGAATCCATGGAAAATATTAAAATTTTATCACAATCCGGTGCGGACATTATCGAAGTGGGCGTTCCATTTTCAGATCCGATTGCGGACGGTCCAGTCATTCAGGAAGCGTCCCATATTGCACTTCAAAATGGTGCGACACTTAAAAAAATTATCAGCGAAATCAAGAACATATCTGTTTCCTGTCCACTGGTTATGATGTCCTATATCAATCCTTTGCTTGCCTACGGAAAGGAACGATTGTTCGAAGATTTACAAATGTCCCCAATTTCTGGCATCATCATCCCTGATCTGCCAATTGAAGCGTCCGAGGAATGGATTCGCCTTTCCAGTAAATCGGAGATTGATTTGATATTTTTTATCACCCCGACATCGACCGAAGAGCGGATGAAATATGTGGCAGAGAAATCCAGAGGATTTATTTATTGCATCAGTATTACGGGAACAACCGGTGTCAGAAACAGATTGCCGGAAGAGTTGTTTAGTCTGATTTCGAGAATGAAAATAATAACAACAAAACCGCTTGCTGTTGGATTCGGTATATCGACACCGGAACATGTTAAAGCGCTTGCCGGAAAAGTCGCCGGTGTAATCATCGGAAGCCGATTTATTCAGGCAATCAAAGTAAAAGAATATCTGTCAGATTTGGTCGGACAATTTAAAAAAGCTACCCAAAGTGAACGGAGCGAATCATGAGTCTTCAATACGACCATATTCAGCTGGAACAGGAATTCTGTCCGATTTTAGCATATGAAAAACTTTTTCGGGAACAGCCATACAGTTTTCTATACGAATCACTGGAGAGTCTTGGAAAACGGGGAAGATATTCGTTTATAGGTGCACAGCCCTATCAGATTTTCCAAAGTCAAGGTGATGATATTACGATTCAATTGAATGGAACTGTTTCACATCAAAAAGGAAATCCGATTCTCGTATTACGAGACCTACTCAACCAATATAAAAACTACCCTTCAATAGTGCCTTTTTGCGGAGGTGCTGTTGGGTATATGGCCTATGATATGATTCCATTTTTTGAAAAAGTGGTTCACAACAATCCGGATGAATTGGGTACGCCGGATAGTTTTTTCATGTTTCCTTCTGAGGTGGTTGTGTTTGATCACAAGGAAAAAACCGTCGATATTATTGTTTATTCGGAACAAGGGAATAAGGATCGATTACATTGGCTTAAAGAGATTATCGAGACCTGTGTTGGGGATATTCAAAATCCAAGGTTTAAGGAAGGGAACGGTAAATTAAATTTGAAATCCAATTTTACGGAAAATGATTTCTGTAAAATCGTTGACCAGGCAAAAGAGTATATTCTTGCCGGTGATATTTTTCAGGTTGTATTATCGCAGCGATTTCAGTTTGATATTCATACGGATTCTTTTAATGTTTACAAAGCACTTCGATTGACCAATCCATCGCCTTATATGTATTATTTGAATTTAAACGATCATTTTGTGCTCGGTTCGTCGCCCGAAATTTTAGTGAAACTTCTCGGAGACCAGGTGACGACGAGACCTCTTGCAGGAACACGGCCGAGGAGTCAAAATCCCCGGGAAGATAGTATTCATGAAGAAGAACTTTTAAAAGATGAAAAAGAGTGCGCCGAACATATCATGCTTGTGGATCTCGCAAGAAATGATATCGGGCGGGTTTGTCAGTATGGTACTGTTCGCGTCACAGATTTGCTGCAAATCGAGCGATATTCGAAAGTGATGCATATCGTCTCAAATGTGATCGGGAAATTAAAACCTCCTTTCGATGCATTCGATGTTTTAGCCACATCATTTCCGGCAGGCACTGTCTCTGGAGCACCAAAGGTCCGCGCTATGGAAATTATCAACGAATTGGAAGCAATCAAACGGAACATTTATGCCGGATCAATCGGTTATTTTGATTTTTCAGGAAACATGGATATGTGCATTGCCATTCGAACGATAGTCATTAAAAAGAAACAGGGATTCATTCAGGCCGGCGCCGGTATTGTGGCGGATTCGATCCCGGAAAGAGAATATCAGGAGACCATCAATAAAGCACGGGCGCTGATACATGCCGTGGAAATGACAGGAGGGTGAAATGATTGTCGTGATCGATAATTATGATTCATTCACATATAATCTGGTTCAATATCTTGGTGATTTGGGGGAAGAACTGAAAGTGTTTCGTAATGATGAAGTCAGTGTTAAAGAAGTAAAGAAGATTTTTCCCAAAGGTGTCATTATATCTCCAGGTCCATGTACACCCAATGAAGCCGGAATTTCAATTGAATTAATTCGTGCCATGAAGGGAGAAGTGCCGATTTTGGGAGTCTGTCTCGGACATCAGTCAATTGCTGTGGCATTTGGGGGGAATGTTGTCCGGGCTGATGAAGTGGTTCACGGTAAAATCGCCCAAATTTATCATGATCGGGAAGGTTTGTATGAAAATATAGATAATCCGTTTATCGCAACAAGATATCATTCCCTGATTGTTGAAGAGAAAAGTCTGCCCGATTGTCTCGAAATTACTGCAAGAACCAAAAAGGGAGTGATTATGGGTATCCGTCATAAACAATATCCCATAGAAGGCGTACAATTTCATCCGGAATCCATTTTAACCGATGTTGGAAAAGATTTATTAAAAAACTTTTTAAATTCGAATTAAAATACCGAGTTAAAAAAAGGTTCTCATCCTATCATTTTTTCGTTATACTTTCTTCTTGACATTCAGAGTAATTAGTTTATATTAAAATTTAAATGTTTAACTTCTCAAATTTTATATAACTATTTAGAATAGAATCCAAATTTTTTCAATAATATTCATTTTTTGATGGAAAAAGGGATTTTCTTGGAGTATTTTGTCTTTAAGAAAAAATATCAAGCACCATCTGATTTTTTATTTTAAAACTCAATTCTAATTATTGGAGATGTAATGGTTTATAAGGTTGGATTTGATAATGAAAAATATTTGAAGGAACAAACAAAAGAAATCCAGGAAAGGATTAATCGATTTAATAATAAACTTTATTTAGAATTTGGCGGGAAATTGCTTTTTGACTTTCATGCTTCCCGTGTGCTTCCAGGTTATGAACCCAATGTGAAAATTAAATTACTTCAGAAGCTTAAAGATCAGGCTGATATTATTCTTTGCATTTATGCAGGCGATATGGAACGGAAAAAAGTTCGAGCTGATTTCGGTATTACTTATGACGCAGATGCATTAAAATTAATCGATGACCTTAGTGATTACGGCCTAAAATCTTTTTCTGTTGTCATTACTCGATATGAAGGTCAACCTTCGGCGAAACTTTTTAAAAATAAACTGGAAAGAAGAGGTATTCGCGTTTATACACATGGATATACCAAAGGGTATCCAACCGATGTCGACCTGATTGTAAGCAATAATGGTTATGGTGCAAATGATTATATCGCGACACAAAAACCTCTTGTTGTTGTCACGGGACCTGGACCCGGAAGTGGGAAATTGGCGACGTGCCTTTCTCAATTGTATCATGATTGGCAGAGAGGAACCCAATCCGGATATGCTAAATTTGAGACTTTCCCTATATGGAATTTGCCTTTAAAACATCCTGTTAATATTGCATATGAAGCAGCAACAGCAGATATTCGTGATTACAATGAAATTGATCCATTTTATCTGGAAGCATACAATAAAAAAGCGGTTAATTATAATCGCGATGTTGAGATATTTCCGGTTGTAAAACGAATTCTTGAAAGGATTACACAAACAAAGCCTTTTTATAAATCTCCCACAGACATGGGCGTGAATCGAGCAGGTTTCGGTATTGTAGATGATCACATTGTCAGTGAAGCTGCCAAACAAGAAGTCATTCGCCGATACTTCCGGTATTCGTGTGAATATGTTATGGGATTAACAGATCAAAAAACAGTTGAACGCACGGAATTATTAATGAAAGAATTGGGGGTTAGGCCGGAATCAAGGGAAGTTGTAAATTTTGCCAGAGACGCTGCTTCTGAAGGGAAAAAGAAAAACAAGGGATCAAACGGGATTTTTTGCGGAGCTGCGATAGAGTTAAAAAATGGTATTATTGTAACAGGCAAAAATTCAACACTAATGCATGCTACATCCAGTTTGATTCTTAATGCGGTTAAAATACTTGCTGGTATACCTGACAAGATACATTTGTTAGCTCCAACCGTAACAGAATCTATTGGTAATTTTAAGAAAAATGTTTTAAATTCGAAAAATATCAGTTTGAATTTAGAAGAAACTCTTATTGCATTAAGTATAAGCGCAACCACCAATCCGACAGCACAGGCAGCTTTGGATAAATTAAAAGATCTTCATAATTGTGAAGCACATTCCACACATATACCACCGGTCGGTGATGAGGCTGGATTACGCAAGTTGGGTGTGAATCTGACAAGTGATCCAAATTTTGCAACAAAATGTTTATTTATCAATGATTAGATATACTGAGAATAAAATATTTTACGGGATTTTTATTACACTAATTGGTGTACATGGGATATTAATTGGTTTTATGCGTCTATATCCATGCATTGATTTACCTCTTCATTTAGCCTCTGCCACAATTAATCGATATATAGGAGAAACATCTAATTCTTTTCAAAATTATTTTTCTTTAAAACCAATTTTAGGTCAGCCTAATTCTATCCATCTTCTTTTTTGCGGATTAAAAGTACTGCCAACCGTTGAATTTGCAAATAAATTATTTTATTGTTCTTACATTATTCTTTTGCCAGTATCCATGTTGCACCTTATCAAAACAGTAGGTGGCAATAAGTGGTTTTCGTTATTGTCTTTTTTATATCTTTACAATCATAGCGTTATGTGGGGTTTTGTGGATTATATGTTTTCCATTCCACTAGTTATCTTTTTCATGACTGTTCTTTATAATTTCATATTTAAGGAACGTCCTATTGATTATTTAATTTTATCATTTCTTCTTATGATACTATTTTTTGCGCATACCCTAACTACTTTGCTATGTTTGAGTATTCTTTTTATAACGATAATCAGTCTTTATCGTTACTCTATATTAAAAGGTTTGACAAAATCCCTTGTGAGCGTACCAACTATTATTTTAACTATCAGATGGTGGCATTTAAAAGGCTCATCAACCGGGGAAGGGAGTACACTCAATGCAATATTAAATTTTTATAGGCATGAATATTTGAATACTTTTACTTGGAGAAAGGGTTTCTTGTATTGGGATCACAATTTTCTTTATGGAGGTTACTGGGGATATATATTGGGAATCATGTTATCTCTATTCGTTTTCTCGATAGTAATATATACAATATTGCTGAATAAAAATACGATCAGATCAACAATGCAATCCAACCAATTCAAATTTATTTCTGTTTTTCTTCTTGTATCTGTTTTA
>Ga0315542_1002712_pt1 | contig 10658 bp, 8 predicted proteins | sample SalMarSW160120MG_FD_202541 | JGI IMG/M metagenome (GOLD analysis project Ga0315542, IMG submission 202541) | Salt marsh sediment microbial communities from the Plum Island Ecosystem LTER, Massachusetts, United States - Salt Marsh Sediment SW1601-20 ... | reverse complement strand
GCCGCCGTCACGATGATACCGTCGAACGGCGCCTCGCTGGGCCACCCCCCGTAGCCGTCACCGCAGCGCACGTGGGCCCGGTGGTAGCCGAGCTCGGACAGGGTGGTGCGCGCCCGCTCACAGAGGCGCTCCTTGATCTCGATGGAGTACACCTCCACGCCCATGTCCGCGAGGACCGCCGCCTGGTACCCGGAGCCCGTGCCGATCTCCAGCACCTTGGAGCCCGGGCCCACCCCCAGCAGCTCGCTCATCAAGGCCACGATGTAGGGCTGTGAGATGGTCTGGCCTTCACCGATGGGCAAGGGGGAGTCCTGGTACGCCCCGTCCCGGTACTCCTCGGGCACGAACAGATGGCGGGGGACGGTGCGCATGCTCTCGAGCACCCGCGGGTCCTTGACCCCCCGCGCCTCGATCTGGTTCTTCACCATCGACTCTCGCTGTGCCGCCCAGTCCGGATCATCCCGGACCGACGGTTGACCTCCCACCGGGCTACAGGCGGTCATGAGCGCCCCAACCACCAGCATCGTGATCGTCACACGTAAGGTTCTTGCCGCGGTCGCAGGCATCATACTCCGTCTCCACCTTCGCCGTCCCGGCCTTTCACCCCGCTGGCATCACCCCACCGGCGGGGGGGTGACCCACTCTCACACCCGCCGGCACCGCTCCACCACCCTAGCAGATTTCGCAGGCCGGACGTCGCATCGACGGGGCGTGTCGCGTAGCTCGCGGCGGGATCGGGGACGACCCACGACGCCGACGGTGCAAGAGCCGTTCCCGACCCTCCTGGTTCCAGGCCCGCTCCACCGCGCACCCTGCGGTTGAACGCAGCACCACACCCCCGGGGTCATGTCCTCGAAAGAGGACACCCACCGCCCCGTGTCGGTGGCAGCAACTCACCACACGGCGCGCTTCGGGTCTCTCCTCCAAACCGCCGACGGACTCGCGCTCACCGGGGTTCTCAACGCGTCGGAGCGTTCCTGGCACGGTGGTTGCTGAAGACCAGGGCGTAGCTGGAGCCCGGCTCCGGCTCAGGGAGGGACGATGAGCACGAGACAACGCCGGATCGTGGTTCTCCTTTCGGTCGTGATCAGCCTCACCCTGCTCGCCGCCCCGGCGCGCAGCGCCGACTGGTTCGGAGTCCACGTGGGTAGCGACGGCTTCGGCGTGTCCATCGGGAGCTCCGACTGGTGGGTGTACGGGCAGGCGTGGCGCGACCCCGTCGGGTACGGCAGCTATGACAGCGCCCTGGCCGGTTACGGTGCGTGGCTTCAGGTCGACGGCCTCGGGCGATGCTGGCGACCCTTCGTGACCGTCGACTGGCGCCCCTACACCTACGGCCGCTGGGTCTACACGCCCCTGGGCTGGACCTGGGTCGCCTACGAGCCCTGGGGCTACTTCCCCCATCACTACGGCGCGTGGGCCCTCACCCCGGCCGGCTGGGTATGGGTGCCCGGCTACGAGTACTCCCCCGCCAACGTCGTCTGGGTCCAGGCCTCGGCCTACGTCGGCTGGTATCCCCGGGGACCCAGGGGGTGGAGCCACGCCGCCCGCAGCTTCGAGCGCGGGTATCGCCGCGGTTACGACCGTGGCTACGACCGCGGGTATGGCAACGGCTACGACGACGGGTGGCGGGACGCGCAGTACGCGACCTACGTCCAGTGGCGCCATCTCGGCGACGCCGATGTCGCGCACTACTCCGTGTCTCGACAGACCGCGTTCCCCACAGCCGGACGCGCGGCGCCGCGGGTCTCTTTCGACGCGCCCAGCCGCACGGAGGTCCGGCGTCGAGCGGGCATCGACGTCCCCGAGGCCCGTGTGTCACGCCGTACCGTGCGCATCGGCGGCCGCTCGGTGACCGCCGTTCGGCCCGAGGGCGTGGATGCCGCCGTGCGACGCTACGCCCCGGAGACTGCCCAGCGGGTCCTGGCGCCCGAGGTACGGCACCGCGCCGCCCCGGAACGCCCTGTTGCTCGTCCGGCTCCTCGCGCCGCGCCGTCACAGCCGATAGATGGCCGCTTCTCAGCGGAGCCCCCACGGCCCCTCATGACGGCACCCAGGCACATCGAGCGTCCCACCTACAGGGCGAGGACCACTCCGCCCGCGTCCGCCGCACCCCGTCCCGCGCCGGCGCCTGAGGCACGCCCCCTCGTCCAGAGGCGGATCGCGCCATCGACGACCCGGAGCCCCGACGAACCGCGGGTGCGACCCGGGGTGAGCACCCGTGCCCCGTCGCCATCGTCCACCCACCGCGTCACGACACCGCCGACCGCCTATCGGAGGGGGTCAAGCCCGGCGCCGGCGCCGCGTACGGCCACCCGCCGGAGCGACAGCCGGCACGATTCCGCAACGGCCAGGAAGGCTCCCGAACGCCATGAGGCCGGCAAGGAACAGACGAAGCGCCGACCCACCAGCAGAGCGCAGGCCACGGGCCAGTCCTCGCCGGACTCCAGGAGGCGGCCGGACCGTCGCTGATCCAGATCGGGACCGCGACCCGGCGGGGGCGGCCGAGATCTCGGCCGCCCCCGCGTTCCCCACCCCCGCAACGTGTCCCCCCATGCCGTGCTGCTCTGCTAGCATGATCTCGATGGTGCGCACACCGGCCGACGACCGACCGAACATCGCCGCCCGCGTCGAGCGGACGCTGCAGCGCTGCGTGGACTGGAGCCAGCAGGGTCGGCACCGCAAGGTCCTGGCCGAGGTGGAGCGCCTCCTGTCCCTGGTCGAGGGGGAGCCCCGGCTCGAAGCCGAGCTGCTCATCTGGAAGGCTCAGGCCCTGCTCTCCATGGGATGTGCGGAGCGAGCGTTCGGGGCGGCGTCCCGCTCCTGGGACCTGACCTCCAGCCCGCACTCCTGCCACCTGATGTCCATGGCCCTGCATGCGCTCGGCAGCAGCGGCCAGTCCGAGGAGCTCCTGCGCATGGGGCGGGAGCTGTTCCCCGATGCGGCCCACCTCTCCATGCAGCTCGCCATGATGCTGGCCGACCAGGGGCGTCTCCCCGAGGCGCTCGATCTGCTCGACGACATCTCCCCCGATCTCGACCTGCCGGGGGATCTCCAGGTCTTCCTGCTCGGTCTGCGGGCCAATCTCCTCGCCAGCGTCGGGCGCTGGAGCGAGGCCGAGGACGTTCTGGAAGACGGGCTCGGGCGGCATCCCGGCTCGTCCCTGCTCCTCGAGACGAGTGACTCACTGCAGCAGCAGCGCGACCGGCGCCGTGCCGAGGAAGAGCTCGCGGCTTCCTGGCGCTCCACCCTGGCTTCCCTGCAGCGCGCTCCCGGCGAGGTCGATGAGGCCGTGATCAACTGCGGCGCCATCATGGAGCTCCCGGAGCTGGTGGTGCTGGCGGCTCGCCGGCTGTGGCGGGCGTTCCTCGCCAGTGATCCGGTCCACCCCCAGGCGCCCGACGCGTGGGCCGCCGCCCTGGTCGTGGTCGTCCTCGAGCTCGACGGACAACGGCCCGCGGCCGCCCCCATCGCCCGTGGTCTCCGCGCCAACCCGTCGACCGTCCGCACGATCGCAGCTCGCGTGCGCGCCTTCTTGGACGGCATGGACGTCGAGATTGCCCGCCGCGCCTTCGCAACCTCCGCCAACCCGCGGTTGCAGGAGCCTCCACTGCCCGATCCCCTCGTCCACGGTGCGGCCATCGTGGTCCCGTTCCGGGCGCCGTGAGCTCCCTTCCCGTGGGCCCGCTGCGAGGCATGTCGCTCTCGATCGTGCTCCTCCTGTGCCTGCTGGTCACGGCCTCACCCCTCAGAGGCGCGGAGCGTGCCCTCGACACCAGTGAGCGCTTCCCAGCGACGGCCGGCAAGCGGCTGGTCATCGATGCCGGCACGGTGGACGTCCAGGTCCGTGCGGGCGATGTCGCCGGGTTCGTGGTGGAGACCAGGCTCCACATCGCCGGGGTCGGCCAGCACAAGGCGGAGAGCTGGATCTCGGCCCACACTCCGGCGACGACAGACGGAGAGGACGCCCTGCGGATCACGGTGCCATCCGATGGCGCCGGTTTCCTCGGCCTGGGGTACCTCACCGCCCGGGCCCATCTCGGCGTTCTCGCTCCCGCGCAGGCGATCCCGGACGTGACCACGACGACAGGGAGCATCGTGGTCCGCGGCGACTTTCCCTCGGCCGAGCCGCTCATGCTCCGAACCGCGGGGGGCGCCATGTCCCTCGAGGGCGCCTGTCCGGCGGTGGACGTCCGCTCGACGGGCGGCGACGCCACCCTCCACGTCGTCCGCCCCCTCGCCCGCCTGGTGGCTCGCACGTCTTCCGGCAGCGTCACGCTCGTCGGAGGGGCGCGGCACGTGGAGATCGATACCGCCTCCGGTCACGTGGAGCTCGCCAACCTGTCCGGCGCCGCCGACGTCCAGACCACCACCGGCAGGATCACGCTGAGCTGGGACCGCCTGGATCCCGGAGACCAGGTCACGGTGCGATCCTCCTCGGGGCCTGTCGAGCTGGCGCTGCCCCCCGGAGTGGGTGCGCGGGGAACCCTCACCACCACGACCGGGACCATACGCTGCGCCTTGCCGGGCACCCTCAGCGAGGACACGCACACCGTGACCCTGGCCGGCGACGGTCCCACGGTCCTGGTCGAGACCGCCTCCGGCGACATCGTGCTCCGAGCGCGGTCCGACCTGGTGGAATGACCCCGCCCGAGACCGGAACCTTTCCGCACGGATTCCGTTTACTGATGCAGGCTGCGGGAGTCGTTCCTCCGCAGCGAAGGGACAGGGACATGCGCACCTACCGGCACCACGCTCTGCTGCTCGTCGTTGTGACCTCCTGGGTCGCCGCCTCGGCCGCCGCCGGAGACGAGAGAAGCCTCAACGCTTCCTACCCCGCGTCGGGGATCAGGCAGGTCGCCATCAAGGCCGGTGCGGGCGACATCACCATCGTGGCCTCGCTCAACCCCACCGTCGCCGTCGACGTGTCCCTGACCCCACGCCGTGGCGGCATCTTCGCCTCCCTGGTCCAGGCCGAGCAGGAGGTGGACAAGGCCACCCTGGAGAGCACGACAAGCGACCACGTCCTGACACTCACCGTGACGCCCACGGGCAAGGATCGGCGGTTCGAGGAGGACTGGACCGTGCACATGCCCCCCGACCTCGCCGTCGCCCTCAAGCTCGGCGTCGGCAACGTGACGATCCAAGGTCTCGGTGGGGGGATGGACCTGGATGTCGGCGTCGGGGACACGACGGTGACGGCGCCGGCCGGTGACGTCCACCTCAAGCTCGGCGTGGGTGACGCCGACCTCACCGCACCGGCCGCGATGTACGGGACGGTGAAGGCGTCCGGTGGAATCGGCGACGCCACCATCCTCGTCAACGGACGTTCCATTCAGGGCAAGGGAATGATGGGCCGCACGGTTTCCTGGACCGGCCAGGGCCCCCACACCCTGAAGGTCGAGGTCGGGGTAGGCGACGCCCAGGTGACGCTGAAGTAGGGCGCGGAGCCGGCCTACCCCCGCGCCAGCGCTTGATCCTCAACAGCGACAAGTCGCTCCGCCATTGGGTGCATCTCGATCAGGAATGCTACCCTGACGGCGGAGGAAGGACATGAACTCACCAGGCAAGAGCGGCAAGGTGCTGCCGGAGAATGCGTTTCGCGAGCTCGCCCCGGGCGAGACCTATCAGCCGGTCGTCCCCGGGCGCGAGAGCCCCCCTCAGGTCACCGTCCGGTCCGTGACCCTGGGCCTGATCATGGTTGTCATCTTCACGTTCGCGGCCGCCTACATCGGGCTGAAGACCGGCAACGTCATCGAGACCTCGATCCCCATCGCGATCCTCGCCGTGTTCATCGGCACCTTCTACAACCGCAGGAACGGCCTCCTCGAAAACGTCATCATCCAGTCCATCGGACAGGCATCGGGAGTGGTGGTCGCCGGGGCCATCTTCACCATCCCCGCCCTCTACATCCTCCACCTCGAGCCATCCTTCATCCAGATCTTCCTCTCCTGCCTGCTGGGCGGCACCCTGGGCGTGGTCCTCCTCGTCCCCCTGCGGCGCTACTTCGTCAAGGACCTCCACGGCCAGCTCCCGTTCCCCGAAGGAACCGCCATCACCAACGTGCTCGCCACGGGGGAGCGCTCCTCGGGCTCCGCCGGCAAGGTCCTGCTCATGGCCTTCGGCGCCGGCTTCCTCTACGACCTCCTGGCCGAGTTCCTGCACCTCTGGAACACCCACCTGACCTCCAGCGTCCTCTTCGGACGCTTCGGCCGCTTCATGGCCGACCGCCGGTTCGAGATCAGGCTCAACGCCACCGCCGTGTACTTCGGGCTCGGCTACATCATCGGTCCCCGCTACGCGGCGGTGATCGCCGCCGGCTCGGTCCTGTCCATGCTGGTCCTGGTGCCCCTGGTCTACTTCGCCGGCCACGGGCTCGCCGCACCGCTCACCCCCCCGACGGTGGGCGCCCTCATCGGCGACATGACCGCCGGCGAGGTGTTCGCCAACTACGTGCGCCCCATGGGCATCGGCTGTATCGCGATCGCAGGGATCATCGGCATCCTCAAGATGAGCAAGATCATCGTGTCGTCCATCTCTCTGGCCTTCAAGGGCCTCCTCGGCGGCGGCGGCGCCGGCGCCGCAGCGCAGGTGGAGCGCACCGATCGCGACCTCACCCCGCGCAGCACCCTCCTCATCCAGCTCGCCGCGGTGGTGAGCATGTTCCTGCTCTTCTGGCACATCAGCGGGAGCCCCGTCACCGCTGCGGTGGGCACCGTGATCACCTTCGTGCTCGCCTTCCTGTTCACCCCCGTGGCGGCGCGGGCCATCGCCATCGTGGGCGTCAACCCGGTCTCGGGGATGACCATGCTGACCCTCATCATCGCCGCCTTCGCCCTGGTCGCCACCGGCCTACGCGGCGACGCCCTGGGGATGTCGGTGGCCCTCATCGTCGGCTGCGCCGTGTGCACCGCCCTCTCCACCTCGGGGGCGTTCATCACCGACCTCAAGGTCGGCTACTGGCTGGGGGCCAGCCCGTTCGAGCAGGAACGCTGGAAGTTCCTGGGCATCCTCGTGGCCTCCGCATCCGTCGGCGGCGTCATCTGGGTGCTGGCCAACTCCTACGGCTTCCTGATCACCAACCCCCTCGGCCAGCAGGTGGTGAACCCCGACCTGCCGGCACCCCAGGGCAACCTGATGGCGGCCATCGTGTCCAGCGTCATGGGGGGGGAGCAGCAGGCCGTGATCCTGTTCGTCCTGGGAGGCCTGGTGGCCGTGCTCCTCGAGATGGCCAAGGTCCCGGCCCTGGCCTTCGGCCTCGGCATGTACCTGCCCATCGAGATCAACATGGCCGTGCTCCTCGGCGCCGTGACCGGGCACGTGATCTCGAGCACGGGCCGCACCGAGCAGGAGCGCTCGGCCCGCCGCGAGCAGGGGACGCTGATCGCCTCCGGCCTCATGGCGGGGGCAGCCATCATCGGCACCATCGGCGCCATCCTTCTCCTGCCCCAGGTGGGCGAGCCGATGCGCTTCATCGACATCCTGTACCGCTCCGAGGCGGCGGCGGGCGTCTTCGCCTCCTGGTATCAGGGCATCGGTGGTGAGCTGGTCAGCGTCGCCGGACTTGCCGCGCTGATCCTGGCCTGCTACCTGCTCGCCCGCAAGGGGGCGCAGTGGCAGATCGAGGAAGAGCGCGCCGTCATCACCGGCATGTCCGGCGACGACGACGAGGGCATCTCGGAGCGGTGACCTCCCTGACCCCGGGGGCATCCGGGTGCGGTGGTGATCACCGCGCCCGGAGCTCCCGCTCGAGCTCGGCCAACAGGACCTGAGCGTCGTCGAAGACCCGTGGCATGGCCAGGTCCGAAGGACGGGTCTGTTGGATCCGCCAGCTTCGCCAGCACCACACCCTGACCCCCGCCTTCATGGCGAGAGCGATCTCCGACAGCGTCCCCGCCTCGCCGCCGATGGCCACACACAGGCGTGCCGACAGCACGTTGAAGACATTGCGCGCCATGCCGGCCCCGGTGTAGATGGGGATGCGCACCCAGGGGTTCGGATAGTCCGGTGCCGCTCCCTCCGAAGGGAGGATGCCTACCGTGAGGCCCCCGGCAGCCACCGCTCCCCGGCAGGCCGCGGCCATCACTCCGACCCCCCCTCCGGTCACCACGACCCAGCCGCTCTCCGCCGCCAGGCTGCCGACACTCGCCGCGACCTCCTCCTCCTCCTCAGACGCCGCAGATGGCCCAAGCACAGCCAGCAGTGGCAACCGCGAGGACTCCTCCATTCCCCCTCCTCGACTCACGTTCTCAGCCAAGCGGCCGGGAACGCACCACGGAGGCTCCTCCTCGTGCCGCGCCCCAGGCCGGAACAACGACGGAGCCCGGGCCTTGCCGGTCCGGGCTCCGCGATGATCGAAATGAACGAAAGGTCGGGCTCGGCTACTCGAGGACCACCAGGGTCACGCGGCGGTTCTTGGCGCGGCCCTCGCGGGTGCTGTTGTCAGCGATGGGCTTGTACTCGCCGTAGGAGATGGCATTCATCCGGCTGAGGGCGATGCCCTGCTCCATGGCCAGGTAGCGCATGACGTTCTCGGCCCGGTGGAAGCCGAGCACGAGGTTGTAGTTCTCGGTGCCGATGTTGTCGGTGTGGCCCTGGATCTCGATGTACACGTTCTGGTTCTCGCCCTTGAGCTTGTTGGCGAACTGATCGAGAGCGGCCTTGGCCTCGTCCGACAGGTTGTACTTGTTGAAGCCGAACTTCACGTCGTTGTCGGTGAGGGTCACCTCATACAGGAACTTGCCCTTGGCGAGCTTGCCGGCTTCCTTGGCGCGCTCGAGCGCGTCCTGTGCCGTCTCCGACAGCTTGGCGATCTTGCCCTCGAGCTCCTGGTCGGTCGCCTGCAGATCCGAGATCGCCTTCTGGTTGGTCTCGACGGAGCTCTGCACCTCGCCGATCTTCGCGGCGTTGCGCTGCTCACCCGCCTGGACCTGCTCGTCGACGTACTTCTTAGTGGCGCATCCGGACAGGGTCAGCGCGGCACCGACCAACAGCACGAGCGCCGGAGAGAGAAACTTCCGCATCTTCCACCTCCAATTCCTTGTTCCCATCGTGTTTCGACCCGTTTCCAGTTAACCGGCGGTGAATATAGCACAGTGCATACAACAAGGCAGGGCATGGCGGAAAATTTCAGGTCGCCCCCCAGCTGGCGACCGGACGCTTCCCCACCCTACCACTGCAGACACGTGGGGTTCGCGGCGCTCACCTCGGCCGCGCACTGCACGACCCCGTCAGAAAGGCGGACCAACACCGGGGTGTTCAGGAACCAGTCGATCCCGTCGGGGAGCTCCGCGGTCCCGCACCCGGTGCACGGAAACGACAGGGCCTGCTCCGGGAACCCGGCCCGCTCGGGAACCGCGACGGCCAGGGTGGGCGCCGGCAACGACTCCGAGAAGTACACCTCCAGGAGCTCGTGGCAGTGCTCGCAATCCTTGCGATAGAAGAGGACGTAGCTGGTCCCTTCCAGCGTCACGGCGTCTTTGGGCCGGATCCACGACGCCATGGGAACGGACTGCCACTCCTTCCCGATCCACGACGCGTAGTCCGGCATGTAGTAGCCTTCCGCCGGCGCGGCGGCCGCCGCGGAGTCCACGCCGATCGCGGCCGCCTCCGTGGACGATGCAGGCTGCCCCGTCAGGGCGAAGGCCGCCACGAAGCTGGCCACCACCCACAGGCCCCCCGCCAGGACGCGCGGGGTCGCCTGGTCGGACCGCATCTCCAGGGCGGGCACTCCCCTTCCCAGGAACAGCAGACCCAGGAAGAAGGCCACGTCCATGATGAGGGTGATCGCCGGGTGTACCTCCACCGCCCCGAAGCAGCCACAGCTCGATGCGCCCAGGAGCACGTCACCCACCAGCACCGGCAAGAACAGCCCGAGCATCGCGACGCCCACCACGCGCGCCAGGTTCGGCAGCAGCCACATCACACCGACCACGGTGAGCTCGACGGCGATTGAAAGCTGCAGCACCAGCATCAGGTTGACGCCGAGACCGCCTGCGCCCTTGATCAGGGCCGCCGGAAGATGACTGGGACTGGCGTCCGCCAGCTTCAGCACCGCCCCAACCAGGAGCCACAGGGGAACCACCACGCGGGCCAGCAGCAACGCCACCGTCGCCCCGGCCCTCCTCCCGGCCTCCAGTCCTTCCTCAGCTCGTGTCGCCATACGCCTCCCTCGGTGGTTCATATCCTACCGGCGGATCGCGGCGGCGGTTGTGCCCGGCGCCCCGTTCCGACACCTCTTTTACGACTCCTTGACCTCGCCCTCGCGGGGGCTCGTCAATCGCTGCCAGACCGCCCCCTCGACCTCGCCGGCGAGACGGGTCGTCTCTTCGGCCGCCACCCGGGCTCGGCGCCGCATGTCAGCCGCACGGTCATCCTCCATGTCGCGAAGGTTGATGGCCACGTTCATGGCCGCGCCCACGGCGGCGGCGCGAGCCATGGCGGCACCCACCCCCGCATCCGAGACCGAGGCCGGCATACCGATCTCCCCCGCCCGGGCGCACAGCCGGGCGATCTCGGGGCATGATTCCGCGACGCCAAGGGGCACCTGGGCGGCGCCGATCGTGGCCTCGTGGAGGGCCCGCGCCCTCTCCTCCTTCGGGGCCCGTCCCGCCGCCATGAGCTTTTCGAACGCCCACGTGTCCTCGTCCACGGCATCG
>Ga0315542_1002711_pt1 | contig 10659 bp, 20 predicted proteins | sample SalMarSW160120MG_FD_202541 | JGI IMG/M metagenome (GOLD analysis project Ga0315542, IMG submission 202541) | Salt marsh sediment microbial communities from the Plum Island Ecosystem LTER, Massachusetts, United States - Salt Marsh Sediment SW1601-20 ... | reverse complement strand
ACTATATCAAGAACATGATCACCGGGGCGGCCCAGATGGACGGGGCGATTCTGGTGGTGGGGGCGGACGACGGCCCCATGCCCCAGACCCGGGAGCACATTCTGTTGGCCCGGCAGGTGGGCGTGCCCTTCATCGTGGTTTTCCTGAACAAGGTGGACCTGGTGGACGACCCGGAATTGATCGAGCTGGTGGAACTGGAGCTGAGAGAGCTGCTCTCCAAGTACGATTTTCCCGGGGACGACATTCCCATCATTCGGGGCTCGGCCTTGAAGGCGTTGGAGTCCGACGATTTCAACTCCGAGGCGGTGAAGCCGATCTTCGAGTTGATGGACGCCCTGGATTCCTATATTCCGGAGCCGGTGCGGGACGTGGACAAGCCGTTCTTGATGCCCATCGAGGACGTGTTCACGATTTCGGGCCGGGGCACGGTGGTGACCGGGCGGTGCGAGCGGGGCCAGATCAAGGTGGGCGAAGAGATCGAGATCGTGGGTTTTGCCCCCACCCAGAAGACGGTGTGCACCGGGGTGGAGATGTTCCGCAAAACCCTGGACTACGGCCAGGCCGGGGACAACGTGGGCTTGCTGCTCCGGGGCATCAAGAAGGACGAAGTGGAGCGGGGCCAGGTGGTGGCCAAGCCCGGGTCCATCACGCCCCATACCAAGTTCAAGGCCGAGGTCTACGTTCTGACCAAAGAGGAAGGCGGGCGGCACACGCCGTTTTTCACGGGGTACCGGCCGCAGTTTTATTTACGGACCACGGACGTCACCGGCGTGGCCAAGCTGCCCGAGGGGGTGGAGATGGTGATGCCCGGGGACAACGTCTCCATGGAAGTGACGTTGATCACCCCCGTGGCCCTGGAGAAGGAACTGCGCTTCGCCATCCGGGAAGGCGGCCGCACCGTGGGCGCCGGCGTGGTGAGCGACATTATTGAATAGCTTTTCTAAGGACCACAGGCCAGAGGCCTGTGCCACTGGGAAATTTTTGGAATAAGGTTGACTACATGATCACACCCAAGATTCGCATACGCTTGCGGTCTTACGACTACAAGTTGCTGGACAAATCGGTGCTGGAGATCGTGGAAACGGCCCGGAGCACCGGCGCCCGGGTGGCGGGACCCATACCGCTGCCCACGGAGATCAACAAATACACCGTGCTGCGCTCCCCGCACATCGACAAGAAGTCCCGGGAGCAGTTCGAGGTCCGGACCTACAAGCGCCTGATGGACATCCTGGAGCCGACCCAACAGACCATGGACGCCATCAGCAAGCTGGATCTGGCAGCCGGGGTGGACGTAGAGATAAAAGTTTAAAAGCAGTGGTCAGTGGCCAGTGGTCAGTTCCTGATGCATAAGTTCAGGGCGCAAATACTGACAACTGACAACCGACAACTGACAACTGGAGAGAACAATGCCTGGGGGCTTAATCGGCAAAAAATTGGGCATGACCCGGATCTTCGATAACGAGGGCCTGGCAGTGCCGGTCACGGTGATCGAAGCGGGCCCGTGCTTTGTGGTGCAGAAAAAAACCGCGCCCACCGACGGCTACGAGGCCCTGCAGATGGGTTTTGACCGGCGGGCTCTAGACAAGTGCAACAAGCCGGAAAAAGGCCACTTCGAAAAGCACGGCGCCAAGAGCGGCTTTAAGGTGCTGCGGGAATTCCGGGTGGACGAGGCCGCGGGCTTCGAAGAGGGCCAGGAGATCACCGTGGAGGTCTTTGAGATCGGCGACCGGGTGGACGTTATCGGCACCAGCAAGGGCAAAGGGTTCGCGGGCACCATTAAGCGGTGGAACTTCCACCGGGGTCCCATGGGCCACGGCTCCATGTCCCACCGGGCGCCCGGCTCCATTGGCTGCAGCGCCTACCCCTCCCGGGTGGTCAAGGGCAAGAAGATGCCGGGCCAGATGGGTAATGCCCGGGTGACCATGAAGAATTTGGAAGTAGTGGATGTGCGCCCCGAAGAAAACCTGCTGGTGGTGAGAGGGGCCATACCCGGTCCCCGGCAGGGCCTGGTGCTCATCCAGAAGGCCGGGTGAAAGTATGCCTATCGTGGATATCTATAATATTCAGAAAGAAAAAGTCGGGGAACTGGACCTCAAAGACGAGATCTTCGGGGTGGAGGTGAAAGGCCACGTGCTTCACGAAGTGGTGACCTGGCAGCGGGCCTGCCGGCGATCCGGCACGGCCTCCACCAAGACCCGGGGGGAAGTGCGGGGCGGCGGCCGCAAGCCCTGGCGGCAGAAGGGCACCGGCCGGGCGCGGTCCGGCAGCAGCCGGTCCCCCATCTGGCGGGGCGGCGGCACCACCTTTGGCCCCAGGCCCCGGAGCTATGCCTATGCCCTGCCCAAGCAGGTGCGGCGCCTGGCCCTGAAGATGGCCTTGAGCAGCAAGGTGGCCGACGGGCGGCTGGTAGTGCTGGACGCCTATCCCCACACGGCGCCCAAGACCAAAGACTTCGTCCAGGTGCTGAAGACCTTTGAGATCGCCAAGGCCCTGTTCATCAGCCCGGAAGGGAATACGGCCCTGGAACGCTCGGCCCGGAATGTGCCGGGGGTGCAGGTGATGCTCCCCATGGGCTTGAACGTGTACGATATTCTGAAATACGAGCACCTGGTGTTGTTTTCCCCGGCGCTGGATCAGATCGAAGCGAGGTTGGCCAAATGAAGGCGTACCACTATTTGATCAAGGGGCCGATCATCACGGAAAAGACCCATACCCAGCGGGAGGCGGCCAACAAACTGACCTTCCGGGTGGCCCTCAAGGCCAACAAGATCGAGATCAGGAAGGCCGTTGAAGATATCTTCAAGGTCAAGGTCCTGGGAGTGAACACCGTGCGGGTGCGGGGCAAGAGAAAGCGCCTGGGGCGGACTGAAGGGATACGGCCGGATTGGAAGAAGGCCATCGTCACCCTGGCCCCGGGGGAGAAGATCTCGGGGTACGAAGGCTTATAATGTAACGTCCCGGCGAGGCAAATTAGTCTCACGCAAAGACGCAAAGGCGCAAGTAGAGGCGCAAAGATACAAATAAGGAAAAACGCAGATGGCATTGATATCCCGAAAGCCCACCTCCGCGGGGCGCCGGTTCCAGACGGCCACGGATTTTGCCGAGATCACCCGGAGTGAGCCGGAGAAGAGCCTGGTCAAGACCCTGAAAAAGACCGGGGGACGGAATAATAACGGCCGGGTGACGGCGCGGCACCGGGGTGGCGGACACAAGCGGCGCTATCGCCTCATCGATTTTAAGCGCAACAAGCTGGAGGTTCCGGCTAAGGTGGCCACCATCGAATACGACCCCAACCGCACCACCCGCATCGCCCTGCTCCATTATACGGACGGGGAGAAGCGCTACATCCTGGCGCCCCAGGATCTCAGGGTGGGGGACATGGTGGTCTCCAGTCCCGAAGCGGATATCAAGCCGGGAAATGCGCTGCCCTTGCAGAACATTCCCACGGGCACCCTGGTGCACAACGTGGAGTTGAAGCCGGGGAAGGGCGGCCAGATGGCCCGGGCCGCGGGCTCCTACGCCCAGTTGATGGCCAAGGAAGGCAAGCAGGCCCACCTGAAGCTGCCGTCCGGCGAAGTGCGGATGGTGCCGGTGGACTGCCGGGCCACCATCGGGCAGCTCAGCAACGTGGAGCAGGAGAACGTCTCTCTGGGGAAGGCCGGGCGGAAACGCTGGACGGGGAAAAGACCCCACGTCCGGGGCGTGGCCATGAACCCGGTGGACCACCCCATGGGCGGCGGCGAAGGCAAGTCCTCGGGCGGCCGGCACCCGTGCACCCCCTGGGGCGTGCCCACTAAGGGATATAAGACCAGAAAACCCAAAGCCAGTGACCGGTATATCGTCAAACACCGGTCGAAGAAGTAGAGGGGAAGATTGTGGCCCGTTCACTGAAAAAGGGACCTTACGTGCAGGACAGCCTCCAGGCCAAGGTGTATAAGGCCCGGGAGACCCAGGATCGCAAAGTGATCAAGACCTGGTCGCGGCGGTCCACCATTACTCCGGAATTTATCGGATTAACCCTGGCGGTCCATAACGGCAGGAAGTTTATTCCGGTATACGTCACCGAAAACATGGTGGGGCACAAGTTAGGGGAGTTTTCCCCCACCCGGCACTTCGGGGGCCACGCCGGGGACCGCAAAACCAAAATGGGTAAGAAGTAGCCATGGAAATCAAGGCGAGCGCCAAATATCTGCGGATCTCACCCCTGAAGCTGCGGCTGGTGACCCGGACCATTTCCGGCAAGAAGGTGGAAGAGGCCCTGGCGATGCTCCAATTCATGCCGCAGCGCGGGGCGCGGCTGGTGCGCAAGGTGGTCATGGCGGCGGTGGCCAATGCCGAGCAGCGGCCCCAGATAGACGTGGATACCCTGGTAATCAAAGGCGTCCAGGTGGACGGCGGCCCCACCCTGAAGCGCTTCCAAGCGCGAGCCATGGGTCGGGTGAACCGCATCCGCAAGCGCAGCAGCCACATCACCGTGGTCCTGAAGGAAGGGACCGGGAAATGATTAGAACAGTGGTGAGTGGTTAGTGCCTATTTTTGGGGACTTTGGGTTTTCAATGCTGTCAACTGACTACTGACCACTGACTACTGAGAATTGGGAACTGTAATATAAGGAGGTATGGATTGGGCCAGAAAGTTCACCCCATCGGTTTCCGTCTGGGGAGCTATCGAAAATGGGATTCCGTTTGGTTCGCCCGGAAGGATTTTGCGTCCCTGGTGCTGGAGGACCGGAGGATTCGCGAGTTCATCAAAGGGGATAAGGAACTCAAAGGGTCGGGGATCGCCGGAGTGGATATCAAACGGGCGGCCAATAAGCTCACGATTAAAATCCATACCTCCCGGCCGGGCATGGTGATCGGCCAGAAGGGTAAAAAAATCGAGGATCTGCGCCGCCGGATGGAGAAAATGGTGGGGCGGGAACTCGTCATCGACGTGCAAGAGGTGCGCAAACCCGAGATCAACGCCCAGTTGGTGGCGGAAAACATCGCCCAGCAACTGGAGCGCCGGGTGTCGTTCCGCCGGGCCATGAAGAAGTCGGTGGGCCAGGCCCTGAAGTTTGGGGCCAAGGGCATCAAGATCCGCTGCAAGGGCCGGCTGGCCGGAGCGGAAATCGCCCGGCAGGAATGGTACCGGGAAGGCCGGGTGCCGCTGCACACCCTGCGGGCCCTGATTGATTACGGGTTTGCCGAAGCCAGGACCACCTATGGGATCATCGGGGTGAAGACCTGGATTTTCCACGGCGAAGTCCTGAGCGCCGAAGAAGGCATGAGCTTCTAGGACAGTGAGCAGTGAGCAGTGAGCAGTAAGCAGTGAGTAGTGAGCAGTGAGCAGTAAAAAAATTTGGCTTACCGGCTTGAAGTCCCCCTGTAAAAAGGGGGCGGGATAAGGATAGAAAAATGCTAGCACCAAAACGGGTAAGACATCGGAAAGTCATGCGGGGCCGACGCCGGGGCAAGGCCACCCGGGGCAATTTCGTAGCCTTCGGGGATTTCGGGCTGATGGCCGAGGAATGCGGCTGGATCACGGCCCAGCAGATCGAGGCGGCCCGGATCGCTATCACCCGGCACGTAAAGCGGGGCGGACAGATCTGGATCCGGATCTTTCCGGATAAGCCCTTCACCAAGAAACCGGCGGAAACTCGCATGGGGAAAGGGAAGGGCGGTCCGGAGGGTTGGGTGGCGGTGGTGCGGCCCGGTCTCATCCTCTACGAGATGGCCGGCGTGGACCGGGCGACGGCCAAAGAAGCCATGCGCCTGGCCTCCCACAAGCTGCCCATCCCCACCAAATTCGTGGAGCGGGAGCAGCCGGCGGCGGAGGCGAGCGTATGAAGGCCGCGGATTTACGGGACCTGACCCGGGAAGATCTCGAAGCCAAGTTGAAAGAGGTCTCGGAAGAGCTCTTCAACTTGAACTTCCAACATAGCCGGCAGCAATTGGATAACACCGCCCGACTGGGGCAGGCCCGGAAAGACCTGGCCCGGATCAAGACGGTGCTGAGGGACAAGGCCGGGGACTAGCCCGGGGAAGTAAAAGGGCACCGGAAGGCGAGAAGGATTAGTTTCTCGCAAAAGCGCAAAAGCGAGTTAAATTTCCAGCTTAGGGGCTGGTGGCGTAAGAGGTTAGGAATTTATGGACAAGCAACGCGGGGTGCGCAAGACCAGGATCGGGCTGGTGGTCAGCGACAAGATGGACAAGACCGTGGTGGTGGAAGTGAAACGCCTGGTGGCCCACCCCCTCTATCATAAGATCATCCGGCGCCGGGCCCGGATTAAGGCCCATGACCCCGGCAATGCCTGTCAGGTGGGCGACAAGGTGCTTTTGGAAGAGACGCGTCCCCTGAGTCGGGACAAACACTGGCGGGTCAAGCAAGTCCTGGAGAAGGCCCAATAAGGGCCGGGGCGTGAGGATAGAATCATGATCCAGGTTCAGACAAAATTGACGGTGGCGGATAACTCCGGCGCCAAGAAGGTATCCTGCATCCGGGTCCTGGGAGGCACCAGGCGGCGGTACGCCCGGGTGGGTGATATCATCATTGTGGCGGTCAAGGAGGCGTTGCCCCACTCCAAGGTGAAAAAAGGCGACGTGATGCGGGCCGTGGTGGTGCGCACCGTCAAGGAAACCCGGCGGCCCGACGGCTCCCACATCAGATTCGACGATAACTCGGCGGTACTCATCACCCCCCAGGGCGATCCCATCGGCACCCGCATCTTTGGGCCGGTAGCCCGGGAACTCCGGGCCAAACGCTTCATGAAAATCATTTCCCTGGCCCCGGAGGTGCTCTAATGGCTAAATACAAGAAAGCCCCGGAGCCGGTGAAGATTCGGTTGAGGAAGAACGATCTGGTGGAGGTCACCACCGGCAAGGAGCAAGGCAAGACCGGCAAGATTTTGAAGGTGATTCGGGGCAAGAACCAGGTGCTGATCGAAAAGGTCAATCTTATCAAGCGGCACACCCGGCCCAGCCCCACCACCGGGCAGGGGGGGATCGTGGAGAAGGAAGCGCCGGTTTACGTCTCCAAGGTGAAGCTCATTTGCCCCAAATGCGCCACCAGCACCCGTTTTCGTATAACCGTGACCGGGGAAGGCAAGAAGGCCCGGGTATGTCTGAAATGCAAGGAATTGATTGATGGCTGATAAAGGATCTGGCAAAGACAAGGCCAAGGCGGCTCCCAAGGGAGGCGGCAAAGCGGCTGAGAAGAAGGCGGCTAAAGGGGCGGCCAAAGCGGCAGAGAAAGCCGCGGCCCCGCCGGCCCTGATGGGGACGCCGCGCCTGTGGGAATACTATCGGAGCGAGTGTGTGCCCCGGATGATGCAGGAGTTCCGGTACAAAAGCCCCATGCAGGTGCCGCGATTGCAGAAGATCGTAGTCAACATCGGGCTGGGGGAGGCCATCCAGAACATTAAGCTGCTGGAGTCGGCCTCCGCGGAACTGGGGGCGGTCACCGGCCAAAAGGCGGTGGTGACCCGGGCCAAGAAGTCCATCGCGGCGTTCAAGCTGCGGGAAGGTATGCCCATCGGCTGCATGGTCACCCTGCGCCGGAACCGGATGTACTACTTTTTCGACAAGCTGGTGAACGTGGTCCTGCCCCGGGTGCGGGATTTCCGGGGAGTGAGCGAGCGGGCCTTTGACGGCCGGGGCAACTACACCCTGGGCATCAAGGAGCAGATCATCTTCCCGGAGATCGACTACGACAAGATCGACAAGGTCAAGGGGATGAACATCACCATCGTCACCAGCGCCCCCAACGATGAAGAAGGGAAATTCCTGTTGAATCTGTTGGGTTTGCCCTTTAGGAAATAATCGGGGGAGGGCGGATTAAGGCCGCCCCTACGGAGATCAGGATGGCCAAGAAATCGTTAATAGCAAAAGCAAAGCGCGAACCCAAGTATCCGGTGCAGAAATACCACCGCTGTCCGTTGTGCGGCCGTCCCCGGGCGTTTCTCCGGCGGTTCGGCATCTGCCGCATCTGTTTTCGCAGCTTGGCCCTCAAGGGAGAGATCCCCGGGGTCACCAAATCCAGTTGGTAGGGTACATCATGAGCATGACCGATCCCATCGCCGATATGTTGACCCGGATTCGCAATGCCGGGGGGGCGCGGTTCGACAAGGTTGATATTCCGGCCTCCCGGATGAAGATCAACCTGGCGCGCATCCTCAAGGAAGAAGGGTTTATTAAAAACTACAAGGTCATCAAAGATAATCGCCAGGGCATTCTGCGAGTCTATCTCAGGTATAGCGAGCCTCAGCAACCGCTCATCCAGGGCTTGAAACGGATCAGCAAACCCGGGCGCCGGGTTTATACCGGCCATGCCGAGCTTCCCAAAGTGCAGGGAGGCCTGGGGGTGGCAGTGATTTCCACCTCCCAGGGGGTCATCACCGACCGGCAGGCCCGCAAGCTGAACGTGGGCGGTGAGGTCTTGTGCGAGATCTGGTAAAGGTAAAGATATGAGCCGCATCGGAAAGCAACCGGTGCCTTTGCCCAAAGGGGTGAAGGTCAAGTTGGAAGAGGGCAGGTTGATAGTCACCGGCCCCCGGGGGACGCTGACCCAGGTGATGCCGCCCCGGGTCAAGCTCAACATCGGGGCCAAAGAGATTACGGTGGAGCCCCAGGATGACGGCCGGCTTACCCGGTCTTACTGGGGCCTGGCCCGCACCCTGACGGCCAATATGGTCACCGGGGTGAGCGACGGGTTTACCAAGGTTCTGGAACTGGTGGGCACCGGCTACAAGGTGGAAGCCAGGGGCGACACCCTGGTGTTCAACGTGGGCTACTCCAACCCGGTGGAGTTTCCCCTGCCGAAAGGGATCACCGCCAAGGTGGAAAAGGCCAACCGCATTGAAATCACCGGCGCCAACAAGGAAGAGCTGGGCCAGACGGTGGCGGTGATCCGGAGGCTCAGGCCACCGGACCCCTATAAGGGCAAGGGGATCAAGTTTGCCGGGGAAGTGATCCGCCGCAAGGTGGGCAAGGCCGGCGGCCGTTAAAGGAACATGAGTCTCACGCAAAGGCGCAAAGACGCGTTAAAGGAAAATTAGGTTCACGCAAAGGCGCAAAGACGCAAAGACGCAAAGACGCGAAGGACACAGGTGACATGAACCCCAAAGAAGCGGCGCGGCTGAAGCGGAAACAACGGATCAAAAAGAAAATCGGGGGCGGGGAGCGCTTAAGGCTCTCGGTCTTCCGGAGCTCTAAGCATATTTACGCGCAGATCATCGACGATGGCAAAGGCCAGACCGTGGCGGCGGCCTCCACCCTGAGCGGCGAGCTCAAGGACCAGTTGAGCGGCGTGAAGAAAGTGGACGCGGCCAAGGCGGTGGGGAAGCTCCTGGCGGCCAAAGCCAAGGCGCAGGGCATTGACAAGGTGGTCTTCGATCGCAACGGCTTTCTCTACCACGGCCGGGTGAAAGCCGTGGCGGACAGTTGCCGGGAAAGCGGCCTGGAGTTCTAAGTGGAGTAAGCAGTAAGCAGTGAGCAGTGAGCAGTAAGCAGTGAGCAGTGAGCAGATTTACAGGATGGTGCTGTGCTGCTTACGGCTCACGATAAAAGGAGATAAGCTTGTTCGAGTCAGAGGCAACGGAATTAACCGATAAGGTGGTGAGCATCAATCGCGTCGCCAAGGTGGTCAAGGGCGGACGCCGGTTTCGATTCAGCGCCATTGTGGTGGTAGGCGACGGCGCCGGACGGGTCGGCGCCGGGCTGGGCAAGGCCCACGAAGTGCCGGAAGCCATCCGCAAGGCGGTGGAGCAGGCCAAGAAGTCCATGATCACGGTCCCGATCCTCAACAGCACCATCCCGTACCAGGTGGTGGGGGAATTCGGGGCCGGCCGGGTCCTCTTGAAGCCGGCGTCGGAAGGGACCGGGGTGATCGCCGGCGGCCCGGTGCGGGCGGTGGTGGAAGTGGCGGGCATCAAGAACGTCCTCACCAAGTGCCTGGGCTCCCACAACCCGCACAACGCGGTGAAAGCCACCATGGTGGCCTTGAAGATGCTGGCGTCGCCCGAGGACGTGGCGGCCCGGCGCAACCGGCCTCTGGCGGAAATATTGGGATAGTGAGCAGTAAGCAGTGAGCGGTGAGCAGTAACCACAACTCTGTCAATCGGCTCGCAACTCACTATAAAGGAAAGACCATGATCCTGGAAATAACTTTGAGAAAAAGTCCCATCGGCCGGCCGCCGAAGCACCGTGTGACCCTGAAGACCCTGGGGCTGACCCGCTTGCAGAAGACCGTGCGGCACCGGGAAACTCCTGCAATCGCCGGCATGGTGCGCCAGGTGGAGCACCTGCTCCAGGTGCGGCAAGTCCCCGAAGGAGAATAGCAGATGCGCCTTTCAGAACTTACGCCCAGCCCGGGGTCCAAGCATAAAAAGAAACGCGTGGGTCGCGGTCCCGGTTCGGGTTGGGGCAAAACCGCGGCCCGGGGCTTCAAGGGACAGAACTCCCGCGCCGGCGGCGGCACCAAGCCGGGGTTTGAGGGCGGCCAGATGCCCCTGACCCGGCGAATCCCCAAGCGGGGCTTCACCAATATCTTCCGGCAAGCCTACACCATCGTCAATATCCGGGACCTCAACCGGTTCCCGGCGGACACGGTGGTGGATAAAGACGCCTTAAAGGCCGCCGGCCTGGTAAAAAACCAGGTGCAGCGGATCAAGCTCCTGGGCCA
>Ga0315542_1002710_pt1 | contig 10663 bp, 13 predicted proteins | sample SalMarSW160120MG_FD_202541 | JGI IMG/M metagenome (GOLD analysis project Ga0315542, IMG submission 202541) | Salt marsh sediment microbial communities from the Plum Island Ecosystem LTER, Massachusetts, United States - Salt Marsh Sediment SW1601-20 ... | reverse complement strand
ATGAAGAACGATCCCGGCCCGTTCAATCCGTGGATGCAGCGCTACATTTTCCCCGGTGCTTATCTGCCAACTTTGTCGGAGCTTGCTCCCGTCATCGAGCGTCAGAATTTCTGGCTAACCGACCTGGAGAACTGGCGGCTGCACTATGCCATAACGCTGGCAGCCTGGAACGAGCGGTTCCAGGCCCACCGCGCCGAAGCTGCCGTCCTTTATGACGACCGATTCTGTCGCATGTGAAAGTTCTACCGGCAGTTCTGCGAGGTCGGATTCCGCATGGCCGGTCTCTGTGTCTTTCAGATGCAATTGACGAAGAAGATCGACGCCGTGCCAATCACCCGCGACTACATATACAGTTAAAAAAGAAGTGCGGTTTCAAAACAAAACGAACTGGCATCGAGGCGTTGAACAGAACGGACTTGACGGGAACCGAAGATTCGTGGCGGTGCCGCCTTTGAAGCTATGTAGGGAGGTGAGAAAGTAGGCCGCGAAGCGGCAGGAACTGCAGCGGGGCGGCTTCCGTCTCGCGCTCCTTTCGGGCGTCGTCGAGAGCCTTTCCCGGCCCGACGGCTTCAGGCTCTTCGCACCAGCCGGACGACTGCGAGCAGAATGATCGCGCCGATCGCCGAAGAGATGATGGCTGCGACAATCCCACTTCCGAGGCTGACGCCAAGCATCGGAAACAGCAATCCAGCTATGACGGCACCCACCACGCCTACGATCAGGTCACCAAACAACCCGAAGCCGCCGCCCCGCATCACCTGGCCCGCGAGCCAACCGGCAACGACGCCAACGATGACAAAGATAATCAGACTTTCGGTGGTCATTGCGGCCTCTTCGCGCTGAAATTGGACCAACTATCGACCGTGCGCGTCGACAACAATCGGCGCCGGTTGCCTTGAGGTCTTTCTGCAAGGCGGTTTCCTAGGCCGTAGCCACGGGGGGACCCCACCCGGGGTACCCCTGCGTTTCGATCACTATCGATGATCTGTGCCGGCGCGACAGGACCCTCGCAACGACAGCCTGCACTTTATCGCCAGATCAGCGGCCGAAGCCGAAGAAGAAGGAAAAGTTTGGCCGATCATACCAGCGACCGTCGCGATACCAGCGCCGGCCGTCGTACCACGCCCCATAACGATCGTCCCAGCGTGGGCGCGCGATGTAGCCGCTCCGCGGCGGTCCCTGCCGATACATGGTTGTCGGCGAGCGGTAGTAGGCGCCTGAACTGACATAGCGTGCGGAAACCCAGCCCACATGGCCGCGATAGTTCACGTTGCACCAACTCGCGCAGCGATAGACTTCGAGGGCAGCACCGGCAGGGATCGCCAGGATCCTGCTATATTGGGTACCCGGTCCCGTGCGCAGGTTGACACTGCCGGTGGCATGTCCGGAAGCGGCGCTTGCCGTGCCAGGTAGCGCTGCGGCAGCAGCTGCGAAGATTCCCGCAATCATCAGGCTTCGAAGATTGGTCATCGATCCTCTCCTTCTCGGAAAGCCAATTTCGCGGCAGCTAACTCCTTTGCCGGGACCGGCGTCAGGCTCGGAAACTACTCAGCCCGCCTGGAGCAACCGATGTCATCGCTGTCAAGCATGAAGCCCGAAATTCATCATGCCCAAACTCGGTGTCCGTGAAACCGGCAGCAGCTCAGTGCACGCATTCCCACGGAAAGGTTGGAGTTCTGTCTGAGGCGGAGCCCCGGGCTACACAACCGCTGCGCGGAAGGGGCATAATTTCGCGGATATTCCGCCAAAAGACGGGGAGGCGCGACTTGCGCCGCGCCTCTTCCAATCAAAGGAGTTTCACTGTGGCAACCATGGAAGAACGGTCTGCTGTGTTAGCCATGTATGGCCTCGCTCAATGCTGGTTCGCAGATGTCAAAGCTGAACAATACTCGGACCAAACATGGAATTGGGTTGTTTGGATCGATTGCACAACTGGGGAACGGAGGGGGCCGTTTGATCCCCCGGAAGCTTATCGTATTGCAGAGGCACTTAGGGTAATTAGCGAGAACGAAGACGCGGCCAAAGTTGAGCAGGCCGCTGATATTGCGCGCTCGCATACAAGACGCGGCTAAAGCAGGCTGACCATCGTGCTCTTTGTATCCTGATAACTTCAGCCTCCGTCATGGCGACGGCCGAGGCCATCTGGACAGGCTGCCCGGCGAGGCATCCCTCGCCGGAAAAATCGCCGGTATGCAGCATTGCAATGATGCCTTCCTTGCCCTGGTCAGAGACGACGTTGAGCTGGACCCGGCCTCGCTCGACATAGAAGACTGCATCGGCGGGATCTCCCTGCCGGAAGATCTCTTGCTTTGGCTGAAAGATTGTCTTGGATCGGCCCGCTCCGATAGATGTGTTGAAGGAACGAGCATCAGAGCGGCGCAGAGTCGGCCGGCGTGTTTGGTTTTGTTCGGCGACTTGCTGTTTCCGCTCGATCGTGTGCCCGGCATAGGGTTCCTCCTCCGATGACTAATAAATGGACCCGGGGCCGATCGGTACACAACTCCCTCACCGCGCGCGCTGCGCGTTCGATCCGAAACCGAAGTCACGACACTCCAGTGGCCGGAGGCCAGCTACAAATTGCCATCGATTGGTTGCATCGGTGACTGCGCGTGTCGCGACGCGATGATCAAGATTGCGATCCCATTCTCCAGCGCGCCCCCAAGGTTCAGCCGACGCCGCGGTGAAAGACACGCCGGGCAGATGCGCCGCGACCTAGGTGTTTTCCGAACCTCCTCCGGGTCCCCGCTGATCGATATTGTTCATTCCAGCGTGTAGTCCGACCGGCTGTCGCGCGACGTGGCTTTCACGCCAGCGGCCGTTCGATGTCGTCTGGCCTAAAGCCGGACGCGGCAGGCCGCCCAAGCGGTCTATGAACGTGCGAAGGATCTTATCGATGAATCTATTGAAAACCGTGCTTTACGCCGGTGCGGCGGTCGCCTTGCTGGCACCGGTCGCGGCGAGTGCCGCGCCGAAAACGCCGGCGATCACGCTGGCGCAGGCGCAGACGGAAGCCTCCGACGCCGTTGCCATAGCCAAGGCGAAGGTCGAGGCGGCGCGCAAGGCGTTGCGCGAAGCCGCGACCAGCGGACAGGGCGTCGCGGAAGCAAAGCAGGCGCTTGATTCGGCCATGAAGGAACTGGCTCAGGCCAAAGCCGCACAAAGGGCGGCTCCGCCTGCAGCCAACGCCACGCCGTCGCCCGATCAGAAGCCGCCGGCGAATGCCGCGGCGCCTGCTGCGATCGAACCGCCGCCGGCGAATGCAGCCGAGACTCCGCCATCGCCAAAGAAGCGTCCCGCCAACACCGCAGTTCAGCCACCTGCAAATCAGGACCAGCCGCCGCCTGCAGCCAACGCCACGCCTTCGGCCGATCAGCAGCCGCCGGCGAGCGCCGCAGCGCCTGCTGCGATCGAGCCACCGGCGACGAATGCCGCCGAGACTCCGCCGGTGCCGAAGAAACGTCCCGCCGATACCGCGGTTCAGCCACCTGCGGGTCAGAACCAGCCGTCCGCCGCTGGCACGGCGCCAGCAACGGCAAATCCGCCGGCACCGCTGGCAAAAGGCCAAGCTGGCCCGCAAGGACCGACATTCGACCCATCCATGCTCAAGAGACAGCACCCGAAATTCGGAGAGGCGCCACCGGCCGATGCCAAGGTCAAGCTGCCAACGGATGAGGCTGCGATTCCCAAGGGCGGCGAAATCAATGCCGGCGCCGGCCGCACGATCGTGAAGGAAGCCGACGGCCAGGTCACGATACGTCACGACGATGCCAGCCGGTTCGTCCGGTTGGGCGGGAAGGTCAACGAGCAGAAGGGCCCCAACGGCACGCTTACAACGACTGTCAACCGCCCGGACGGCGCCCAAGTGGTGACGATCAAGGACGCAAGCGGCAACATCCTCCAGCGCTACCGGAAGAACCGGGACGGCAGTGTCGAGGTGCTGATCGGCGCGGTGGAGCCACAGCGTGGCGCACGTACACCTCCACCATCGCCGAAGCCGCAAGGGCCGTCGGTCACCTTCGATTTCGGCAGTCAGTTGCCGCCGTTGCGCCTGACCATCCCACGCAACGACTACATCGTCGAAAGCAGCCGCGCGTCGCGCCGGCAGATCGAGCAGACATTCGCAGCGCCACCGGTGGAACAGGTGGAGCGGCCCTATACCCTGGAGGAGATCCGACGGAGTGACCGCATTCGCAACAAGGTACGCCGTGTCGACTTCGATGCGGTGACCTTCGAGTTCGGCAGTGCAGTCCTGCCCGACGACCAGATACCGCAGACCCAAAAGGTCGGCGAGGCCATGCGTGCCGTGCTCGACAAGGACCCGAACCAGGTGTTCCTGGTCGAGGGCTATACCGACGCAGTTGGCTCCGATCTCGCCAACCTGGCGCTCTCGGACCGGCGGGCGGAAACGGTCGCCGAAATTCTGACGTACTATTTCGGAATTCCGCCCGAGAATCTCATCACCCAAGGCTATGGCGAGCGGTTCCTGAAGATAGCGACTTCGGGTCCAGAGCGTCAGAACCGACGCGTCGCATTCCGCAACATCACCCCCCTGATGCGCGTCGGCTCACAATAGCAGGCGGACCTATTCCGGGGGAAAGGCGCGCCGGGAATGGCGCGTCTCTTGTCTCCAGGTCAGTGCGATTTCGGACTTCACGCCTGCCTGCGATGACAGGGCGTTGCTCGAAAGGGCTGAGTAGTTTCCGAACCTGTTCACAGCAATCGTCTGTCAGATACAGTCCTGGATAGCAGGGCGTCCCTTCAGATCGCAGCACAGCCCCACGCCCCCGCCGGGTGCTACTGCGACCAACCCGTGACCGGTCGTCAAAGCGCCCCCGCCCCCCGACCGGTCACGGGGCATGACTGGCGCGATAGCGGGCAGGGGACGTGTCCATCACCAGGCGGTCGGGATGGTTCATCGTGTCACCGAATTCTGCTGCCTGAGCGACCTGCGGCGCTGTGGGCCGCCCGCAAGCCCTGATCGCGAGCAGTCTGACGAGCCGCGAGGTTGCCGGATTCACCGGAGCCAAATGGAGCAGCTGATATGAGGCGACGCTACATAGATGACTGGACCAATCTCGGCGCTGTCCTCGGGGTCGTCGCGATGTTCGCTGTCGTTGCCTTGGTCTTGCTCGGTTACCTGACGGCGGCCGGTTAGGCCGCACCTGGAAGGTGTGGTTCTCCCGAGAGTGTGAACCCGCCGAATCTTGAGAAATACAGATATGCTTTCTCACGTAACCATTGTTCTTGCCGTGCTCGCCGCTGCCAGCGTTCTGGCCATAGCGGCAGCTCCTGGCGCGTCGTCGCCCGCAAAGGCAGGAGATAGTTGCAGTGTCTACAGCTGGCCGTACTACCCAACCGAATGCCTGACGGAAATGGATGGCTCGGTGCCGGCGACGACGACTGCGCGGGTGATCGCGTCGAGTGACCGTTGACCGCTCCGGGTTGCTGATGAGGGCCTGAAAATGCGCGGCCATCAAGCTGTGCGGCTGGAGACCCGCCAAGTCCGCCTCGCCCCGTCATCGACGAGGGCGGCCGCCCGGACGCTGACGGCGATGGTCGCATGGAGGGACCGAGCGTACGCTGCCGCGCTGAGGATCAGACATGCTAGACGAAGCTAGCCCATCGAATTTCGGCGAGATCATCTCGATCCGCGGCAGCGTCGTCGATGCGAAGTTCGAACAGCGCCTGCCGCCAATCTATTCGGTTCTACGCTCAGGCGCGAAGAACCGAATTGTGATTGAGGTGCTAGCGCAGATCGACGCACACCGCGTGCGCGGGATTGCGCTGACACCGACCGGGGGCCTCGCTCGCGGCATGGCCGTGGAGGACACCGGTGGACCACTGCAAGCCCCCGTCGGCAGAGATGTCCTCTCCCGCATGTTCGACGTTTTTGGCAACACGATCGACGGCAAGGGTGCGCTGGCGGAAGCAAAGTGGCGCTCGGTGCATCAGGCGCCGCCGCCGCTCGCGCGGCGCTCGACTACGTCGGAGGTATTTGAGACCGGCATCAAGTTCATCGATGTCCTTGCGCCACTTGAGCGCGGCGGCAAAGCCGGATTGTTCGGCGGCGCCGGCGTGGGAAAAACGGTGCTGCTCACCGAGATGATCCACAACATGATCGGGCGTCAGAAGGGGATCAGCATCTTCTGTGGTATCGGCGAACGCTGTCGCGAAGGCGAGGAGCTATACCGCGACATGAAGGACGCCGGCGTACTGCCGAACATGGTGATGCTGTTCGGGCAGATGAACGAACCGCCTGGCGCCCGCTTCCGCGTCGGTCATGCAGCTCTTACGATGGCCGAATACTTTCGTGACGACGAGCATCGCGACGTGCTGCTGCTCATCGACAATATCTTTCGCTTTATCCAGGCTGGTTCCGAAGTCTCAGGCCTGATGGGCCAGATGCCGTCGCGTCTCGGCTACCAGCCCACGATGGGCACCGAGCTATCGGGGCTGGAGGAGCGGATTGCCAACACGGACACCGGCGCGATCACTTCGATCCAGGCGGTCTACGTACCGGCAGACGATTTTACCGATCCTGCCGCGGTCCACACATTCTCGCACCTCTCCGCGTCGATCGTCCTCTCACGCAAGCGGGCAAGCGAAGGCCTCTACCCAGCCATCGACCCGCTGCAGTCGAGCTCCAACATGGCGACGCCAGGTATCGTTGGCGCACAGCACTACGCTCTGGCGCAGGAAATCAGGCGCACGCTCGCCCAATACGCGGAGCTCAAGGACATCATCGCCATGCTCGGGCTCGAGCAGCTCTCGCCCGAGGACCGAAAGGTCGTCGCACGGGCCCGTCGCCTGGAGCGTTTTCTGACCCAGCCCTTTTTCACCACCGAGCAGTTCACTGGGCTCAAGGGAAAGCTGGTCAACCTCACAGATGCGCTCGATGGATGTGAACTGATTCTCCGCGATGAGTTGAAGGACTACCCGGAGAGCGCTCTCTACATGATCGGGAAGATCGAGGAGGCGAAGGCCAGAGCCGCCCCTACGTCCGGGTCGAAAGCCAGTGCGGATAAGGCCGCAGCCGATCCTGTGGCGAGTGAACCACTGTCCCCGGCAAAACCGCGGGCGGAACATGCCGGTGACGCTCATGGAGCTTAAGATCCTCATCCCATTCCAGGTCTTCGCCGAAAAGACCGGTGTGTCGCGCATTGTTGCGGAGACCAGTGCGGGCTCACTTGGTTTGCTGCCGCACCGGCTCGATTGCGTCTCAGCGCTGGTGCCCGGCATCCTGATCTACGAGACCGGCGCGGATGGCGAGGCCTACCTGGCCGTCGATCAGGGGGTCATGGTGAAGACCGGCACAAGCGTCGTCGTCTCGGTACGCCGGGTAACGGCCGGAACCGACCTCGGTCAATTGCGCGACCTGGTCGAACGCGAATTCTTGACCCTCGACGAGGACGAGCGGGGTGTGCGCTCGGCAACGGCAAAGCTGGAGACGGGGCTTCTTCGCCGTCTGGCGATGTTTCAGAATGAGTGACAAACCATCAGACAAGGGCGCCAAGGGCGAGCCGACATTCGCCGAGAAGATCGGTGACAAGGCCGGTCGCAAGCTCAGGGCGCGGCGCGACCGGTCGCAGGGGGTCTGGTTCGGATTGGGCATGATGGGCCTCATCGGCTGGTCGATCGTCGTTCCGACCTTGCTTGGCGCGGCATTTGGCAACTGGCTGGATGGGCGCAGCGCCGGCCAGCACTCATTTTCCTGGACACTGGCCCTGCTCGTGGCCGGATTGACGCTCGGCTGCTGGAACGCGTGGCGTTGGGTCGCCAGCCAGGAGCGGGCGATGCGCGAGGACAACAAGGAGCCGACTGATGAATGAAGCGCTGTCCCTGGCGGTTGCATGGGCGGTGGGGGGAATCCTCGGCGGAATCTTCTTCGTCGGCCTTTGGTGGACGGTCCGCAGGGGCGTCTCGTCCAACCGGCCGGCGCTTTGGTTCATCGTCAGCCTGCTGCTGCGTTCGAGCATCGTCCTGGCCGGATTCTACCTTGTTTCAAACGGCGACTGGCGTCGCCTTCCAGCCTGCCTCGTCGGATTTGTCATGGCGCAGTTCGTCGTGACACGGCTGACCCGATCGGCCGCAGACGGGCAAGCCCGCCGGAGCCAGGAGGCCAGCCGTGCGCCTTAGCCCCGATCAGATAGTCTTTTGGCAATACGGGTTCCTGAAGATCAACGGCACGATTGTCTTCACTTGGGGGCTAATGTTCGTGCTGGTCGTGGGTTCGATCCTGATTACCCGCAACCTGTCCACCGGCTTGGACCGATCCCGCTGGCAGAACCTTCTGGAAATCGTCGTCACGGGGATCGAGAAGCAAATTGCGGACGTTGGCCTGCGCCACCCAGAGAAATATCTAGGCTTTCTGGGCACGCTCTTCCTGTTTGTCGCCTCGGCCGCTCTCTGCACGATCATCCCCGGCTACGAGCCGCCGACGGCCTCGTTGTCGACCACCGCTGCGCTCGCGCTATGCGTGTTTGTCGCCGTGCCGCTTTACGGCATCGAACGGCAGGGCATCGGCGGCTATCTCAAATCCTATATCGAACCAACTTTCATCATGCTGCCGTTCAACATGATCAGTGAACTCTCGCGCACCTTGGCGCTCGCTGTCCGCCTGTTCGGCAACATGATGAGCGGGGCGATGATCGTGGGCATTCTGCTCACGATAACGCCCTTCATCTTTCCGATCGTGATGACCCTACTCGGCCTGCTCACGGGCATGGTGCAGGCCTACATCTTCAGCATCCTCGCCGCTGTCTACATTGCGGCTGCCACACGCACGAACAAACCCGTTCCAAAGACAGCGCTCAAAGAATGAATCGTGCGAAACCGCCTGAAGGAAAAACGCCATGGACAGCATGACCCTGATTGCAATGGTCTCCATTGCCATCGCCGGTCTCACGACGGGCTTCGGCACCATGGGCCCGGCGCTGGCCGAAGGAAGGGCCGTCGCGATCGCGCTGACCTCTCTTGCGCAGCAGCCCGACGCCTCCGCCACCATCACCCGGACCCTGTTCGTCGGTCTGGCGATGATCGAGTCGACGGCCATCTACTGCTTCGTCGTGTCGATGATCCTGATCTTCGCCAATCCGTTCTGGAACTACGTCATCGCTCAGGCCGCGGGAAAGTAGCTCATGCTCATCGACTGGTTCACCGTCGGTGCACAGGTCATCAACTTCCTCATCCTGGTCTGGTTGATGAAGCGCTTCCTCTACAAGCCGATCCTCGATGCGATCGATGCCCGCGAGAGGCGGGTTGCCGCGGAACTTGCCGACGCCGACGCGAAGAAGGCAGAAGCGCAGAAGGAGCGCGACGAATTCCGGCGGAAGAACGACGCATTTGACCAGCAGCGCGCTGCCTTGCTCAGCACGGCAGCCGACGCGGCGAACGCTGAACGCCAGCGGCTTCTCGACAAGGCCCGACAGGCGGCCGATGTGCTGAGCACGAAGCGCCGCGTGGCACTGCAGAACGAAGCGCAGAACCTCGATCAGGCACTGAGCCGGCGAACCCAGCAGGAAGTATTCGCCATCGCACGAAAGGCATTGATGGATCTGGCCGGTGCCGGCCTGGAGGAGCGCCTGAGCGCAGTGTTCGCCCGCCGACTGCGCGCAATGGGTGGCCCGATGAAAGCAAGCCTCGGCGACGCCATCAGAAAATCATCGGATGCAGCGCTCGTGCGAAGCGCCTTTGACCTTCCCGCCGAGCAACGCGCCGTGATTCAGAACGTGATCAACGAGACCTTCTCGGCAGACGTCCATCTCCGCTTCGAGACGGCGCCGGATATTGTCGGCGGCATTGAATTGACGGCCGGCGGGCAAAAGGTGGCGTGGAGCATCGCGGACTACCTTGGTTCGATGGAGAAGGAGGTCGCCGAACTTCTGAAGGCAAAGGACAAGCCCGACGCCACGACCGCCTCGGGGGCCCAGACCAGCCCCCACTCGGAGCCGGAACACGCGCCCGTGCCCGCAGCCGAGACGAAGACCGCGCCGGACGCGAAGGCGACGCCGGCGCCAGAGCCCAAAGCGGCATCGACAAGACCATGACGATCGCGCCTGAGCGCTTGCAGACGATCTTCGATCGCGCATTTGGCAGAATCGGCCAGGTACGCACGACCTTCACGCCGCAACTGACGCTGCGCGAGGTGGGCACCATCGCAAACATTTCGACGGGGATCGCCAGGATCTCCGGCCTTCCCAACGCCGGCTTCGAGGAACTCCTGCAGTTTCCCGGCGGTGTCTTCGGCATTGCCTTCAACGTCGATGAGGACGAAATCGGCGTCGTGCTTCTCGGCGAGTATTGGCATCTGCGTGCCGGGGACGAGGTCGAGCGCACCGGCCGGATCATGGATGTGGCCGTGGGCGATGGTCTGCTTGGGCGTGTCATCGACCCGCTCGGTTGCCCACTTGACGGCAAAGGACCGATCGCCGCCAGCGCCCGCTTGCCGATCGAGCGCCCTGCTCCGCCGATCATGGAGCGCGCACCCGTTACCGTGCCGCTTCAGACCGGCCTCAAGGTCATCGACGCACTAATTCCGATCGGACGCGGCCAGCGCGAGCTGATCCTGGGGGACCGGCAAACGGGCAAGACCGCCATTGCAATCGACGCCATCCTCAACCAACGCGGCCAGGATGTTGTGTGCGTCTATTGTGCGATCGGGCAG
>Ga0315542_1002708_pt1 | contig 10663 bp, 6 predicted proteins | sample SalMarSW160120MG_FD_202541 | JGI IMG/M metagenome (GOLD analysis project Ga0315542, IMG submission 202541) | Salt marsh sediment microbial communities from the Plum Island Ecosystem LTER, Massachusetts, United States - Salt Marsh Sediment SW1601-20 ... | reverse complement strand
CGGCACTTCCAGTATAGACCTGAATTTCAGTACCATTTTCAAATTTAATGAAGTATTCTTCCATCCCAGTATCGTAATCGTACTCAGTTCTCACGTTTTCTTTCCAAGTAGTTTCCATATCTGTGAAGAAGTACGGTTTGAGATAGACTATCTCTCCATCAATTTCCACAAATGGTTTCTTTTCACGTTGATAAAAGTCGCCAGTCTGATTATTTCTAAAGATCTCTGTCTTGAAGGGTTCATCCATGTACAACTTATCGGTTCCATTGATGTAGCTATACACTGTGTTCTCATTCCAACCAAGAACAGTATGTTCACCCCAACCTGATTCGTAATCCACAACCCAGGTTAGCTCACCATAGTAGTATTTCCATTGCCATTCAAGTTGTGGAAATTCTGGTGTTGGGAAGATGTCAAATACAACTCGAAGGTCATTTCCAATCAAATCTTGCACTATGTTTGTGACATCAAGCCAATGAACTGGCATTTTGAGATTTGGTGATTCCCAGGATACCCACCCTTGGACCCAATCGTCAGCGATGAAATCCCATGTCTTCTCTTCCCAGAACCAATCACTGATCAGCACGTATTGTGGTTCCCAGCGACCAGGGAAAATTTCAACCATCTGCCATTCCCAATGCTCTCCATAGCTCCACTGGGTTCGAACAGTCCTGTTATAGATATCAATTTGTACCATTCCATGAGGATCGATGCGTATCTGAATTTCAACCTCAGACCGTTGATTCCAATCATTCATCCCATCAAAGCCCCTGTCCTCCTGATAAGCACTCATAAAGAACGCAATTCCATCAATATCTTCCAAGTAGTCAGCACCACCCTGAAGTAGTGATTTGACCTTGAATGGTTCAGTGACATCAGTTTGGAATAGCCAGTCTGGTTCGTATGGTTCACCTTCGTGAGTCAGCGTTACAATTGAAACTGGTGTTTCGATTGCGAGATCTTCAAGTAGTCGGTATTGAGCAGAAAGTTCTGGTGGAGATATAGGTAATTCCGCGACAGGCGCGAGGTTACGACCAAATATATCGGTAACGCGTTCCTTAACATGCATTGGCCAACTATCCGTTCCGCTGGTCGGGAGGATATCTTCGCCAATATGACCTCTGAAGGTGACGACGAGTTTACCGTTTCTCCAGTAGGACTCACACATTGCTTCATTGAGAACAAATGGTAAGGGAATACTGCCATCCATTGGCCAGGGTTCAAATTCTGTCCAGCTTACCATTTCCCAGTGTCCACCATGTTCATCATCAATATAGGTGCCGTTTTCGTACTCGTACGCAAGCATGTTAGAGAATGTTCCTGATGAAAAATCATAGACTACAGCTGCTCGACCCCAGGACCATTGGGTGTAAAAATTATAACCATCCCAGACATTATATTCCCTTCCAGTATCAAGGTAAGTGAATCCATTCTCATAATGGAAACCCTCCTTCTGTGAAGTCCAATTGACAGTTTTACCTGCATTCCACCAATAGGTCTCAGTTACGTTATCATACTCCCAAACACCTGTCACTTCCTCAGTTACTTTGTAAGGACCATAGACCCAGTTCCTTGTACGGATTTGGTCAGGTATATCGAAGAATACCGTAACATTGCTTAATAAAGTGCCATTGGTGATTGTTGCAGTCATATTGAAATCTACTCCACGAGTAGCAGAATATACAGTAGTTCCATCGTCTGAAACTCTTTCCCATCTATAGTAACCGCCAACTGCCTGATTTACCAAAAAATCGAATGTGGTTCCGATGATTCTTCCACTATTGAACTGCTCGAACCTGCTTTCCGCAATTGAGTTGAATTGTTGGTCTTGGACGCCACAAGAAACTGTATAGAATCCACCGATTGTTGACGCATTAAATCGTACTCTGACATTTGCCCAATAAGATTCTACTCCTGCAACATACCCCAATTGAGGAATATCCACCTCTAAATAGGGATCGACAGGGGTCCCCCATATGTCAGCGAAAGTAAAACCTGAAGGAAGTTCAGTGGGAGGCGCTTCTGGCCAAGTAGCATTTGTAGTGCTGTAAAACATCCAGGCATCTCCTGTAATGTTATAATAAACCATCCACATATTGGGTTGATTTCCCTCCATGTGGAATTCGCCCTCAGAGTTAGCTAATGCAGACATGTTGAAGTATTGTCCCATAAGATAGACACCCGCGGGAGTCTGCCCCCCAAGGGCACTATAGGGGATTTCAATCCTGAAATCAACATATTCGTCTATCGCAATTTCATCTTGCCACTTGATCAGACTGGAATCGGTCGTATTTCTTGTATGCCAGTTGATCGTCGGGCCAAATCTGTAATGATTATTGCTCCAAGTGTTATTATGCTCATCATTTACTGTTCCAAGTTCCCAATCAACTTGAGTATAGTTCACAGGATAATCTGCAATAGTCTGCGGCATATACATTGGATATGAAAATGAATTTGTAATTGGCTCTTCCCCTGAAATATCAGCAACTGGAGGAGTCATGAATAGTGATAAGGAAAATAGAACGAGCGCAAACATTGAGAGCAGCTTTGTAATGGGTTTCGTATTTTACACCTCAATATAATTCTCTCAGCGGCCGCGTCTGTTTCAATTGAGAACACGAGCGTGCTGTGTCTTCGAAACCACAAAATGGAATGTACGTACTGCATCCCTTAGTGGTATTATGAATAGCAGCGGCGCATTAACACAATTATCTTTGAGATAGAATATAAGCCTACGTCGATTGAATCACACCAACAAAATGAAAGGAAGTTCGATTTTCCAAAAGAAAAATGGGGAGCGGGAGATACCCCGCTCACCCACTTTATGCTACTAGATACTGTACATACTGCACGATGATTGGTGTCACGTAAGCCTCGATAATTGCTGCTATCACAAGGAAAAAGACAATCAATGCAAACGTTCGCCAAGTACGTTCATCACTGAGTAGAGATCTGGTTTGAGTCGGAAATAGACTCCAGTTCTCTGACTGTACAGTCTTGCTGAGTCCTTTAGCAACGCGTATTGATAGTGCTGCCGCTAAAAGGAAGATTGGGATCTCAATGAGTGCATGCGGGATAATACTTGCAAGGAATTCCCAAACATTTCCACCCCAGGTTAGGTCGATGATTGCAATTCCGCCGACCGTCAATGCAGTAGACAAGACCTCAGCAATTGCAACAGACATCAGACTAAATCGGATATATGTGATGATAAAGTCCTCAGTTCTCACATCATCGCGCTTTGAGTATAGTATTCGATAGGCTCCAGCAAGGAGTGCTGGAAGACCAATGATTGCAATCAGCGTAAACTGATCATCGTATACAAAGTACTCGATTGCGAAAACAAAGACAAACAGAGGGAACCACCAAGCACCTACTCCTTTGCCTTGAAGATGCTTGATTAAAACCACGCCGATTATGAGTAGAACAGGTATTCCAAAGATTAGTAGTGCGCTGAGACCTAGTTGCGCTGTAAATCCCCAGATTGGGTCGTATGGATTGAATAAACCACTCATGGCGTTAAACTGGGTAAGGAGGACAGATGCAGCCGCTAAGATGACTAAACCAACAACACTGGCTAGCCCTATATTGGACTCACTTTTAGTCTTCTCTGCTCCAACGAACCAAAGAACGGCAGACCAGAAAACAGGTCCAATGACCAACATGAGCAACGTTCGGACAATGTTATGTTCAGCAAATACTACAAACCACCCACCTGGATTCAACAGAGAAAGAGGAGGTACGTTGGGGGGGAGAACACCTTCAAGCCCGTCTGGATCACCTATCTTTCTCAAGAGCGCAATGAGTGTGTCCAACACAACACCAGGATTCATCATAATATATGTCAGTATCCAGATTCCAGCAATGGAAATTACTAGTCCCCCAAAGAACATTAATGCTGAATCAATGATGTCTTGTTTCTCAACATGTAGGAGTGGCTTGGACACGTCACCTGTGGTTTCCCTCCATTTTCCGCGGTACTCAAAAAAGTAGAGGATAAAGAGAGCTGTGAATATATATACTGGCAGATTGACTATGAATTGAGAGGCATATCTCCACAATAAATCATCAGCAGTAGGAAGATATGGTACAGGTCTTAATCTATTGAAGACTTCCCCTGCATAGGAAGCTGGAGTAACTGATACTCCCAGTATATAGTCCATATCCGGAAGGATAAAGTATGTTGATATTGAAATAGTAAGACCTGCAATAAGTGCAAAAATCTCGGATCCACCTTTGCCTGTACCTCTAACAAAATATCCGAGAACTCCTATTAGTATCATTGCTGCAAACGGAATAGCCAACATCAATAATGTCCATGTTGTTGGGGCGATGAGAGATAGGTTATTTCGTGGAACTGAAGACCCAGGATAGAGGCTAAGAGGAGTCGTTATCAACTCCAGAATGTGTGAAACTACATCATCAACGCTACCTGGGAATATTCGAAACCGATTATCGCTGAACAGACCATACTCGAAAAAGCTCTGTGTCGCGTAATTGAGGGTTGATGCAAAGGCAGCTCCGATGAATGCCCCAGTGACAATTACTCCGGTCCCCAAAGCTGCGAACGCATTCTTCACGGCTGCTTTTTTATCGCTCTCGCGAATACGAGAACGTGCTCCAGTGAATCCATCAAACACTCGCTTATAGAAGACAGCAGAGAAGTCTTCAGCATATGGGAGTACAATGACTGCAAAGAGTATTGGTGGTGCTGCTAATAATAGTCCGAGACTGTAGTACTCAACAAGAATTCCAACTGGATCTGACAAATCAGAAATCAGAACAGCATAAGCCTGTTCGACGAATGTGTATAGTGTTAGAAGGATATTCAACCTGAAAAACCATCCGAGGACACCACGCATCATCTCTGCACCAATGTCCCGATCACCTAGATGAAGCCCTGCAGCCTTTGCAATCCTGTTAGAAGCAGGGTATCCAAATCTATACATCCAAACTAGGAAAATTAGAACGCCTATATAATAATTAGAAGGTGCTTCATAGTTTGACGGATCAGTCTTCAGGGTAATAAAGCTCGCAAGACTGCCAACATACACCGTGATTGAAGGGACAAGAGTCGCCAGTCCAATAATTACATAGTCTTTCCACGCCTGACGCCATGCATTTGCCTGAACTTCAGGGTCAAGAGGATTGCTCTTTAGTCCCTCAAAAGTGATGTTTCTAATACGCTCACCCAAACCAGAATAACCATCAGTTTCTGGCTCTTTCCCAATGATTCTCTTGATAATATTCTTAAAAGCTATTTTTAGAGGGTCCTGAAGCGTCAGTTTTGCAGCAAGAACAAACATACCCACCAAGACTGCGACAAAAGATACCATTATCCAAATCAGATATTCTTGGAGGGATACAAAGAATTGGAAAAGCATGTCTGTCAACAATAACCATGACAAGGTTGATGTGTCTATGACGGCATCGAATCCTACCGAAACCGCAATTTCCTGTCGGAAGATTGTCAACAAGAACCATGTAATAGTCTTGATATACATTAGGATAATGAATGACTCTATGAGCTTACTCTTCCGTTTTCCAAAGAATAGAAGATAGAAAAAAGTCACTATCAATGGAGGAAGAAACTCAAAGACTAAAGTCAGAATTGTTAAGTCTGCTAGCGCCATGGTGGCCACTCCGGGGGATTTACAAATCAAAACCTTCTATTCGTATCAAAAAAAGGTTCGTTGGATGTAGGATACACTGTGTTTTATCGGAATTACTGATTATAGACTGTCTGAATTATCAAAATCCGTGACGTTTCTTTTTGGAAGCAGGTTACATAGAACTATTAGTAAAAGCACTATGATGACCACACTTGGAGTGAGTATCTCGTATTCATTTTGTAGAAAATAAGTTGCATAAAGCACAACTATCACTAATACTGAAACGAAGAATATTGTGAATAGAAATATGAATCGACTAATAGCATCCATTGTAATTACTAACTAATTCGAATAGAATAAAACCTTTCCAACTGATTTTCAAATTAGATGATACAATATTGAAAACATACCTTCTGATAGTTGTCCTATCGAAAGTTTAAATACAAAAGAATTAGCTATAGTGAATCATATCTACAACGGATGTCATTAAACCGTTCGTTGAGGTGTGTAACATGGAAATTTCGCAAGAATTAGCAGATGCAATCAATGATCAAATAAATTTTGAACTCTATAGCGCGTACATCTACCTTTCAATGGCAGCTTGGTTTGAAGAAGCCAAAATGCCAGGAATGGGGCACTGGATGGAAGTACAAGTCGATGAAGAATTCAATCATGCAATGAGGTTCTACAGACATATTGTTGAACGTGGCGGCCGAGTTATTGTGAAGGCGATAGAAGGCCCACAGACAGAATGGACATCACCTCTTGATATCTTTGAAACTGCCTACAAACATGAACAGGTAGTCACCGAGAGAATCTACAAGATTGGTGATATCGCGGATCAACAAAAGGATAGATCAGCACAGAATATGCTCAATTGGTTCTACAATGAGCAAACAGAAGAAGAGAAGAATACATCAGAAATCCGTGATCAGCTCAAGATGATTGGTGATAATATTCAGGCGCTTATAATGTTAGATCAGAAGTTGGGCACTAGAGCTCCAGCTGGACCTGTACCCCTTACTTCGATTATGCCTAATCCAGCCCCAGCAGGTGCTCCATAGAATCAATTTTCATTAAGGATAGTCGGGAATGGCGTCATTTCCCGGCAATTTTCCATTTTTTCTCTATAATTGCTGAGACACATACTCTTTATGTTGGGGTGTAACTCAATTTTTCTAGTGTGAGTGAATATTATGCTACCAGAAGAAATCGTTAAGGTAGTTACGGATACCATTTCAGGAATCCGAGCCAAAGGATATGTTCAATCAGTATCAACTCATCATAGAATTCAAGCGAGCCCGGGTCTTCATGATGCAATAATGTACTTGAAAAAAGAAATCGAAGGATTTGTTGGTGTTGAGGTCAAATTACATGAATACCCTGCTGATGGAAAGACAACCATTGGAACCTGGGAAGCAATTCATGGATGGGAGGCAAAATCAGGAAAACTTATGATGATAGAACCAGAATTGAAGTTACTCGCAGACTTTACTGCGGAACCCATCTCTCTAATTGCTCATTCTACATCAACAGACATGGAAGCAGAGGTCATCTATGTAGGCAAGGGTGTCAGTACAGAGGACTATGAAGGAAAGGATGTCAAAGGTAAGATTGTCCTTACTGAAGGAATGGCGAGAATGGTTCACCGAATTGCGTGTCTAAAGATGGGCGCAGCGGGTCTTTTGACCTTTGTTCCTCCTTCAGATAGAGATGAAATTGCAGAACTAAGACGTTATGATGCAATCTGGCCTAGCGGTGATGAGAAGAATAGTGCACGATTCGGATTCTCACTAACTCAGGCAGACGGACTCAAACTTAAAGGAATGCTAGAAGAAGGAAAGACAGTCAAGGTAAAAGCAAAAGTTGATGCTTCACTCAAAGTCGGGAAGATTGAGGTTCTTTCAGCTGTCATCCCTGGAGAGGATAGGACTAAGGAATTCTGGCTAGCAGCACATGTGTGTCATCCAAACCAAGGTGCAAATGATAATGCCTCTGGAAGTGGGGCAATTATGGAGGCACTCAGGGTAATAGCTCAACTTATCGACGAAGGTAAGATTCCCAAACCATCCTACTCAATTCGTTTCATTTGGATGCCTGAATGGTCAGGCACAATTTATTTCATTGATAGGGAAAAGGATGCTCTAAAGGCTTGTATTGGAATGCTCAATATGGATATGGTTGGAGCAGATCCAGCAAAGGCAGGATCAACTCTTCACCTGTTTAGAACACCATTCTCTCTCCCAAGCACTCTGAACAATGTAGTTCGATATTGGGGAACAACTGAAGCAAACCGCAAAGACGATCGAAGAGAGGGTGGAACTATGGCACCTCTACCATTCAAGTATGATAGATACAGCGCGGGAAGTGACCATTTCATGCTTACCGATAGTACTGTAGGAATTCCAGCAGTGATGTTGAATCAGAGCCCTGATAGATTTTATCACACTTCAACGGATACAATTGACAAGATCGATACCCGTCAGATGGCATATGCATCAAGAATTGCGGCACTCACATCGCTTTCGATGGTACTGCCTAAGCACGTGTATGAAGAAACCATCATGACCCACACCCGGAACGAGTTCATAGAACTCATGCAGACTGTTTCTCTTCATGGAGTGACCGAACTTTCCCGATGTCTAGGAGACCCTGAAAAGGTTTATCCTAGAGTCCTCCGCTGGCTTGGTCTCGCCCATGATTTGGGTCAAGCCACTCTCGACAAAGCTACTTCAGAGTGGTCGTTGATTGCAGAACAAGAAGCAATTAGAAATGCATTGAAGACTAGTCTTCAGATGGCTTACACAACAGAGATGGTCATTGCACGGAAAGCCTATGAGGGGGCATGTGCAGAGGTCGGGCTTGAAGCAATGCAGGAAGATGATATTGTCCTCGACCCTAAGAGTTTCGAAATCGAAATCAAACGGATTCACGATTATGCATTGAGCCCTACGTTTCTCTTGCTAAAACTTGGTGACAAAGCTCCCGAGTATGCAAAGATGAGAAGAGAGGATGAGCATTCTTGGGATAGACTGGATGAACTCTTGAATATGTCCAAGGATTGGACTTCGCTTGATACCATCTGGGACATGCTCTGTTTCCAGTTCGGAAATATAGATTCAGGCAAACTTCTGAAGATTGTGAAAGATCTAGTAGAAGCCGAGATAATCGAGTCAAGGAGTGTGTAATCCCTGGGCAACGGCCAGTGGTTCTACAACAAGGTCGTTTTTGCTGGCTCTTTCGATCACCTTCACGAAGGGCACAAGCATATACTCCGCACTGCATTCAAGATTGGAAAGAATGTTGCCATTGGACTGACCACTGACAGGATGCTTCAATACAAGACGAAAAAACATCTCATACAATCATTTAGAGAACGTCATGATGAGATTGAGGAGTTCATCAAAGCAGAAGGTGATGTGGAGAGATGCTCGATTTTCCCCATAGAAACGACAGAAGGTGGAGCGGACAAAATGGAGGACCTTGATGCCCTTATTATATCAGATGAAATTGGAGTCGTTCAGAATGCATTTGACATAAACCAACTACGAGTTGATAATGGGCTCAAGAGATTCCATATCATCATCATCCCCAGAGTTCGAACAGCTGATGGAAGGCCACTCTCTTCCTCCAGAATTCGGAATGGGGAAGTCTTTGATCTTGAAAACCTCATTTACTAGGATAGGGCAAGAATTTCAAATATAACTTCTCGAATTCCTCTTCTTCAGTAAGTTCGATATAGTTCAATTCATGGACGAGTTTATCTACTCGTTCACGGTATTTCTCGTTAAGCAGTAAGCTAGCCCCCTCAACTGCGCTGTTCCGTTTCTGTCGTATCACTGCGTGTTCGAATTTCGGGAACATTCCAATTCGGTATCCGTCCTCGATGTCTAGGTCAGCACCAAATACTCCCGTTAGAAGCACTTCCACTATATGTTCTGCAAAGTGACCTGCTCTCCTCAGAACCATTTCAATTACACCCCTGATAGCGGCTTTGGATTGTTGCAACATTCGAAGGTCTGTCTGTGCAATGAAGATGTCTTCACCAGTTTCAGTTGTGTTTCTAAAAGCGAGTATGTATTTTGGTATGTTGCCTTTCAAAGAAAGCCACTTTGTCTTAACCTCGCGGTCAAGGGACCCCCGAGAATAGAATAGATTAGTATCAAGCAGCGAAGCGATAACTGATACTGCACCAGTTCCGCAAATTCCTCTAGGTCTAACATCACCAATCACAGAGAGAATTGGTTCGTATGTTTTCGGCTCAATCTTGACTTTGCGTATTGCGCCAATCTCTCCGGGTAAACCACATTCAATTGCCATTCCTTCGAACGCAGGTCCTGAGGCTCCAGAGGCAATCCAGACCCCACGAGGTGTGATAAGAGAGACCTCAGTATTGGTCCCCACATCAATAGCCAACCGGATATCTTTGCTGTCCAAGAAACCACTCGCTACAAGAACAGCAATCGCATCAGGACCAATGAATGACTCTACAACTGGTGGAGAATAACATTGTGCATTGTCTAGGAGACCTAGCCCCACTTCAGTGCAGTCGACTATGAGGGATTCTTTATTCGTTGCTTTGAAGGGTGGTCTCTTGAGAGATTCAAGAGAGAGATCGAAAAAAAGATGATGCATCACCGTATTCCCAACAATTGAAACATCGGAAACATCAGACGGTTTAGCATCATGTTCACGGAGGATTCCTTTGATTCCCTTCCTCACAGTATCTCGCACCATATCAACGAGTAATGTTTGATTTACAGGATCTTTTGTTGCATAATTAATTCGTGAAATGATATCAAGTCCATATGGAAATTGAGGATTTCTCAATGAGTGTTGCCCTTTGCTAATATTGTCATATAGATCGACTAGATTGATTGTGATATTCGTGGTGCCAATATCAACTGCAATTCCATACTTGCCTTTTATTGACATTTGGCAACATCTCGATGATTGGGCTTTTTTATCGAACAATCATCACTGGACATCCAGCGCTTTTTGAAACCTTGTCACTGATGGACCCTGTGAACAAACGTTTGATGCCGCTTACT
>Ga0315542_1002706_pt1 | contig 10676 bp, 10 predicted proteins | sample SalMarSW160120MG_FD_202541 | JGI IMG/M metagenome (GOLD analysis project Ga0315542, IMG submission 202541) | Salt marsh sediment microbial communities from the Plum Island Ecosystem LTER, Massachusetts, United States - Salt Marsh Sediment SW1601-20 ... | reverse complement strand
TTGAAGAGCGCCAGGGGCGGACCGGAATATTCGATCAAGGCTCCGCCGGTCAGCTCCGTTTCCGCTTCCGCCATGTCGAAAGGCACCTGCGCCAGTTTGGCCTGCATGCACAACACGCCGATCAGCAAGGCCAGCACCCCGGACAGGGCGTGCACCGCCGGCGGCGCGGCCAAAATGTCGCCCAGCCGGAGGCTGTGCGCCTGCACGACCGGGACCAGGGCGGCCAGGATGAAGGGCGGCTCATAGGCCAGCACCAGCTTCATCTCGCGGCTGCCGCCCAGCGAGGCCAGGGGGTTGGCCGAGGCGAAGGCGCCCAGGATCACGGACAGGGCGGGCAGGGTCAGGAGGTACAGCAGGACGATCCAGTCGCCGAGGAAAGTCCGGCCGGGGGCCAAGAGGGCCCGCCACAAGATGGTGGAGGCCAAGGTCACGCCGGCCAGGCCGAGCAGCGGCGCCGAGAGAAAGAGCCAGCGGGAACCGCCGGCCGGCACGATGGTTTCCTTGATGAACAGTTTCACCAGGTCGAAAAAGGGTTGCAGGAAAGGAGGCCCCACGCGCATCTGCACCCGGGCCGTGACCTTGCGGTCGATCCAGGAGGTGACGAGCCCGACGACGGCCGTGAAGGCCAGGCCGGGGAAGATCAACACCTGGAGGAGCCAGTGACCGTAATTCGCCATGTCAGACCGCCTGCTTGACCCAGCGCGGCGCCTTCACGGCCACGCGGTCGTTTAAGAGGAATATGCCCTGCGCCTCGTCGGGCTCGATTTCCACGAACTGCAGCGCCTGGCGCGCGCAGTCCGCCACGCAGGCCGGATCCTGGGCGGGCACGCGGCCCGCGCACAGGTCGCACGGCGTGGCGAAGTAGGCGAGCGTGTCCGGATAGATCGTGCCGAAGGGGCAGGCGTGGGAACAGCATTTGCAGCTCACGCAACGCATATTATAGCGATGCATGAGGCCGTTGGCCTGGCGCTCCAGGGCCTGAAAGGCGCAGGCCGCGGCGCAGCTGGGATTTTCGCAGCGCCGGCAGACCAAGGCGAAGGCCGCCAGTTCCCGCAGCGACAGCACGCCGTGGTCCTCGAGGCGCGGACGGTAAAAATAGGAGCATTTTACCGCGCAGTCTTCGCAGTCTTCGCATTTCTCCAGATCCAGCAGCAGACGTTTCTGGCTCATGCTTTTTCCTTTTCCCTGCCCTGGGCCGGACGGACGCGCATCCGGCCGCGGGTGATTCAATCCCAGATTTTCGGCAGATCCCTGATCTGGGCGTAGGTGAAAACCGGACCGTCCTTGCAGGCGTGATAGGGTCCCAAACGGCAGTGGCCGCATTTGCCTTCGCCGCAACTCATGTTTTTTTCCATGGACAGATAGATGTTTTCCGGCGCGAAACCCAGCTCCAGGAGCTTGAGGGTGGTGAATTTCATCATGATGGGCGGGCCGCACACCACCGCGACGCCGCCTGCCGGAGCCAGGGGCAGTTCGTTTTTTTCCAGGATCGTCGTCACCACTCCCTGGTGGCCGCGCCAGCCGGCGTCGCATTTGTCCACGGTCAGTTTGACGTCCAGGGTGTCCCCGCGGCCCCAGCAGCCGCGGAGCGCCTCGCGGTACACCAGATCCTCGGGCGTGCGGGCGCCGTAGCGGACGCAAATCTTTTTGTACTGGGAGGTGTCCTCAAACAGGGCGAATAAAAGAGCGCGCAGGGGAGCCAGGCCGACGCCTCCCCCGACGATCAGGATTTCCCGGCCGCGGAATTTTTCCAGAGGGTAGGGCTGTCCCAGGGGGCCGCGGATTCCAACCCCGGCGCCCGGCTGCAGGGCATGCAGGCGTTCGGTGACCCGGCCGACGCGCATGATGGTGATTTCCAGCCGTTCGGCTTCCGCCGGAGAGGAGGAAGGGGTGAAAGGCGCCTCGCCCAGGCCCGGGACGGTCAGTTCCACGAACTGGCCGGCGGCGAAGGGCAGCGGTTCGGCGGGCCGGAAGGTGAAGGTCTTGATATTGTGGGTCTCCTCCACGACTTTTTCCAAGGTGGCGGCCAGCGGCAGATAGAGATTGGGCTTCATCCGACCGCCTCCTTCAAAACCCGGCGGATGTCAATCTGTCCCGTGCAGGCCTCGGTGCAGCGCCCGCAGCCGTCGCAGGCGTAATGGCCCAGGACTTGCGGAAAGAAATTGAATTTTTTGTCAAAGCGGTTGTACAGGCGCTCGGTCCGGCGCTGGCGCGGATTGGCGCCTCCCGCCACCCGGGCGAAATTTTTATGCAGGCACGAATCCCACTGCTTGACCCGTTCCGGCATGCGGCCGCCGGTCTGGCCGTCCCGCAATAAAAAACAGTGGCAGGTGCAGCACACGAAATTACAGGCGCCGCATTCCACGCAGTCCTCCGCGAAAGCCTTCCACAGGGGCTGGCCCTCTGATTTCACCACGGCGCCCTGCAGGTCGAGACCCGGGGTCAGACCTACGCTTGCAGCCTGGTCCGCCACCCGGCGGTAGATGGCGTCGCGATTCTGCTGGCGCACCTGCAGGTCCGGTTCCGTGGCCGGCTGCAGGAATTCCTGCGCGGTCTGCAGCAGGGCTTCGCCCCGTTCGCTGCCCGCGTCGACGATGAATCCGGAAGTCTGCGGTGAAAGGTTGATATCGTAGCCGGCCTTGGGGTAGGGCTGCTCTCCCACGGCCGGGCAGAAGCAGACTTCCCGGCAGTCCGTGCAGTCGCAAGAGACCAGGATCGTCTGTTCGCGCAGCTGCGCGTAGTAGGGATCCGGCGGGGTGTTTTTTCGCAGGACGAAATCGTGAATCTGCAGGGCCGACAAATCGCAGTTTTTTACGCCCAGCACGATGCGCAGTTCCAGCGCCGGGAGTCCGGGCTCGCCGAACAGGGCGCCGAGCAATTCGCGGGGACGGAAGACCAGGGATTTCAGGGGTTGCACGGGACGGAAGGTGCCCAGGGTGTGCCGGGACGGGTCCCAGTGATCGGTCTTCACCAGGCGGAACTGGTCGCCGACGGCTTCGTGCGTAAAAATCGTGCGGCCGGCGCTGATCCGGGCGAGGAAAGCGTTCAGGTTGCTCTCGGACAAACGAAAAGGCTTCAAGGTGTATCCCTTGGGGAGCGATCTGCTGGCGAACGTGAACGTCGACCAACGACTCTTTGCGAGTTGGGTATAAACTTCCCGATATTATATTTAATTTTCCCGAAATGAAAAGGATTAATTTAAAAAAATCACAGGGGGGCGAGGAGAGCGGCGGAGTCGTGCGCCCGGCGGCCCGGAGGGGCCCGCGGGAAGGGGGGTCAACAAATACGCGGCAGATTTTCCCCGGCCGGAAGCTCGAGCAGACGCTCCCCGCCCAGGCGCGTTTCCAGCACGACCTGACCGGCGGGCCCGGCCACGATTTCGCCGATGCGGCGGGATTCGCGGCCCAGCGGATGGGCGCGCAGCATCTCCAGCGCCCGCGGGGCGTCCCCGGGCGGGCAGACCACGACGGCTTTGCCTTCGTTGGCCACGGCCAGGGGGTCCAGACCCAGCAGATTGCAGGCGCCCAGGACTTCCGGCTTGACGGGAAGTTCTTTTTCCCGGAGGCGGATGCCCACACGGGAGGCCTGAGCGATATCGCAGACCGCGGCCGCAAGACCTCCGCGGGTCGGGTCGCGCAGGCAGTGGAGGGTCGGCAGGGCCTGAAGCAGCGGCCCCAGCAGTCCCCACAGGCAGGCCACGTCGCTGGTTAATGGCGATTGCAGGCGCAGCCCCTCGCGCTGGCTCAGGACGGCGATGCCGTGATCGCCCAAGGTTCCGGTGAGGAGGAGCGCGTCCCCCGGCCTGGCGTTGGCGGCGCGCACGTCCACGCCCGGCAGGCAATCCCCCAGGCCGGAAGTGTTGATGAAAATGCGATTGGCTTGGCCCCGGCCCACGACCTTGGTGTCCCCGGTGGCCAGCAAGACGTCCTCCTCCCGCAGAACCGCGGCCAGGGAATTCAGAATTTTTTCCAGATCGGCCAGCGGCAAGCCTTCTTCAAGGATCAATCCCAGACTGAGGTAGCGCGGCCGCGCGCCCTGCATGACCAGGTCGTTCAAGGTTCCGCAGGCCGCCAGGCGCCCGATGTCGCCCCCGGGGAAGAAGATCGGGTCGACCACGTAGGAATCCGTCGTAAACGCCAGGGGCCCGGGGGGCGTTTCCAGGCGGGCGCTGTCGTCCAGGGCATTCAGAACGGGGTTGGAAAAAATTTTCAGGATCAATTCCTGCAGCAACTGCTGGGATTCGAGGCCGCCCGCACCGTGGGCGAGCCGGATCAGATTTTCCTTCGCTGCCTGGCCGGACATCGCGTCCCTCTCGGGTCCGTCCGGCGCGCGGCCGGAACGGAGTTTATTTGCCGTACTTGTAATATGCGGAGCAGGTCCCTTCGCTGGAAACCATGCAGGCCCCCACCGGGTGGGAAGGGCTGCAGGCGTTGCGGAACAGCGGACAGTCGGGAGGCGTGCACGCGCCGCGGAGCACGTCGCCGCAGCGGCATCCCCGAGGTTCCTCGGAGACGGGCGCCTCCCACTGGGAAAACACCCGTTCGGCGTCGCAGGCGGCGTAGCGGGGTCTGATTTTCAATCCGCTGCCGGGGATCAAACCCAGGCCGCGCCATTCGGCGTCGCAGGGCTCGAAGACCTCGGCCAGCAGGGACTGCGCCGAAGCGTTCCCGTCCCAGGTCACGCTGCGCTGATACTGGATTTCCACCTGGGCCCGATTTTGGAGCAACTGCTGCAATACCTGGTCGATGGCCTGGGCCATGTCCGCGGCTTCGAAACCGGCGACCACGCACGGACGGCCGTAATCGCGGGCCAGGGCCGCGTAGGCGTTCGCGCCGATGACCACGCTGACGTGTCCCGGGCACAAGAATCCGTCCACCGCCACTTCGCCCGAGGCCAAAAGCCCGGCCATGGCCGGGGGCATGGTTTTATGGGCGCAAAAAACGGAATAGTTGGAGAGGCCCAGGCGCGCGGCTTCCTGGATGGTCCAGGCCACGGCCACGGCCGTGGTTTCGAAGCCCACGCCCAGGAAGACCACGTTCAGCTCCGGACGGTTCCGGGCGGTTTCCAGGGCGTCCTGGGGGGAGTAAAAAATCCGGATGTCGGCGCCCTGGGCACGGGCGTGTTCCAGGGAGGAGCGGGTGCCGGGAACCCGCAGCATGTCTCCGAAAGTGGCGATCAGGGTTTGCGGCCGGCCGGCCAGGGCCAGCGCGCGGTCGATGTAGGTGATGGGGGTCACGCAGACCGGGCAGCCCGGTCCGGATAGAAGCGTGAGGCCGGGTCCGAGCAGGGAGCGCAGGCCGGAACGGAAAGCGGACATGGTGTGCGTGCCGCAGACTTCCATGATCTTGACCGGCCGGTTGAGCTGGGCCAGGTGTTGCCGGACGCTCGCCAGCTTAGACGGGGTATTCACGGCAGACCCGCGCAGGTTTTACGGGGGCGGGCGACGGGGCTGGATGCGGACCCGCAGGCCGCGCGCCTCATTCCGCCTGCTCCATCTCTTCCAGGATGGAGTTGAACTCCCGGACATCCGCCTCGGACCACTTCTGGATGGCAAAGCCGGCGTGCACCAGCACGTATTCTCCCAGGGCGGGGGCCTCGATCAACGCCACGTTCACGGCGCGGCGTATGCCCTGGGTCTCAATTACCGCCTGATCACCGTCCAGTTCCACGATTTTTGCCGGTACCGCCAAGCACATGGACGTTCTCCTCGCTCGCGGCCGCTAACGGCCGGATCCCGGCGGCTTGTGCGCCGAGTTTCGCGCCTGGCTCAAACCCAGCCAGGCCTGGCCCAGCGCCAGACCGCCGTCATTCGGCGGCACGCGTTCATGACTATACACGCGCAATCCCGCCGCCTGCAACTTTTTTGTGGTTCGATCCAGCAGCAGGGTATTTTGAAAAACGCCCCCCGACAGCGCCACGTCTGCCACCTGCTCCTGCCGCGCCAGGTTCAGGCAGGCCCGGGCTACGCCGGCGGCGACCGTTTCATGGAAGCGGGCCGCTACGCGGGCCGGAGAGGCGCCGGATCCGAGATCATCCAAAATTTCGCGGATCATGGGCCCGAAGGACAGCACCGGCATTTCCGGGCCGGTTCGCCACAAATGGCCGTAAGGGTCAACCGTTTCCGGATGTCCTTCCGCCAGGGTTTGCAGGCGGATCGCGGCCTGCCCTTCGTAGGTGACGGGAGCCCCCAGGCCGAGCAGGCCCGCCACGGCGTCGAACAGGCGGCCGGCGCTGGAGGTCAGGGGCGATTGCAGGTTCCGGTCCAGCATGCGGGCGAGAAAGTCCAATTCGCTCGTCGACAGTCCCGCAAGCCGGACAGCGGCCGCGGCTTGCCAGCCGTCGCCCAACTCGCCCCGCAAATAACTCAAGGCCATGCGCTCCGGGTGCAGGACCGCGGCATCGCCGCCCGGCAGGGGATAGGCCTGGAAATGAGCGAGGCGGCGGCATGAACCCGCGTCCGCCAGGAAGAACTCGCCGCCCCAGACCGTGCCGTCCCCCCCGTAGCCCGCGCCGTCCAAGGCCACGCCGATCACCGGCCCGGCCAGTCCCTGTTCGGCCAGGACGGAGGCCACGTGCGCCCGGTGATGCTGCACCGCGACCCGTTGCCGAATGCCGCTGTTGCGGGCATAGCGGGTGGAAAAATAATCCGGATGCAGATCGTGCACGACCACTTCCGGGGTAATGGCCAGCAGGCGGCATAAGTCCGAGATCTGCTCGCCGTAGAATTTCCGCGTCTTGGCGTCCGTTAAATCCCCGATATGCTGGGACAGGAACGCCTGGCGACCGCGCGTCAGGCAAAAGGTGTTTTTCAGTTCCGCCCCGCAGGCCAAAACCGGCGGCCCCTCCCAGGGCAGGTCGATGGGCTCGGGCACGAAACCGCGCGAGCGGCGGATGAAAACGGGCTTGGCTCCGGAAAATTTCAGCACCGAGTCGTCGCAGCGCCGGACGATGGGCCGGTTGTGCGCGAGCGCAAAATCCGCGATCGTCCCGAGAATCGGAGCGAGGTCCTCCTCGCCCAGCGCGATGGGTTCCTCGGCGCGGTTGCCGCTGGTCATGACCAGGGGGCTGACCCGCGCGAGCAGGAGTTCGTGCACGGGCGTGTAGGGAAGGAAAACGCCCAGGTCCGGAGTGTCGGGGGAAAGTTCGCGGGGCAGGGAGGAACGCGCCTGCCGGGGCACGATGACGATGGGCCGCGCCGGCGAGGCGAGCGCCGCGAGCTCCGCCTCGCCGAGGCGGCACTCGGACTGGATGTCCGCCAGCGAGCGGAACATGACGGCCAGGGATTTCGCGGGGCGGCGTTTGCGCCGCCGCAGCCGCCCGATGACCTCCGGGCGATCCGCGGCGCAGGCCAGGTGATAGCCGCCGAGGCCTTTGACGGCCAGGATGCCGCCCTGGAGCAGGCCTGCGACCGCCCCCTGCAGCGGATCGCCGGCAACGGTGTTTCCCCCGGCGTCGAGCAGGCGCAAGGCGGGGCCGCAGGCCGGGCAGGCATTGGGCTGGGCGTCGAAGCGGCGGTCCTGCGGGCGGGAATATTCGGCGGCGCATTGGGGGCAAAGCGTGAAGGCGGCCATGGAGGTGGACGGGCGGTCGTAGGGCAGGGCGGTGATCAGAGTGAAGCGGGGCCCGCAGTTGGTGCAATTGATGAAGGGATAGAGGTAGCGCCGGTCCCGGGGATCGAAGAGCTCGCGGCGGCAGGCCTCGCAGGTCGCCAGATCCGGCGGCAGGCCGACCGCCAGATCGCCCGAGCGCGAACTGGGAACGATGCGAAAGCCGTTTCCCGGTTGGACGGGAGCTTCTTCGCGCACCAGGCCCGTGATCCGCGCCTGGGGCGGCGGGTAAAACTGCAGGCGCCGGAAAAATTCGGCCACGTCCGGCCTTTGTCCCTGGACCTCCAGCACCACTCCGGCGGGGGAGTTCTGGACAAAGCCCGATAATTCCAGGTCCGCGGCCAGGCGGTAAACCGTGGGCCGGAAGCCGACGCCCTGAACGCGTCCGGAAATTAATGCGCGGATTCTTTGTTCCATAGCATGCTCCCGAAGAGGCCGGGCCGGCGGCCCGGGCCCGGCGCCGGAATCAGCGGTCGCGGGCCTGGGCGGAGGAAGGGGCCTTCGTTTCCCGCAGGCGGTCCGCGATCCAGCCCGTCAAAGGCTCCAGGCCGGACCCGGTCGCCGCCGAGACTTGAAAAACCGGCAGCTGCGCATTGACCTGGGCCAGGGCCTCCAGGCAGGATTCCAGACGGTAATTCAGATGGGGTAAAAGGTCGGTTTTTGTCAGCACGGCGGCCTGGGCCTCGCGGAACAACAGCGGATATTTCAAAGCCTTGTCCTCGCCTTCCGTCACACTCAAAACGGCGATCTTGGCCCGCTCGCCGATATCGAATTCCGCCGGGCACACGAGATTGCCGACGTTTTCCACGAAGACCAGCTCGAGGGCGTCCAGGTCCAGGTCCTTCAGGGCGTGGTGCACCAATTTCGCCTCCAGGTGGCAGGCCCCGCCGGTCAGCAATTGGCTGACCGGGATGTCCAGGCGCTGCAGGCGCTCGGCGTCGCGTGTGGTTTCCACGTCGCCTTCCAGGACCGCCCAGGCGGGTTTCGGCCGCCAGCGTGCGCCCAGGGCTTCGAGCAGCGCCGTCTTGCCCGCGCCGGGCGACCCGATGAGGTTGAACAGGGCCACGCCCTTGGCGGCCAAGAGTTCGCGCGTGCGCCCGGCCCATTCGTCGTTGGCGCCCATGAGATCGCGGTACACCTTAATTTCCCGGAGCATCGTCCACCTCCACTTCCAGATGATCGAGGTACAGTTCCATGCCGCCTTGCAGGTCCAAGTCGGGGGAACCGCAGGCCGGGCAGGCGGGCACCCAGTGGGCTATTTCCTGTTGGCGGCCGCAGGCCCGGCAGGCCAGGCGCAGGGGCGCGGGCCTGATCTCCAGCCGGGATCCTGAGGCGGGGGTGTTTTTCGTCAGGGTTTCGTAGGCGAAGATCAGGGTTTCAGGCACGATTTGCCGCAGGGCGCCGACCACCACCCGGGCGCTCAGCAAGCGGCTGGGCGGGGGTTGCAGCCTGGCCATTTCCTGGAGCAAGGCCTGGGTTAATTCCTGACAAAGGGAAAACTCATGCATTGAACGCCGCCTTTGACACTGCTTGCATGCGCACCCTGCTTCGAACCGGAGTATTGTAACAAGGGGGGGCGGTTTTGCGAAAAAAAACCCGCTATTTTTTATTGGACCCCGGAAAGTTCCGGCGGCGCAGAATGATTTTCAGCGCAATGCGGGCTAGAGGCCGAGACCGCCGCCCACCAGGCGGCCGATCCCGAACGTCACGGCGGCGGCCGCCAATCCGAATAGAACCTGGCGGGCCCCCGAGCGCAGCCACGGTTGACCGGTGACCAGGGTGATGCCGCTGCCGAGCAGAAACAACCCCGCGGCGCTGCCCAGGGCGCTGCAGGCCAGCGCCGTGGATCCGCGCCAGAAAACAAACGGCAGCACCGGCAACGCGGCGCCCAGAGCGAACAGCAGGAAGGAGCTGGCGGCGGCCGTCCAGGCCGACCCGCCCAGCTCCTTGGGATCGATGCCGAGTTCCTCGCGGCTCAATGTATCCAGGGCGCTCTCCGGCTCGGCCAGGAGACGCCGGGCGAGGTGCCGGGCCTCCCCGGCGGACAGTCCCTTGGCTTCGTAGACCAGCGCCAGTTCTTCCTCCTCTTCCTCGGGCACGGTCTCCAGTTCCCGTTTTTCGACGGCGATTTGATGGGTGTACAGCTCGCGCGAGCTTTGCACGGACAACCATTCCCCCAAGGCCATGGAAATGGCTCCGGCCAGCAGGCCCGCCAGTCCCGTGACCAGAATTCCGTTGCCGCTCAGCTCGGCGCCCGCGACGCCCATGACGAGACAGAAGTTGGATACCAGGCCGTCGTTGGCGCCCAAAACGCCGGCGCGAAGGGCATTGCCGCCGGAAAAACGGTGCCGGCCTTCCAGGCGGGCGACGGCGCCGCCTTCGAGTCCAAGCCCGGAGCGGGCCAGATATCCGAAAATCCGTGCATGGGAACGTTCCTGGGCCGGCAAACCCGCGGACACGGCGTCGGGTTGATCATCATACGCCGAACTTGCATTTTGCTCGACGGCCGTCAGGGAGGGCAGCACCAGGTCCGGGCCAAAACCCTTGGCCAGCCAGCCGAACATCCGGCTGCGCCAGGAAACCCGCGGACGAGGGATGGCGGCGCCGGCCGCCTGCAGTTTTTGCTCCCAAAACGTCCTGTGCTTGGCTTCGGTTTGCGCCAGGCGCCGGAAAATTTCGGCGCGCGCGGAATCTTTTTCCGAGGCCGCCATCTTTTCATACAAGAAAATGGCGTCTGCTTCCGCGCGCCAATTTTCCCGGAAACGCACGATGTCTTCGCGCTGAGGCATTGCATCCCTCATTCCAGCCTGCGTTGCGGCTAAGGCGCAAACCCGGTCGGTTGCGCGGTCTTCACGCTCTCCTCAACCACCATTCATCGCGCCGGGCGGGCAAGCGTTTTTTCTTTTGAAAAACAAAGACGAGCACCATGCCCGCCAGGAACCCCCCGATGTGCGCCCACCAGGCGATTCCGCCCTGCGCTCCCAGGGCGGCGGCGAGGAATTGCTGCAAAAACCAGAAAATCAAAAAGAAAAATGCGGGCACCTGCAGAATTTGCAGGAAGAAAAAGAT
>Ga0315542_1002704_pt1 | contig 10679 bp, 4 predicted proteins | sample SalMarSW160120MG_FD_202541 | JGI IMG/M metagenome (GOLD analysis project Ga0315542, IMG submission 202541) | Salt marsh sediment microbial communities from the Plum Island Ecosystem LTER, Massachusetts, United States - Salt Marsh Sediment SW1601-20 ... | reverse complement strand
AGAAACGGGTTATGGAAAACCACCTGGTCCCGCCTGTTCCCTGCCAAACCCGACGACTGGTGGTGGCGCAACTGGCACGGCAGAACGACCCCGCTGCATCGTTTCAATAATGACATGGTATTTGTGGACGGCAAGTTTTTACAATCGGCCGGATGGGAAGGTGAAGTAGATGAAAATTCCTATTTTATCAATTATGAGACCGGAGACGTCTTCATCGGTATCGATCCGGCAAACCATTTGGTGGAAATCACCGCTTTTGATATTGCCATTCACAGAATTACCGGGGAGTGTCACGGCAAGACTTCCGACAGAAAAGGACCTGTAATTCACGGGATCACTTTCACACAGTATGCCTATCGCGCCCTCGATGTGCAGGGATATTACCCGCAGGGTTTGTCCGGCGAGGCCGATCACGGAAAGGATGTGATCGGCACGACCCTCGAAAATTGCGAAATTTCAAATTGTTCGCGTGTGGCCGCTTTCCTCATGGGAGACAGTCTGGTAGTTCGGCATTGCAAGGTTAGCGACACCAGCACCGAGGGCCTTTACATCATCAGTTCATCCGACGTGCTTTTGGAAAAGAACATTTTCACCCGGAACAATATCGAGCAAATTACGGGATATTATCCAGCGGCAGTAAAAATTTTCAACCAATCCTACCGGGTCACCTGCCGTGACAATCTGGTGATCGACCTTCCCTATTCGAACGGAATCTGGTACGATGTCGGCAATGTGGACGGCGTGTTCATCAATAACTGGGTTCAGGATGTAGGCATCGTCAAGAGAGAGTTTTCGAAAAACCGGTTCTGGCCGAGCAACAACGGATTCTTCTTCGAAATTTCGAAAGGGGTAATCTGTGCCGGGAATGTGTTTGTGAATTGCGACCAGGGTATTTTCGTGCTCAATAGTTCGAATGCACAAATCTATCAGAATACACTGGTAAACAGCACCGTCACCATCGGACGAGACGGGAGAAATCCGGCCAACGACGGTACCTTCGGCTGGCATTCAAGCACCGGCCCGGGTGTGGATAAACGGGACGGGCACAGTTTTATCAACAATCTGCTGACGGTGGACGAACATTATTACAGACCTCTCTTTGCGGTCTGGCAGCAGCCGTCCCTGTGTGACAAGCTCAAACAGCCGCTGCTTAAAGAACTGGATGGTAATGTATATGTTCGAAGTTCGGATAAAATATCCAAAACCTTGATCCTGTGGAGCCCCGCAAAAAACAAGGAATGTCAGGTGGAATTCGAATCACTTGAGGGTTTACGGAAACTGTATCCGCAATTCTCAGCCAACGGCCGTTATTTTGCAAACTATAATGGCCTGTTATTTAAAAGTATTGAATTGGGAAATTTCCAGATGCTGTCCACATTTCCGGGATCGAAAACGGGTGTCCGGCTTCCAACTGAAATCAGGGTACTGCTCGGACAATCTGAAAAAGATACGTCGTTTGTCGGGGCATTTCCCCCTGAATAAGGAATGAACTCCCCCTCTATAAGTAGCGGGGTATCAAAAGCAAAAACATTGAACGCTCCAAGGGGTAGTGAATGCAACCCTTGCCCGCCTCTGGCGGGCTTCAAATTTATTTTCAGAAAATAAATGAAATTCCTTGAAAAATTAACCAAAGTACTAACAGCCTACTTTGCAGTTTGGGTCATTGTCATCTCAAGTGTGGCCTATTTTGTACCGGGCTTCTTTTTACCGGTTAAACCTTATATTTCCTTCTTGCTTGGCATCATTATGTTCGGAATGGGAATGACGCTTCGAGCTGAAGATTTGAAAATTGCGTTTATCAAACCTGCGCCTATTTTTCTCGGCGTTTTCCTTCAGTTTCTCATCATGCCGGCATTGGGGTTTACACTGTCTTTACTTCTGAAATTGCCACCGGAAATTTCGGCAGGCATTGTTCTGGTCGGTTCCTGTCCGGGAGGAACTGCTTCCAATGTAATGGTATTCTTATCACGCGGGAACGTCGCTCTCTCCATTGCCATGACCACCATTTCGACACTGCTGGCCCCTCTGTTAACACCTTACCTGATTCTCTTTTATGCTCACCGCTGGCTGCCGATTGATCCAGCACAATTATTTATTTCCATTCTTACAATCGTTCTTGCTCCGGTAATTATGGGTATTACGGTAAAAAGACTGGTGCCTAAATTTACAGAAAAAGCGGGAACGTTGACCCCGTCCATCTCCATCATTGCAATTATGCTAATCATTGCATGCGTGGTCGCTTTAAATGTGAGAAATATTATTTCGACAGGATTGGGGATTCTCATTACGGTTATCCTGCATAACGGTCTGGGCTTGACCCTGGGTTATTGGATTGCCCGGGCGACTAAACAGAACATAAAAAATTGTCGTGCTATATCCATTGAAGTCGGAATGCAAAACTCCGGTCTTGGCGCTGTTCTCGCTCATACCCATTTTACACCCTTGACTGCACTGCCAAGCGCCATTTTCTCAATCTGGCATAATATTTCAGGAGCAATTCTGGCAAGCATATGGAGTGGAAGATCGGAAGAATGATTTAACCGGTGACCTACTGTCACAATAGACGGATAAAAAATACGAAAATTCCTCTTGCCAACAGGAAAAGTAAAAAAAAGAATGTTCCGACAGCATTTAATTCGTAAAAAGATATAATAGGAATGTTTGGAATTCGATTAAAAAACTTGACTTTAAATACAAATATAAACATATTTTCTTTATCTCAACATCTCTGAATTCATTCATATTTATATCGCTTCTTTTTTCCTGATTTTAAGAAGTTGAGTTTACAATGAAACCTATAAAAACTCAAACATTATATGCTCAGTTTTATAAGTCAACTATTTTTCCCTTGATTCACTGCAGAATCCGATTTTTTCAATTATTCATACTGGTTATTTTTTCTTTAATATCGCTTCTTTTCAACAACTGTCAATCCCCGGAACCGACAGAAATCCACTCTAATATTAAATCAACAATCCTGTTAACAGGAACTGTTCGTGACAAAAAAGGTCCGATTTCCGGATCTATTGTGCGTATGCAGACAACCAGTATTTACACAACTACAAATGATTCCGGTCAGTTTATATTGACCGGACCAATTATTGGTGATTCAGTGACAGCCACTGCCTGGGCGCCTGGATATTATATTGGAGGAGGAAATGCTTATCTGCCCGGTAGCAAAAATGTCGTTTTCGAGTTAACTGCACATCACACTGACGATAATCCCGATTATGAATGGATGAGTGCCTTCACTTCTGCCGGTGATGAAGGGAATTGTCAGAATTGCCATGCAGAGTATAGTAATTCGAACTCTTATCTGCCATTCGATGAATGGCAGAAAGACGCCCACGCCCATACAACAAAGAACATCCAATTCCTTAATATGTATCTCGGAACGGATATATACGGAAACCAAAGTCCGGAGACTCAACATGGATACAGCCCTGACTATGGTGAATTTCCATTACCTCCGAATCCCAACGAGCCCTATTACGGTCCGGGATACAAATTGGATTTTCCGGCTACCAATGGTAATTGCTCTGCCTGTCACGCACCTGCAGCAGCCATGAATCAGCCTTACGGTATCAATCCCGCTGAGGTCGCTGGCGTTGGTGCAGAAGGTATAACTTGTGATTTCTGTCATAAAGTATGGGACGTAAAATTAGATCCTTCAACAGGTCTTCCGTATGATAATATGCCGGGTGTTCTCTCTTATGAAATGCGGCGTCCCCCGGAAGGTCATCAATTTTTCTCGGGCCCTCTGGATGACGTGGCTCCCGGTGAGGATGCTTATTCACCTATCCAGAAACAAAGCCAATATTGCGCGCCTTGCCATACCGGAAAATTCTGGAACACTGAAATTTACAATTCATTTGGAGAATGGTTGGAAAGTCCTTATAGTGATCCTCAAACAGGTCAAACATGCCAGAATTGCCACATGCCCTCAGGATTGACGGATCATTTTGTTCGTTTTGATAAAGGAGGGAAACGGCGGAATCCAAAAACCTTGGCAAGTCATCGCATGCCCGGAGCTTTGGATAAAGACCTTCTTCAAAATGCCGTAGCATTGACAGCCAACGCATCCCTTCAGGAAAATGTGGTTATCGTGAATGTTGAAATTGTCAATGATAGAACCGGCCATCACGTGCCCACAGACTCGCCACTTCGTCATATGATTCTGTTGGTACTGGCATTTAATGTACGAGGGGATACTTTAACTCAAAGTACAGGACCTTCTCTTCCAGATTGGTGTGGAATTGGAAATCCAAAATATGGATACTATGCCGGACTTCCCGGTAAAGCCTATGCAAAGATTCTCGAAGAATTGTGGACAGGTGTATCACCTACCGGCGCTTACTGGAATATGACACGCATTGTTAGCGACAATCGTCTATCGGCATTTGGAAGCGATAAATCAACCTATACATTCTCTGTCCCATCAGCAGGACCCATCTACATCGATATGCGCCTATTCTACCGCCGGGCATACAAACAGCTTATGGATTGGAAAAGCTGGGACATACCGGATATTCTTATGGCGCAACAGATACTTGAAATCAATTAAAATAGTTTTTGAAAAAAAATATCTTCTAAAATTGAATAAATTAAGGAGTTCAACCAATGCGATGGATACGAATTGAATCCATATTCAGTCTTACATTATTTTTATTGACTTATATTTTACCTATGCAAGCAGCATCCCAGCCAGCATATGAGACAGAATCATGGGTGCGCACCGGCGGTCCTCTGGGCGGTCTGGGTTACGATATTCGCATGAATCCGTTAAATCCGGACATCATGTTTGTTACTGATGGGTTTGCCGGCGTGTTTAAGAGTATAGATGGCGGCTATAATTGGTTTCCCTCCAACAATGGTATACCCCGCAAAGGAGGCCCCACAGGGGACGCGATTCCGATCTTTTGCCTGACCATCGATCCTAACAATCCGGATATTGTTTGGGCCGGTATGCAGCAGCAACTTGGCATTTTTAAATCAATGGATTCAGGAGAAACCTGGCAGGAAAAAGACAACGGCGTCATTGAAAACACGGGTATCACTTTTCGGGGTTTTAGTATCGATCCCCGTTCTTCGGATATCGTTTACGCTGCCGGTGAAATATCAAGCACGGTCTGGGCCGGTAAAGACAGCATTGGAAAAGCGTATGATATGGTGAAAGGCGTGGTATACAAAACGATCGATGGCGGTGAAAACTGGTCGGCGATCTGGAGAGGGGACAATCTGGCCCGTTATATCATGATTCATCCCACTCACCCGGATACGCTTTATGTTTCCACCGGTATCTTCGATCGTGAGGCAGCCAATTCAGATCGCACGAGCGAAACTGCAGGAGGAGTCGGCATTCTCAAATCGATGGATGGGGGTGAAACCTGGACGCAGAAAAACAATGGCCTCTCCAGTCTGTACGTAGGTTCTTTGTTTATGCACCCTGACAATCCCGACATTCTGCTGGCTGGAACCGGCGTCGAGGTATATCCTACCGGAGGGGGTGTTTACCTTACGATCAATGGCGGAGACAGCTGGACAGAAGTACTTGGTGATCGTGCGGAATCAGTGGAATTTTCCTTGTCGAACCCGCAAATCGCCTATGCCGGCAATGATGCCGCCGTGTATAAAAGCATCAATGGCGGACAAAATTGGGATAAAGTAACCACAGTAGAAAACAAATGGGGAACACCTGAGGTTCAGGCCGGCGTGCCCATTGATTTCCAGGTTGATCCGCGAAATCCGGACCGGATTTTTGCCAATAATTATGGTGGTGGCAATTTTCTCAGCGAAGATGGCGGTGTCACATGGCAGGTGGCTAGCGATGGTTACACCGGGGCAGAAGTGCGTGACATCGCAGTATCACCGACGGATCCCGAACGTGTCTATGTCGCGGCCAAAAGTGGTTTGTTTGCCAGTAATGATGGTGGGCAGAACTGGGAAGGACTTAATTATGGACCGGCCAGGGCTCAGGAAGGGACGGCCATCGCGGTCAATCCAGCCAATCCGCAACAGGTAATTACTTCAAACAAGTGGTTTCCAACGATACTTATCAGTGAAGATGCTGCTGAAACATGGCAGGATACACAGTGCAGTCTTCCTGAGGGACAAACCTGGCAAACCTTCGTGTTTGCCCCTTCGAATTCACAAGTTATTTACGCCGGCAGCGGCACCAACAATATATTTCCGGCATTCGGGATATATAGTTCACCGGACGGTGGTCGATCCTGGGCATCTGCAAATGATGAAACCTCGCAGGATGCCGAAGTTTCTGCATTGGCAGTGAATCCACAAAATTCGCAACTGGTTTTTGCGGCTACCAGAAACAAGGGTGTGCTTAAAACCGCTGACGGAGGCGTGAAATGGAATATTCTTAATGAGGGACTGCCAAATAACGCTACGGCATTATCCATCGCTATCGATCCTGCCGACCCCCAAATAATATTTGTCGGATTGGATTTTGCGGGTCTGTATCATTCCTCGAACGGTGGAGGGAACTGGACATCTGCAGCCGCAGGTCTGCCAGCAGAAGCCTGTGTCACTTCAATCATTTTTAATCCGAATGATCCTTCCATGTTGTATGTTTCAGACTTTCGAAGTGGTGTCTATCGCTCAATGAATCATGGACAAACATGGATGCAAATTAATGACAGTTTACGTACACGCTCAGTCAATAAACTGGCGATTTCGGCTAATGGACAAGTTCTCTATGCGGCAACTTATGGTGAAGGCGTATACCGCTTGGGTGATGTAAATGTGTCTGAAGTCCAAAAGACAACCAAAGAAGTTCCCTCGGGATTCTGTTTAAAGCCGAACTTTCCCAATCCTTTTAATCCGGAAACATTCATTCAATACACGGTTCCGGAAGAATCACATGTTGTTATACAAATTATAAATGTGAAAGGTCAGATTATCTGTGATCTTTTAGATGCGAAGCAAACTGCTGGAAATTATATAGAACGGTGGGATGGAACCAATCAGCAAGGAATCTCTGTTTCCAGCGGTATTTATTTTTACAGACTATTTACCCCGTCATATCAAAAAATACGGAAGATGACATTGCTTCGATGATCGTATATCTTTCGGTGAAGTCTATCCCAAGTACGGCCAAAAGTTCAAGCTGAAACGATTTACGACTATAAAAAGGAATGCTCCCCATGAACCCGTCAAAATTTCATCCCACATTCTGGACAGTTATTGTGTCTATTTTCTATACCCTCTTTAATATCGGGATATCTCAGGGGCAGGTACCTGCAGACTCTCTCATGTGGGTACGCACCGGCGGACCTCCAGGTGGTCTGGGATACGATATCCGGTATAACTTTGACAACCCGGATATGTGGTATGTGACTGATAACAATGCCGGTGTGCATATCAGTATGGACAACGGCCTGACGTGGCAACCTGCCAACGCTGGTATCCCGCCTCAGTCCGGACCAACGGGCGACGCTATCCCGATTTTCAGTTTGACAGTCGATCCGAACAATCCACAGATTGTCTGGGTGGGGACCAATCCGACTGGACATATCTACAAGTCCACAGACGGCGGATGGACATGGGAACGTAAGGACAACGGTGTAACTGTTGAGTACGCAGGCGGACTAACCTTCCGTGGATTTACAGTCCATCCGTACAACTCAGATATCGTGTACGCTATGGGAGAAACTTCCGATCCGGTCATCGGATTTGCAGTATGGGGCCCCGGCACTGGCGGCGTGGTTTATAAAACCGAAGACGGGGGTGACAACTGGGAAAATATCTGGGATGGCGGGATACCCTCCTCTCTCGCGCGATACATGTGCATTGACCCGCGCGATACACAGGTGTTGTATGTTTCCACAGGGATCTTCGACCGCGGCGCTGTGGGTGAACCATCGAATCCGCTTATTGCAGAAGATCCATTCGGCGGGCTGGGGATTTTAAAATCCACAGATGGAGGGGACACATGGGATTTTCTGGATGAGGACAACGGATTAAATATGCTTTATATCGGCAGCTTGTTCATGCATCCCGAAAATCCGGATATCCTGCTTGCCGCTGCGGGTCACATTGTTCCCGGAACCGCTGCTGATCATATGACAGACGTCGGGTACAGTCCGGCCGGAGTGTATCGCACATCAAATGGCGGAGATACATGGACACAGGTACTGACGCCACCACTCGAACGGATCGGGGAATGTTTTACATCCGTAGAGATCCATCCTGTCTTTCCGAATGTAGCATATGCCGGCAGTGCCACAGCGATTTATCGGAGCAAGGATGCGGGCATCACATGGGCCAAGGTTAGTACGGGTGAAGATGACTGGGGACCGCCGGGTATCACAGCCGGATGGCCAATTGACCTGCAATGCGATCCGCGGGACACAAATCGAATCTTTGCCAATAATTACAACGGCGGTAATTTCTTGAGTGAAGATGGCGGTGTGACGTGGCATAACGCCAGTACCGGCTATACCGGGGCACAAATGCGCCGTGTGGATGTGGACCCCCTTAATCCGGCACGGGCCTATGCGGCAGGACGCAGCGGACTCTGGCGGACAGATAACGGGGGCGGTCTATGGGAAGGAATTTTTTATCCGCCCGAAGGCGATGGTTCCATACCGGGTATCGAATGGCTTGCCATCGCCGCAGATCCGCACAAACCGGAACATATACTCGCCAGTCTGAACGTCATTATGGAGTCTTCCGATGGAGGAAATAGCTGGGAAGTGCGCAAAACAATGCAGGAGATCGACGATGAAATACCGGGAGATACCACAGATATTTCGGTAACAGCTTTTATGTTTTCTTCTTCGGATTCGAATATTGTATACGCCAACCTCTGTGCCGAGGGTCTTTGTCTTGGTCATGAACGGGCTGAATTTATCTGGCAGCAGGAGAGCGGAGGTGTTCTGATTTCTGAAGACGGGGGCACGACCTGGGAAAGATCCAAAGATGAAAACATCCAGTATAAAAGCGTTCTCGATATTGCCGTGGACCCGACAAATGCCAATACTGCCTATGCAGCCACCTATGGGGGAATTTATCGAACCAACAACCTTGGCGAAAATTGGGAGTTACTCACTGGCCTGCCCGATAATACACTTGTTCGCACTGTGGCAGTAAATCCGAATAATCCCCTTCATATACTAACTGGTCTCGAAGGATTGGGCATATATGTCAGTCGGGATGGCGGGGAAACCTGGCAAATCGGATATGCCGGTCTGGAATCCAACGGATCTCTTCATGATATTGTTTTCGATCCCATCGATTCGGATATCGTTTATACGAGTGATTATTACAGCGGGATTTACCGTTCTGTGAACGGCGGAGATTCCTGGGAAAAGATCAACAATAATCTGAGTAATCGGGCCTGTCTGGGCTTGTCGGTCTCTTCAAACGGTCAGCACCTATATGCAGCTACGGATGGCGGAGGTGTGTACAGGCTTGATATCAACGGTGTTCCGACCGGGGTAAAACAAATTGAATCCTTACCTGTCTCTTTTCAACTTGAACAAAATTTCCCCAATCCATTTAATCAAAGCACAAACATTCAATATCATCTGTTAAATAATTCCCCTGTCAGACTTCAGATCTTAAACCTTAAAGGCCAGATTGTTCGTTCTTTGGTCAATGAGAAACAGTTTACCGGCATCCATGCGATACAGTGGGATGGAACCAATCAACAAGGAATCTCTGTTTCCAGCGGCATCTATTTTTACAGATTAATCACGCCATCATATCAAAAAATACAAAAGATGACATTAATCAAGTAAGGAGGAATTAACACAAAGTCTTATCACTAATAGTTGTAATCCTGCATGCACCATATTTTTAAGTTACTTTGAAAATCTAAAATTTACTCCGATCGAGGGGTCTTTACAAAAACAGCCATAATGATGGCTCCGGCCAGCGCTAAAATACCCGATGTCAGATAGAGCCGGGAATATCCCCAATGCTGACTAATCTGCCCTCCTAAAACCGCTCCTGTAATCGCTGCGCTGTTTAATACAAACGTACTGTAAAAAGCCTGCGCCGAAAAACGAATTTCATGACTGCTCTCCATATCCATGAACGTCGCTGCACCGATATATCCGAAAGTGAGTGTGAATGCGTGCAGTATCTGCAAAGGCAGGAGCTGCCACCAGACATGCATCAATCCGAACGGCACCCATCGAACAACCGTAAGAATCATAGCCAGCAGTAAAATATTCTTTAAATTAATCCGCTTGATGATATGAACAAACGTAAGCATCGTAATCACTTCCGAGAAAGTGGCAATGGCCCAAATCCATCCGATCTCCAGGTAACTCGCGCCCAGGGACCGGCTGTAAACACTTAAAAATGCATACCCCATCTGATTTGCTGTTTCAAATATAAAAACAGCGATCAGAAAAAAGATCACATTCCTTTTTGTGAGTAACTCGCGGATGGCATCCAATCCCCGGCCCCAGGTCGTTTTTTCATCGCGGGGAATCCACCAGAGAAATAAAACAGCGATTAAAATACCAACGGAATAAAAAATAAACAGTTTTTGGACGCCATACCTGTCGAATATTTTTCCGACAAGCAGTACAGCAGCAATCCATCCGAAAGAGGCAAAAATACGGAAATATGCAAAACGCAGACGTTTGTGGTGACCAAGATAGTGAAAGGCAACCGCATCACTGATTGTGTTCAAGGGCGCGTTGAAAAAA
>Ga0315542_1002703_pt1 | contig 10680 bp, 7 predicted proteins | sample SalMarSW160120MG_FD_202541 | JGI IMG/M metagenome (GOLD analysis project Ga0315542, IMG submission 202541) | Salt marsh sediment microbial communities from the Plum Island Ecosystem LTER, Massachusetts, United States - Salt Marsh Sediment SW1601-20 ... | reverse complement strand
CACAAAGATGTTGTTAAGATCTTCGGGTGACTTTCTATCATCACCTTTTGCGGCGATGTTTACTTTATAAGTTCTGCCGTATAGGTTGAAATCATTGATATAATAATTTCCAAGTGTTGCATTGAGTGTATTATAGATGCTTGCTACGCTTACACCTTTTGCTTTTGCTTCATCCAATTTTACGCTGACCTTATATTGTGGCACCATAGTATTGAGTGTCGTTCTTATGCCTGTAAGTTCGGGTCGTTGATTGGCTTTTTGGATGATCTCTTGCACATATTTATTAAGCTCAAGCGTGCTCGCACCTTTTTTATTTTGTACATACATATCAAAACCACCCGATACACCCATACCCATGATTGGCGGAGGAAGTACGGAGATTGAAAAACCATAAGGTATCTGCATGATCTCACCGGTAAATTTTCCCGCCAAAGTAGCAGCATGTTGTGAGATATCGGGTCTTTCATCCCATGTATGAAGTTTGATAATGGTTGCAGCTGCATTTGTTTTTTGGGAAAAGGTTGTGAAATCAAGTCCGTTAAGGACGATAACATGGTTGACATTTTTATCTTCGGCAACACGCTTTTGTATGGCATCCGTGAGTGCCTCCGTTCTACTAAGAGAAGCGCCCGGAGGGTTGTAACTAAAGACAAAGATCGTACCTTGATCCTCTTGCGGGACGAGTGCGCTTGGCATGGCTTTCAACATTGAAAGACTTGCCAATATGATTGCGCCGAATATAAGGGCACTAATAAGGGTATGTCGCAAGGTTTTTTGCACGATAGCACTATATCCGTGGGTGGCTTTCTCAAAAGTATCATTGAACCATTTGAAAAATCCTTTTGGTTCGCTATGAACGGGCTTTAAGATTGTTGCACATAGTGAAGGTGTAAGTGTAAGTGCAACAAACCCCGATATAACAACAGAGACGGCAATAGTTATGGCGAACTGTTTGTACATTTCGCCGCTGAGCCCTCCAAGAAATGCAACGGGGATAAACACGGAACAAAGTACGAGTACGATGGCTATGATCGCACCACTTACCTCTTTCATTGCTTTTATCGTTGCTTCTCTTGGGGTTAGCCCCTCGCCTATATGCCGCTCAACATTTTCGATGACGATGATGGCATCATCAACAACGATACCGATAGCGAGCACAAGACCAAAAAGCGTAAGGAGATTGATGCTAAAACCAAAAAGATACATACCGCCGAATGCTCCAATGATAGCTACGGGAACTGCCAAGATAGGGATGATAGTTGCTCTCCAGTTTTGTAAAAAGAGAAAGATAACACCCATGACGAGGATGATTGCTTCTATGAATGTCTTGATGACCTCTTTGATCGATATCTTGACATAATCAGTTGTATCGTAAGGTATCTCATACGCCATATCTTCGGGAAAACTTTTTGCAATATTTTTAAATACCTCTTTGACACCGTCTGCAGTATCAAGTGCGTTTGCACCTGATTGCAAAAATACACCGATAGGAATTGCAGGAGATCCGTCTAATTTTGTTGTTAAATTATAACTACTTGATCCAAGCTCAATAGTGGCAACATCTTTGAGTCTGAGTGCGCCTCCATCGCTTTTTGAGCTAATGATGATTTTGCCGAAATCATCCGGCGAACTCAAACGCTCTTGAGAGAGGATGGTATAGGTAAACATTTGTTTCTCTTTGAGCGGTTCAGAAGCAAATTTACCTGCTGCGTACTGCTCATTTTGTTCTTTTATAGCGCTGATAACATCTTGTGGCGTCAATTTATACAGTGATAATTTTTTAGGGTCTATCCAAACTCGGATAGAGTAATCTTTTGCACCGAATATGATAGCATCTCCAACACCGTTGACTCTTTTGATCTCGTCAGCAATATTGATGAGTGCATAGTTCGAGAGATAGGTGGTATCGTGTGTCATATGTGGTGAATAGAGCATTCCGAACATAAGAACGCTTGGAGATCGTTCGCCGACATTCACACCCAACCTTTGAACGGCCTCGGGAAGTCTTGAAAGTGCAGCTTGTACACGATTGTTAACATCTATTTTCGCATCATCGGCATTTGTACCGACCTCAAAGAAGACATTGATGCTTATAGCGCCACTATCATCGGAGCTCGAATTCATATAGATCATATCTTTTGCACCGTTTATTTGCTCTTCAAGAGGCGCTGCAACAGTTTTAGAGAGCGTCTCAGCACTTGCTCCCGGATAGTTTGCGCTTACTATAATCTGAGGCGGTACAACTCTTGGGTATTGCTCTATCGGGAGAGAAAGCATTGAAGCGAGCCCCGCCAATAGTATGATGATAGAGGATACTGCGGCAAAGACAGGATTTTTTATGAAATACGAGGAGAACATACTATTTTCCCTCTTCTTGCATAATCGTCACTTTTGTATCCGGTCGTATTTTCATTATGTTATTGATGATAACATCTTCACCGTCTTTTAGCGGACCGGTGACTATGATACCTTTTGGAGTGAGAATATCAGGCGTTACGGGTCTCGGTTTTGCTACATTATCTTCTACTACATAGATGATAGCCCCGTTTTGTGTTTGGAAGATTGCTTGCTCAGGGATGGTGATTGCATTTGGTATCTTCAAGCCTTCAAGAGCTACTTCGGTAAAATCTCCGGCTATAAATTCATTGTCACTATTGTCAAAGATAGCACGTAACTGCAATGTATTTGTAGTTGCATCAAGTTGTGGAGCAATATAATCTATCTTGCCGCTAGCTTTAGATTTTTCTCCGTTATTTTTGATGATTTTAACAACGATAGAAGGCTCTTTAAGTTGAGCCATAAATCTACCGGCATCATTCTTTGAGATAGAAAAATTTACATAGATAGGATCGGTTGCAGTAATGGTTGTTAAAGGAGTATTCGCTTGAATGAAGTTGCCGACATCCATCTTTTTTATCCCTACAATACCGCTTATAGGTGCCTTTATTTCTGTATAGTCAAAATCAAGTTGTGCAAGTTTGAGGTTTGCTTTCGCATCCTCATAAGAGGCAAGAAAATTATCATAATCTTTATCGCTTATCGCTTTTGTTTTATAAAGCCCTTTAGCTCTTTCATAATCATTGAGTGCTTGATTGTATTTTGCTTTTGCGAAATCGAGTTTTGCTTTATAGGTATCTTGCTCGATAGTATAAAGATTCGTGCCTTTTTCGACAAAAGTTCCCTCTTCAAAATGTTGCTTCTCTAAAACACCTTGAACTCTTGCGATGATTGTAACTTCTTTATAGGGTTCAATCTCTGCAGCATATTTTTGCTCTAGAAATACATCGTGATGTTGTATTTTGGCTGTTTTTACAGGTAATCCCGGTGCTTGTTGTGCTTGGGATGCATCACCGTCCCCACATCCTAAGAGTCCCAAAAGCAAAGCACCCATATAGATTATCTGAGCATATCCTTTGTGTAAATTCATTATAACTCCAATTCTGTTACGCATAATTTTGTTGGATTTTATCATTTTCAAACTTAATTTTATCTTCCTAGAAAGATAAATGCTGTTTTTTAAAGATAATCATAATAGAATAATAACAAATAAAAGGTTGTGTATGAAGAGTGACATTCTAAGTTTTATTGAAGAGAAGCAAAAATTATTACAAGATATGATATTTAAGGGTCAATCTGACTGTCGTACCACTACTAGTATAGCACTTCCCTTGATGCTTGTTAATAAAATTTTGACAGAAAAAAAAGAGAAGATATTCGCCGGAAAATATGCTTTAACATCTTCTGAGTTTGAGGTACTTATCTCTCTTTTGGCACTCAATAAACGCCTAACCCCAACAGAGCTGTACGAAAATATGATATTTTCTTCCGGCGGTATGACTAAAATTCTCAACAAATTGGAGCTGAAAAAGCTTATCAAAAGAGTTGATTCGCAACAAGATAAAAGAAGCAGGTTTGTTGAGATTACCCCAAAAGGTGCACGAGTGGCAAAGGCAGCCTTCAAGGAAGCCGTTGCTTTTCATGTGAAGATTTTTGATGTATTGGATGAGGATGAAAAAATCTTTCTTGAGAAGATATTAAAAAAGATGTTTCTAGCAATCATGAATGCTGATGTGTAAAGAGTTTTTTAACTATTTTTGGATTTTTTAAGCAAATTTCGATAAAATTATGCTCCATTTTAAGATGGATGTATAAATACTCATGTAGTTATTCCTTGTAATGGTTGCACAGGTTACTGTGTTGAGGGCTGCAGAGGTTTAAACCAAATAAACGCTTAGCGTAAAAAATAACAAGATACCAAGGAGAAAAAATGGTAACAATGAAAGACCTACTTGAATGTGGTGTGCACTTCGGACACCAAACAAGAAGATGGAATCCAAAGATGAAAAAATTTATCTTCGGTGAGAGAAAAAACATATACATCATCGACCTACAAAAGACGTTGAGATACTTCAAATATACATATAATGTTGTAAGAGATGCTGCGGCTCAAGGCGAGACTATACTTTTTGTCGGCACAAAAAAACAAGCAAGATCGGCGATCAAAGAGAGTGCTGAGAGTTGTGGAATGCCATATGTTTCAACAAGATGGCTCGGTGGTATGCTTACGAACTATCCAACAATCAAAAAATCAATTAGAAAACTTGAAATCATCGAACAGATGGAAGAGAACGGTCAGATAAATCTTTTGACAAAAAAAGAGGCTTTGATGCTTGGTCGTACAAAAGAGAAACTCAACTCATACCTAGAAGGGTATAGACACATGAAAAAACTTCCCGATATGATGTTTGTTGTTGATGCCGTTAAAGAGCACATCGCAATCAATGAGGCTAGAAGACTTGGTATGAAAGTTGTAGCACCACTTGATACAAACTGTGATCCTGACCTTATCGATTATCCAATTCCCGGTAATGATGATGCTATCAGATCAATCGAACTTTTTTGTAAAGAGATGGCTGAAGCTATCAATGAAGGAAAAGCGATTTATGCTGAAAATCAAGGTGAAAATGCGGAACAAAATGTTGCGATAAGCGAAGAAGAGATGCAAGCAGTTGTTGCTGAAACAAGTGAAGAAGTGACTGTTGAAGTTGTCGAAGAAGTTGCTGTAAAAGTTGTTGAAGAAGTTGCCAAAGAAGAGACAAAAGAGATAGCAAAAGATGATCTTACAAAAATTGCAGGTATCGGTAAAGCATATCAAGAAAAACTCAATAATGAGGGGCTTTATACATATGCAGATATCGCAAATATGAGTGATGAGCAAATCGCTACAATGGAAGAAAAATATAGTTTCAAGGGTGATTTTAAAGAGAGTGTAGCAAGCGCAAAAGAATTGGCAAAGGGGTAATCGATGGCAAATTTTGGACCAAGCGACATAAAAAAACTGAGAGAGATGACCGATGCAGGTTTGATGGACTGTAAAAAAGCATTGAGTGAATCAGATGGCGATATGGACAAAGCCGTAGAGTGGCTGAGAGATCAAGGTCTTGGTGCTGCGGCTAAAAAAGCAGGAAAAGTAGCGGCAGAGGGTCTTGTTGCTATGAAAATCGAGGGTAAAAAAGCTGTTATTGTGGAAGTAAATTCACAAACTGATTTTGTTGCTCAAAACGATAAGTTCCAAAAATGTGTTCAAGATGTTGTTGATCATGCCTATGCAAATAATCTTCAAGATGCTGAGGCTATCAATGCATCAACGATTAACGGTATGCCTTTTAGCGAGTATCTCTCACTTCAAATAGCAACGATAGGTGAAAACATTGTTGTAAGAAGATCAGGGATGATACAAGGTGGCGAGAATGATGCATTTAACGGTTATATCCATGCAAATGGACAAGTTGGTGTTATCATTGCCGCTGAGTGTGATAGTGCAAAAACTGCTGAGGCTATGCAAGATGCACTCAAAAGTGTTGCAATGCATGCTGCAGCGATGAAACCTAAAACATTAAGCTATAAAGATTTCGATATCGCATATGTAGAAGAAGAGACGCAAGGGCGTATCATTAAGATAGAAAAAGAGAATGAAGAGAGAGCAAGACTCGGGAAACCACTTTTAAATATCCCTAAGTATATCTCTATGGTGCAGCTTACTCCTGAGGTTTTAGCTGCAGCTGAAGAGGAAATAAAAGCGAAACTAAAAGATGAAGGTAAACCTGAGCAGATTTGGGACAGGATTATTCCGGGGCAACTTGCAAGGTTTATCTCTGACAATACAACGCTTGACCAAGAGCAGTGTTTGCTCGATCAAAAATTTGTAATGGATGACGCTATCACGGTAGCTGAGTTTATAGAAAGCAAAGCAAAAGCAGTAGGTGGAAGCGCTACTATATCTTCATTTGTTCGTTTAGAAGTAGGCGAGGGGATAGAGATAGAAGAGGAAGATTTTGCAGCAGAAGTTGCGAAACAGATGTCATAATCCCTGTACAATCCATTTGGATTGTATAGAATCTCTCCTAAAATAAGATAAACTTTTTCACCTAATATTCTATTTATTCGTAAATGCTTGGAGTGTCGATTTTTTATCTAAAAATTTTCCCATTACAATTTTTTTATTGTTTTTAACCTCTTTACCGTCATGATAGAGCATTATTATCTCAAAACTATCATCCTTTAGAGCATAAGAGGCGATATCATCAGGATTGACAACAAATCTATCAAGTGTTCTTGATGTCGGCCAAGGGATATCCCCATAAGCCATATAGACAAGCTTCGAGCAATATACTTTATCGCAACTGTTTGCATCAAAGTTAAAGTCATATGCTTTGCCGAGTTGGCGGAAAGTATTGAGGATGATCTCTCTTCTTGTGTTATCCGTTAACCTTTTATCTCTGATAATCGCTAAGTCATCAATATTTAAAAAGTGTTTCATGCTATTGATAACAACACCTTCTCTGAGTGCCTCGATAATATTTTTACCGTTTCGTATTGCGCGGTGATAAGGTACAATGGCAGCATCATCCCATATGCCGAGTGCTTTAAGCTCTTTTTCATTCCCAACCCACAAAGCAGCATGCCCCCAATGTCCCGGTATAAAACGATCTGTGAGTCTAAAGGGAGTCTTCTCTAGCAAAATATCACCGGCTTTTAGATTTGATTTACTGCTTAAAATCTTTCTGTTGTTATAGAGTTTCCCCTTTCTTGTAGATACCATACCTACCGTATTACCAAAGAGTAAACTTACGAGATTTATAGTTTCATTTTTTACAGTTTTGCCCGCATCATAGACATCGTATGTTGTTTTTTTGATCTTGGTAGTAAAGAGCCTTGATGTATCATTTTTTTGTATCATCTCATATGAGGGGCTATTGATTATCAGCGTAGATATATAGTGAAAATCTTCAAAATCGATAGCATCATTTTTATGTTTTTTGTACCAGTTTATAGCATTCTCTACTCGATCTCTTTTCCTCTTTGAAGCAAAAGACGAGGCCACCTTCCCAAGCTCTCTATAGCCTATACCATAACCACTATCGGGATTGTTGAGATGAAATCTAAGCAGACTATCATTTTGATATTGTGAGATTGCTAACATCCAATTGTCATACATTATCAATGTAGATGCTAAAGAGAGCGAAACTTTTGCGAGTTGTATATCTTTGGATATTTGATCATTAGGTGTAGTATCCATCTCTTTTTCATATTTGAGTGCCAGCTTATAAAGTTTTTTTCTCTGTTTTAAAAAAGTGCTCGTTCCGGCACTCAGCTCTTGAAGATCTTTGCCGCTGAGGGGCTGTTTTTTTGAAGATTTGATATGGAATCTATTGTAAGACTCTATCATTTTTTGTCTCAAAGCCAAAGACTCTTCAAAAAGTCTAATAGATTGAAAAATCTCCTGCTGTATCTGTTTTTTCGTCTCAATCTGATTTTCAGCCCATACAGATGTCGATACAAAAAGAAGAAGACTAAATATACTTCCTATAAAATACTTTTTTCTAATCATCATCTTCACCCTTTTTTTGATAGACAACTATTTTGTAAAAAAAAGCAAGCCCTACGAACATCAAGGTTGTGCCCAAAAGTAGCCAAAAAGCTGCAAGCATCTCCTTGTAATCACCAAGCGCTATTTTGAAAACGACCATTAAAGTTTCGATGGATAAAGCAATAATAATTGATATTAAAAATCTTCCTAAAATTTTGTACTGCTTGTTCTCTTCATTGTGAAAGCGTCTATAAAGCACCTCATTTTCAAATATCTGTTTCGCCAAATCATAGATCGCAATTCCAAGTGTGATGGCAATGATTGATTGAAATATATTGTGGAGTAGGTCAACCTCCTCTTTTACAAAAAGAATTGCCACAAACATATACCCACCATAAGCGACGAGTGCCACAGAGACGGCAGCAAGTAAAAAAGCACCAAATACATAAAATGATTTTTTTATATTTTCATAGGTTGAGTTGTATTCAATCAGTTTTAACTCTTCAAGCAGTGCGATGAGGTCTATATCAAACACATAATACTTCTCTTCTTGCTTATGAACGATAGAGACACTTGCTTTTCCTGTTCTATAATGGAGATAGGGGTTTGATATATAAAACCCTTTGCTATCAAGTTTCATCTTTGAGAAATAGTGCTCTTTATTACTGCCTTCTCTCTCCTTTTCGCTTCCTTTTTTACAGATAGTTGGGGAGATTTGAATATACTCTTTGTTGACAGCATAGAGTAGCTGGATGGAGGAGTTTGCCTTAAAGATAGATGGAGCGTTTTCTATATATTTTTGGGGCGCACTTTTTATCATATTGATCATATATGCATCGACGGTACTTTTTTGCTTTCTATAGATGTTGATGACTTCTTTCATGCTCTTCTCCTTTTACATGGCTATATTGTATCAAAAATGATGCTTTGAATATCTTTTAACAATAAGTATGCTACTATATGTCAAAAATTAGGTACTTTATGCAACACCATCTTTTGCATGCTTCGGGCATATCACATACATTTGATTATAAACTTTTCGATGCTATAGATTTAGACTTAAAAGCACAAGAGTCGATAGCCATTGTCGGAAGAAGCGGCAGCGGCAAATCAACGCTTTTGCACAATCTTTCAACTTTCTTACAGCCGACAAATGGAAATGTTGCGCTTTTTGGGGAAGATATTTATGGGTTGAGTGAGACCAAGATAGAGCAGATAAGACGCTATAAGTTAGGTATGATATTTCAAAATCACTATCTTTTTCGCGGGATGCGTGCCGGGCTTAACATCGAGCTTGCTTCTTTACTTTGTGGAGTTTCTATAGAAAAGAGTATCCTCGATAAGCTAGAAATATCGGAGCTCCTAGATCAAAAGACTTCAGAGCTTAGCGGTGGTCAACAGCAAAGAATTTCCATAGCAAGAGTGCTTGCAAAAAAGCCGAAATTGATCTTTGCCGATGAGCCGACAGGCAATCTAGATAAACAAAGTGCCAATCTTGTGATGGATGTATTGCTTGAAAATATCAAAGAAAATGATGGCGCCTTGATTGTTGTTACGCATGATAGCGAGATAGCTTCTCGTTGCGACAAGGTCTACCTTTTGAGTGATAAAAAGCTTGCGCTTGTCCCTTGATTTCATATTTTTAAGCACCTCTTGGGTAAAATCTAATAAATTTATTGGTTGGGATAGAAAGATATGTTTGCATCTATAACTGAAGGCTTTAAAAATACGGTCAATAAGATTCGTTTTAGAGATGATGAAAAAGCACTTAAAAAAGCAGTTGACGAGCTTAAAAAGTCACTGCTTAAATCCGATGTTTTCCACAAAGTTACTAAAGAGATCGTTGTTGCTGTTGAGCAAGAGACAAAAGAGAGCGGGATAGGAAGAGATAATTTTCTAAGAGCGCTAAAAAACCAACTTACCGCTATATTGACCGTCAAGGGCAATCAAGGGTTTGTGTTTGCATCAAAACCACCTACTGTTGTTTTGATGAGCGGATTGCAAGGTTCAGGAAAGACAACCACTACGGGAAAATTGGCGCACTTTTTAAAGACGCAGAAAAAAAAGAAAGTGATGATTATAGCCGCCGATTTACAGAGGCTAGCAGCGGTTGAACAGCTCAGACAGATAGCTGCAAAGATAGAAGTAGAGCTTGTTGCTGATGAGCATGCTACACCTGCGCAGATTGTCAAAGAGGGATTAAAAAGAGCAGAAGCTGAGCTCTATGATGTGGTGCTCATAGATACCGCAGGTCGTCTCGCTATCGATGCAGAGCTTATGGATGAGCTAGCAACGATTAAGCAGATTGCAAGTCCCGATGAGATTTTTTATGTGGCAGATTCACTGAGTGGTCAGGATGCTGTCAAAACAGCGTTGAGTTTCAATGAAAAAGTTGGTATCACCGGGGTTATTTTGAGTAAGTTTGACGGCGATAGCAAAGGTGGTGTTGCCATAGGACTCTCTCATCAAGTGGGCGTACCGTTACGATTTATCGGTGTGGGCGAAAAGATGGAAGATCTTGAGCAGTTTATCCCGGAGAGAATTGTAAATCGTCTGATGGGCGCCGGGGATATAGAATCTCTTGTAGAAAAAACAAGTGCTGTTATCGATGAAAAACAGGCAAAAGCGATCAATAAAAAGATCAAAAAAGGAAAATTTAACTTTAATGATTTTTTAGATCAGCTTGAGCAGATGAAAAAACTAGGTTCGATGAAATCACTTTTGGGCATGATACCGGGCATGGGAGCTATGGCAAAACAGATTGGTGACATGGATCTTGATAGCTCAGATGAGATACGATATATAAAAGC
>Ga0315542_1002702_pt1 | contig 10687 bp, 12 predicted proteins | sample SalMarSW160120MG_FD_202541 | JGI IMG/M metagenome (GOLD analysis project Ga0315542, IMG submission 202541) | Salt marsh sediment microbial communities from the Plum Island Ecosystem LTER, Massachusetts, United States - Salt Marsh Sediment SW1601-20 ... | reverse complement strand
CTTCCAGAATTTTTTCAAAAGCTTTTCATAAGAAATTTTCTTCGGGTCAAAAATAATTTCTGTAGTCTCTTCATAACCTGTCTTCCCTGTAGAAACTTGCCAATAAGTTGGGTTGGAAAATTTCTTAGACTTTTCCGGCCCGGCAGTCATATAACCCACGACAGTCTCTTTCACGCCGCGCAAAGTCCTGAAAGCTTCCTCGACATTCCAGAAACATCCCGCCGCAAAAAATGCAGTTTCTGTTTTTTCTTCACTTATTTTTATTTCTGACTTTTTTCTTTGTTTTTTCTTTTCCACTTTTTGCCTCTTTTGTTTTCTTCCTTGAATTTTCCTTGAAATTCAACGCGACAGAATTTATGCAGTATCTCTTTCCAGTCGGCGTTTGCGGCGCGTCTTTGAACAAATGCCCCAGGTGTCCGCCGCATTTCGAACAAACAACTTCCGTTCTTATCATAAAATTTCTAAAATCTTTTTTGAATTTTACAGCGCCCTCGCGCGCGTCGTAAAAACTCGGCCAGCCGCATCCGGAATCAAACTTTGTCGAAGAATCAAAAATTATATTGCCGCATCTGGCACACGCATAAGCTCCCTTTTGTTTGTTATAAAGCAGTTTGCCTGAAAACGGTCTTTCAGTACCGCGCTCAATTAATACATGATATTGCCTCGGACTAAGCTTCCTGCTCAAAACCCCTTTTTCAACTCTTTTCACTCATAAAATTAGAAAAGTTGGTTTATTAATTATTCTACCAGCAACTTCTCAAAGAAATATCTGAAAGGGTGTTCTGTCCTTAATCTTTCATCAGCCGCGAAATCCTCAAGATATTTTCCGATTTTTTCTGCGCATTCATCCCCCGCTCTCCGGAATTCGGCGTAGGCCTTATCAAAATCCCCGAAAACTAATTTCTGAAGTTTGCTGCAATATTTTCTAGAAACCACGTCGCTCATTGCAACTTCAGGAATTCCGCGTTTAAATAAATTTATGTTTTAATTATGCTTTCTTGCAAAATAAAATTACAAAAATAAAAAACTGGAATTAAGATTATTTCAAATTCTCAGTTATTCGAAACAAACAAAATCTTCTTGATGTGCTCGAAAGGATAGTAATCATAGAAAGTGATTTCTTCCTCGCCTTCCATTGTTTTTCCTCTGGCAACGCGAACAATTCTGCTTTCTTCGTCGATATCAGGCTCTTCTACCTGAACTTCTGATCCATCGACAAAAACTATTTTGTAAAATTCTGCCATTTTTTATTGTAGTTTTTCTACCAATGTAGTTTCTTTTTTCTAAAGAAGAAACCCGTTTATAAAATTGGGTTTTAACTCCAAAATGAAACATTCACAAGTTATATAAACCGACAGTTTTCTTTAGTTCCAAAAGAGGAAACAAATCTTTATTTGAAAATGGAAATATGCACCGTTGGCGGCTATGAAGAAGTAGGCAAAAATATGACTGCCGTGAAAATTGGAGAAGACGTGATCCTTTTTGATGCGGGAGTTTTTCTGCCCGCGCTCGTCGAAATCCAGGAAATGGAAAAAAATCGCGGCGAGAAGCAGGAATACGGCTACGAATTCCTGAAAAAATCCGGAGCCTTGCCGGACGATTCAGTGTTGGACAAGCTCGGCTGGCGCAACAAAGTCCGCGCTCTGGTAATAAGCCACGCCCATCTTGACCACATCGGGGCGGTTCCATACATTGCTTCCCGCTATCCCGAAGCAAAAATAATTTCCAGCCCGTTTACAATAGAATTTCTTGAAAACATGCTGAAAGATGAGAAAATCAGCCTGAAGAATCGAAGAATAAAGGTGACTGAAAATTCAACTTACACTATTCATGGGAAGAGTGGAGATTACAAAATGGAATTCATCCACACAACCCATTCCACCCTACAATGCGTATTCATAGTTCTCTACACCCCGGAAGGAAATTTTTTCTACGCCCTTGATTTCAAGTTCGACGATCATCCGGTGATTGGCCAGCCGCCTAACTACAAAAGACTTCGCGAACTCGGGAAAATCGGCATAGATGTCCTTGCGGTGGATTCGCTCTATTCCGGAACCGAAAGGAAAACTCCGAGCGAGAGAATTGCAAGGGACTTGATGGAAGACGCGATTTCTTCTGTAAGAGACAAAAATTCCGCTTTGATAATCTCTACTTTTTCTTCCCATATTGCAAGGCTCAAGACCATCGTGGATTTCGGCAAAAAAACCGGAAGAAAGATCGTCTTTCTCGGCAGAAGCCTGGAAAAATATGTTGAATGTGCCAACCGGGTTAATCAGTGCCCCTTCAGGAAAAATGTTATTATTTTGAAATATCGGAAACAAATAAATTCTTTCCTTAGAAAAGTCGACAAGGAAAGGGGGAAGTATCTGGTTGTTTGTACGGGGCACCAAGCGGAACCAGGGTCGGTTCTCGACAGAATCGTGCGCGATGAAACCCCTCTTTCTTTAAAAGAAGGCGACAATGTAATTTTCTCTTCAAGCGTCATCCCGACTGAAGTGAATATCAAATCTCGCGCGGAAATGGATAAAAAATTAAAGAAAAAAGGCGTAAGAATTCAGTCAGATGTTCATGTCTCTGGCCACGGATCACGGGAAGATTTGAGGGATCTCCTTGAAATCCTGAAGCCGAAACACGTGATTCCCGCTCACGGAAGTCTTGACATTGAAGCTCCGATGATAGAACTCGCTTCGGAGATAGGTTATAAGTCGGGCATTACTTCCCATCTGTCCTCAAATGGGAAAGTATTAAAATTCTAATTAACATCTAGTTGCATGGCAAGGGAGGATATTCTTGGAGGTTTAAAATCTGCTTTGATGCGCGGCTATTCTCTAAAGGATGCGATGGTTTCTTTTTATAACGCAGGCTATTCCAAAGAAGACATAGAAGCTTCTGCAAGAACTTTGCAATACCAAATGGTTGAACGCCCGGAGCTTAGGGAATTGCTCACAGATAATCGTGAGAAACTTTCGGTTCCCGGAAATCTTCCCGAACAGTCTCAGAAACAGGGGCAGAAACCTGCGGGAAATGTTAAGGAATCTTCTGCTAAGGAAGATGGGCAAAAACATGCTCCTTCCAAAAGCGATGTTCCTCTGCCTTCATCCGGAAAAGAGCGCCGGAAATTCAAATCACTTCACCAGTTCCAGCCAAAGCCTATTCCCGTTCGCGCCCGTCAGGAAAAAAATGCTCAAAACTATCGGCAGGGCACCGGAATAAGGGTCATAACATTAACTCTGGTGGCTCTCCTTGTCATACTCCTTGGTGCCTTGGCCGCGATATTTATTTTTAGGGAACAGATTATCCAGTTCTTCAACGGTTTGCTGAAATGACCTCTAAAATCTATAAACCTGCAGAAGATTCTTTCTTCTTAAGTTCATTCGTGAAATCGGAGATTTCAAGAAACAATTCAGGGAAAATTCTTGACATGGGTTCCGGTTCCGGAATACAGGCGGAGACCGCTATCAATGCAGGAGCCAATGCTAAAAACGTTATGGCGGTTGATGTAAACCTTTTGGCGGTAACTTACTTGAAAAACAAATTTCCGGAATCTTCAGTCGTTCAATCGGATCTTTTTGAAAAAGTCGCCGGAAAATTCCATCTCATAATATTCAATCCTCCATATCTTCCGGCAAACGAATTCGATGTGGGGATAGACACGACCGGCGGCGAGAAGGGAAGCGAAATAATAAATGAATTTCTTAAGGAAGCCTCTAAACACCTGTCTGAAAACGGGAAAATATTCCTCCTGACAAGCAGTCTCACCAAAGGCCTAAAATGGAAAGATTACAGAAGAAAACTTTTGGGAAAAAAGAAAATCTTCTTTGAAGAGCTTTATGTCTGGGAACTCCAGCCAATTAAGTAATTTTAAGCAATACCCGCGGCAACCGACAATTCTGTTAAATCTTCAATTCTATGGATGCTGCTGTATCCTTTTGGATGTTCTATGCTTGGTCCATGTTCTATAAAGAATCTGTCTGGAATAAAAGAAGGATGATATCTTAAAATTCCTTCCTCCGGACTAATAAATATTCTTCTCTTTCTCTCGGCTTCATGATATAATTTCACACTTGTTCCGTCATATTCTACCAGCAAAGATCTTCGATTTTCAGGGGTAACTTCAACGGAGCAGAACCCATAAATCGCCATTATCAAAATCTCTTCCGGAAGTTTATATAGATTATTGTAATAATTTATCACAATCAATTTTATATATTGGCATTTTCTAGAAAAAATATCTTATCTTGTTTGCTTAGTAAATTGATAAAGTGAAAAATGGTGAAATTTGCGCACATGGCGGATGTCCATCTTGGGGGATGGAAGCAGGAACCTTTGCAGGAACTTAATTTCAAGGCTTTCGAGGCTGCGATTGATCGGTCTATAAAAGAGCGCGTTGATTTTGTTCTCATAGCCGGAGACCTGTTCGACACAGCCTATCCCCCGATTGAAACTCTGAAGAGAAGTTTCTTTGAATTCCGAAAGTTGAAAGAGGCGCGCATCCCCTGTTTCATCATTGCCGGCTCCCATGATTATTCGGTTTCAGGAAAAACATTTCTTGATGTTTTAGAAAAAGCAGGATTTTGCAAAAATGTGGCGGACTTTGAAGACAACGGAGAAAAGATAATTCTCAATCCTACTGTCTACAACGGAGTTGCCCTTTACGGGTATCCCGGAAAAAGATCCGGATTGGAAGTGCCTGATTTGCGCAGGGTAAAATTCAACGACACTCCCGGAATGTTCAAAATTTTCATGATTCATACAGCGATCGACAAAGCGGTTTCTTCACCTGGCGTTATGGACTCTGTTGAGACGGCGCTTTTGCCGAAGGCGGATTATTATGCGATGGGCCACTTGCATATTGATTATGAAATGGACAATTTCGTTTACGCCGGGCCGATATTCCCGAACAATTTTCAGGAACTTGAAGACCTGCAAAAAGGGCGCTTTTATCTTGTCGATACCGAAGCTCCAAATCCGTTGACAAAAGTAGACCTGAAAATGAAAGACATCATCTCATTCGAATTCAGGGTTACAGACGCTCTTCGCGCAACAGAAACAATCATCGCAGAACTCGACAAAAAAAATCTTGACGATAAAATAGTTCTTCTGAGAATCAGGGGAGAAATAGAGAACGGAAAAACCTCCGACATAAAGTTCAATAAGATTGAAGAATTTCTAAAACAAAAGAACGCTTATTTTATGTTGCGAAATACTCACGACCTGAATCAGAAAGATGTTGCCCTCGAAATAGAAGTGAAAGATTCTGAAAACATAGAGGACGACACGACTGAAATTTACTCGGAACAAAATCCTTCGGATTTCAACGGCCTCATTCCACTCCTCTTAAACTCGCTGTCGATAGAAAAACAAGAAGGAGAAACATCGGAAACTTTCCTCAATCGCCTCGTCGCCGAAACTAAAAAGGTTTTGAACTTTTAACATGAAAATAAAAAAAATAATACTCGACAATATCAGAAGTTACGAGCATCAGGAGATTAAGTTTTCCGAAGGTTCAACTTTGCTTGCCGGAGACATTGGAAGCGGAAAGACTTCTATTTTGTTGGGAATAGAATTCGCTTTGTTCGGTCTGCAGCCTGGGCAAAGAGGGAATGCGATTTTGAGAAATGGCACGGACAAAGGAGGAGTGGTTATTGAACTTGAAGTGGAAGAAAACAAGATTCTGATCGAGAGAACATTGAAGCGCGGAAAATCTGTAACGCAGGACTATTGCGCAATCTCAATAAACGGTTCTGAAAAGCAGGAGGTTGCGGTTACTGAATTGAAAAGCAAGGTTCTTGAACTGCTTAACTATCCGAAAGAATTCGCGAAGAAACAGAACCTGCTCTATAAATTCACGGTTTACACCCCTCAGGAAGAGATGAAAGAAATAATCCTCGAAGATTCTGACACAAGGATAAATACCTTGAGGCATATTTTTGGAATAGACAAATACAAAAGAATACTTGAAAATACTTCACTGCTTCTTTCAAAGATTCGCGAAGAGCGCAAAATGAAAGAAGGTTCTACCGGCTCGCTTGAACAGGACCGCATGGACCTCGTTTCCCGTGAAGAGCAGCTTGAAACCAAGCATTACAATCTTTCTTCTATGGAAAAAGAACTTTTCGCGAAACAGGAAACCAAATCACGCATAGAAGACGAAAAAAATGAGATATCAAAAAAGATAGAGGAGAAACGCGGCCTGCAGCAGGAAATGGAAAAAACCAGCCTTATGATTTCCAGCAAAAGATCTTCGATTGAGGACAACAAAAAAACTATCGAACAGGTTTCCTCTCAGGTTTTGGAACTGGAGAAGACGCGTTTCGATGAGCGTGAAATAAATTCTCTTGAAACCGGAATTGAATCGTTGAAAAAAGAAAGAGAGATGCTTAGTGAAAGAATAATCTCTTTGAACTCGCAAATTGCATCTTTGATTTCTAAAAATGAATCTAATCGGAAGCTTGAACAAAAAATGTCGAACCTCGAGATTTGTCCGACTTGCCTACAGACTGTTGACTCCATCTATCGCGCAAACATCCTGAACAATTCTCACTCGGATACTGTTGAAAACAACAAAAAAATTGCGGAGCTTGAAGAGGATAAAAAGAAAGTGTATGAAAAATCTTCTGCAATTGTGTCAAAAATTTCTTTGCAGGAGAAAGAACTCTCGGATTTGAGAATCCTTAAGATTCGCTTCGAAGGAATTCAGGAAAAGAAAGACCGAATAAAAGATATAGAAAATTCAAATCTTTATCTGGAAAAAGACATAGAAATGCTTTCCGGCCATATATCCTCCTTAACATTGTCTGTATCTGCATTGGAATCTTTTGATTCGATATTTGAGCAAAAACAGAAGGAGTTCCTTGCTGCTTCGGAGGAGGAGCGGGAGGCAGCCATAAAAGTTGCAGAACTGAAAAAGGAAATAGAATTTTTTTCAAGAAATATCGATGAGCTGAAAGAAAGAATAAAACGCCTTGAAGAAGAGCGCGAAAGGATGAATTATCTTCTGAGTCTTGAAAATTGGCTCGGAAAAGATTTCACTTCCCTCATCTCATTGATAGAAAAAAACGTCATGGTAAAACTGAAAGCAGAATTCTCAAAGTCTTTTTCTGAATGGTTTAGCATGCTTGTGGCCGACAATTTCAATGTCAGGCTAAGCGACGATTTCACCCCGATCATAGAGCAGCAGGATTATGAAATAGACTACGCTTATCTTTCTGGCGGCGAGCGAACCGCAATAGCGTTGGCATACCGGCTCTCATTAAACCAAGTAATAAACTCGTTCTTGAGCAAAATAAAAACCCGCGACCTTGTTATTCTCGACGAGCCGACCGACGGTTTCAGCGAAGCGCAACTCGACAAGATGCGCAATGTCTTGGATCAGTTGAATGTCAACCAACTCATCATCGTAAGCCACGAACAAAAAATGGAAAGCTTCGTCGACAACATAATAAAGATGAAGAAAACCCAAGGCGTTTCAGGAATTGAGAATTAATTTTAAATCTTTCCCAAACTTTTCGCAAGCGCTTCGGTTTCATCCAAAAGATTTTCAACTTCGTTTAAACCGGAAACCCAAAATTCTTTTTTTGTGATATCGATTCCGCAGTCCGCAAAAATATCTTTCGGCGACTTGCTTAATCCGGCGGACAAAAATTGTTTGACTTTTTCAATATTTTTTTTGTCTTCTTTAACAAGGGCCTGCAACGCTTTCGAGATTATCAATCCTGAAGCGTAAGAATAATTGTAAAAAAATGTTCGTATATGACTCCAATAAATCCACCAGTTTTCGCTTCCCGGAGATTGTTCTACAAAATCTCCCATGTATGAACTCATGTGTTTTTGGAAAAGTTTTCCGATTTCTTCTTTTGACAAATAACCTTTTTCTCTGAATGTCTTATGCAACTCTTGCTCAAACTTATAGCACGAAATCTGCCTTATTATCGAAGCTACATCATTGTCGAGCTTTTCTATCATAAGCGCCAGTTTCATTTCATCGTCTGCATTTTTCGTTAACTCTTGTAAAATAAAATCCTCCATGAAAGTGCTCGCAACTTCCGCAGTAGAAAGTGGCGTTCCAAAATTCAGCGCGTTTTGTTTTCTCATGAGTTCATCGTTTATTGCGTGCCCGAATTCGTGGGCAATGGTAGTTACATCCCGAATGTTGTTTGCATGATTCAGCATGACATAAGTTGGTTGCGATTTCAAAACATAAGAACAGAACGCGCCGCCCCTTTTGCCGGTTCTTGGAAATGCATCTGCCTGGCCGTTTTCAAGAAGCCTTTTGAAGATTTCTGCAAACTGATTGTCAAGATTAGAAAGGACCTTGTAAACCAATTCAATAGAATCTTCATAACTGTATTCTTTGTTCAGCGAACCATAAGCCAAATTTCTTTCATGATATTTCAATTTTTTCAAACCCAAAATCTTTGCTTTCAATTCATAAAATCTTTTAGAAACTTCAAGTTTGTCAGAAACCGCTTCGACAAGAGAATCGACAATTTCGCTGTCGATGTCATCGGCAACGTGTCTCGCTTTGTCCGGCCTTTCATAACCTCTGAGTTCATCATTGACTTTTTTATCCTGCAAAACCGCATTAATTTCCGCTTCCGCAACGTCGGAATATTTTTCCAAAATAGAATTTATCGCTTCGGCCGCTTTGTCTCGGACCTTGGGATTTTTATTTCGAACCAACGCAAAAAGGCTCTCGAAGTTTTTCTTTGCCTCTTTGCCGTTTTCATCCAAAACAGGAACTTCTTCTCTCGAAAGAAACCCTGACAGCATCTTCACCCATGATGAATAAGAACTTGTTGATTTCATGTTCATTATCTTTTCTTCGCTTTCCGAAAGAAGATGCTTCGAACTTTCAAAAAGCATTTCCAGAAAATGCCGGTAATCTTTAAGATCCGGAAAATCCAAAAATTCTTTTTGCTTCTCTGCAGGAATTTTTGCGATATTCAGTTCGAAAAACGAAACTTCGTTTTCCGCGTTTTTGCTTTCGTCTTCAGCTTTCAGAAACTTTGCCTTCAACTCCGGATCATTTTCGTCGAGCTGCGTTTTCAGCCAATAATAATAAACTTCGTCAGCTTCTGCGCCGTAATCTCTTCTCCAGATTTCATAATCATCAAGCGCCTCTTTCAAAACTTCAGGATTTTCAAGATAATCTTTTCGAAGCTTCCACTTAGCCACAAATTCCGAAGTCGCAGCTTTCCAATCCACGCGCTTTTCCTCGAAACTCTCGCCTGAAGTCAACGGCGAAAAATCCCACTCTGTTTTTATTCGAAGTTCTTCCATTCTTTAATCTGTGAATCTTTCTTTAAATAAATTTATAGGACAAAATATCTAAACTAGATACTATTATTAAGTAACAACAAATAGAAACATTTATAAAGTTTGGAATTCTTGAATTAACATCTTAGTAATCACAATTTAGGTGATGAAAGGAGGAAAAAACAAATGAAAAGATTAACAAATAGATTGAAAGCAGGGATATTGATAGGAGCTATTGGACTTGTAAGTGCTATTGGAGCTTACGCCCAAGGATGCGGAGGTTCAAATAGAACTGTATTAGACGTTTTGGAACCTGTGATACAAAACAAGCAGGTAATTAAAACAGATCCCGATGGAAAAGTCTACGTTAGATTTGACTCTGGATTAAAGGGGATAAATGATATTTCTCTACATCCAGATAAATACCATCTAACAAGTTCGGACGGATTAGAACCTGTCTTCAACACACTTGAAGGAGCAATGAAACATCTTGAACCGTCAAATAAATATGTAGCAGAAATTGATGTGAAAAAAGATCTCCATTATGGTCAGATAACAAAGGTGTTTGCAAGAAACGGAAAACAAGTTCCTGGACATGCATTTTATAGATGTCTTGATTCTCCATTGATATTCGGAGACCAATAAAAATAAATTTTATTTTTTAATTTCCTTATTTTCCAATTACCTTAACTCCCGAAAAGTTTATAAAATCACAATCTTTAGAAAAATTGTAAATTCTAGTTACTTTAGAGTAATTCTAAATGCAAGATAAAATGGACCAAGAGTTGAAAAATTCGATTGTAAAGACCGGAACTACTGTAGTCGGTATCGTCTGCAAAGACGGAGTTATAATGGCTGCAGATAGGAGAGCAAGTCTTGGACAAGGAGTAATCTACTACAAAGACGACGAAAAAGTTGCCCCTCTGAATGATTACCTTGTTCTTTCAGGTTGCGGCTCAGCTACAGAAGTACAAAAAGTTTCCCAATTGATAAAAGCCGAATTGAGACTCAAAGAATTGAAATCGAAATCAAGGCCAACAGTGAGGCAGGCCGCAAGTTTGCTTTCAAATATTCAGGTTCAGGCAAGTGCATTTCTCATCGCGGGCTTTGACGAAGACGGAACAGTCTCTCTGTACGACATCACAGGAGGATTTTTGAACTTAGTTAAGGATTATTCTGCGAGCGTTGGCTCTGGATTCCCCTATGTTCTCGGGCTTCTGGAAAGGCAGTATAAAAAAGGCCTGACTGTAAAAGAAGGCATCGAACTTGCAATGGAATCTCTGAAATCTTCAACCCAAAGAGATGCAAATTCCGGAAACGGAATGGATATATTCACCATCACTAAAGATGGCATAAAAAAAGTCGTGGACATGGAAATCAAACCGGACTACGGCGATTAAATTTTTGAAATTAAAGTGAAATTATTCTT
>Ga0315542_1002701_pt1 | contig 10687 bp, 11 predicted proteins | sample SalMarSW160120MG_FD_202541 | JGI IMG/M metagenome (GOLD analysis project Ga0315542, IMG submission 202541) | Salt marsh sediment microbial communities from the Plum Island Ecosystem LTER, Massachusetts, United States - Salt Marsh Sediment SW1601-20 ... | reverse complement strand
CGTCTTCGAGAACTCGTCGAGATCGGGCGCTACGCCCGACGCTCCTGAAGCGAGCACCACCACTGTGTCATTGGTCGACATGCAGCCGTCGATATTCAACGAGTTGAATGTCACATCCACGGCCATCCGTAGCGCATTGCCGAGCGGCCCCGAATCGATCGCCGCGTCCGTTGTGATCACGGCGAGCATCGTGGCCATGTCCGGTCTGATCATCCCTGCGCCCTTCGCCATTCCGCCAACGACGTAGCCTCCGGCGTCTCGGACTGCTTGCTTCGCACCTGTGTCGGTGGTCATGATCGCCACTGCCGCCGCGTCGGCACCCTCTCTCGAGCACGAGGCAACCAGCGCGTCCATACCCCGCACCATGAGGGCAACAGGTAGTCGAGGTCCGATCGGTCCCGTAGAACAGGGAAGAACGTCGTCGGTTCCACAGCCGATCAGTCGCGCGAGTGCCTGTGTCGTCGTGAGGGCGTCTGCGAGGCCCTCGTTGCCGGTCGCGGCATTCGCGCAACCCGAGTTCAGGAGGACTGCCCGAAGGCGTCCGCTCTGCATTCTCCTCTTCCCGAGAACCACTGGCGGTGCAGCCGTTCGGGATGTCGTGAAGACGGCCGCTGCCGGTACGGGAACTCCCGCGTCGACGAGCGCCATGTCGAGCGCCGTCCCTTCCTTGATGCCGGCGGCGATTCCACCAGCGACGAACCCCTCGGCCGCGGTCACCCCGTTCATGGCATCAGCCCGGAGAGCGGAAGTCCGGCTGTTTCGGGAAACCCGAGCATCAGGTTCGCCGCTTGTACCGCCTGGCCGGCCGCTCCCTTGAGCAGATTGTCGATGACCGAGATGGCGATCAGGCTCCCTGTGTGCTCGTCGGAGAACGCCGTCACGAGTGCCCGGTTCGATCCAACCACCCAACGTGTCTGCGGCGGATCGGAGACTACGTCGACGAACGGTGTCGAGTCGTACGCTTCACGAAGAACGGCCAAGAGCTCACTCCTGGGCGTGTCGTGCAGGAGTGGGACGGTGGATGTGACGAGCATGCCCCTCAGCATTGGCACCAAATGCGGCGTAAACGTGACGCTGGCCGACTGGCCACTCGCTGTCTCCAGCCCCATCTCCATCTCCGGACGATGGCGATGTGTGGAGACGCCGTAGGCTCTCACACCTTCGGCGACCGACCCGAAGAGGAGATCGTCTTTGAGGGATCGGCCGGCCCCGGATACACCCGACATCGCATCGACCACGATCCGAGAACCGTCGATCAGCCCGGCCCTTACGAACGGAACGAGCCCCAGCAGCGTGGCAGTCGGGTAGCAACCCGGCGATGCGACGAAGGATGCGCCCTCCACATCGAAGATCTCCGGAAGCCCATAGATCCAATCCGACAACGCTCCCGGCGCGGGATGAACGGAACCGTACGCTTCGAGGTATCGATCGGCGGTATCGAGCCGGAAGTCGCTTCCCACGTCGACGACCTTCGCGCCTCGCTCCATGAACCGCAGCCCTGGTTCTACGGACGCTCCATGGGGAAGCGCAAGCATGATGAGGTCCACGTCTGGAACTTCCTCCGGAGCCACTCCGCCCAGGACTCGTTCCGGGCCGGTCAGCTGGGGATGAACGTCACCGAGCACTCGCCCTGCAGACGTGTGCGCACCAAGGTAGGCGACCTCAAACATCTGATGGCCATCGATGAGCCGAACCAGCTCACCTCCCGCGTACCCGGACGCCCCCAGGACTGCAACGGATGTACTCATAGCATCGGAACTATACGCATGCACGCATACCTATGCAATGCGTGAGGCTCACTATCGATGATGCCGCCACATGCGGCGGGACCCGTCGGACGCCAGGTTCCCTCCCCCAGGAGCGACACGACCATCCCCTCCCCCAGGAGCGAAGCGACATTGGCGGAGGAACCAATCTCCACGGCCGTCGAACGGCTCGGCCCCAGTCGTTCAGCCACAGTGATCGCGTTCTGGCTGGAGAAAGGGGACTGGCTGCTGAACAGCCGATCCGCTGTCAACCGTCGGCTCTCCAATGTTTCAGCAGCTCGTATGCCTCTTCGGGCGTGTAGGGCCCGTGCTCGATACGGTGTTCGGTGAGCAGCTTCATCGCCTTGCCGACGATCGGGCCGGGCTCCACACCCAAGAACGCCATCACGTCGTTGCCGTTGACCGGCGGGCGCAAAGCGTCGATCTCCTCTTTCTGGCGAAGGATGTCGATCCGTTCCTCGAGTTCGTCGATGCCCGCCTGAATCGCTCTCGCCCGGGCTTCATTCTTGGTCGTGACGTCGCATCTGACGAGTTCGTTCAGGTCCTCCAGGAGCGGGCCGGCGTCCCTCACGTACCTCCGAACGGCCGAGTCGGTCCAACCCATCTTGAACGTGTGTGGTCGCAAGTGCAGGAACACGAGCCGGGCGATGTCCTCCACCTCGTTCTTCGGGTATCGGAGCTTACGCAGGCGTTCCCGTGCCATGCGTGCCCCAACCACCTCATGGTGGTGGAACGTCACCCCGCCGTCCACGAACTCTCTCGTGTCTGGCTTGCCGATATCGTGCAGCAAGGCTGCGAGGCGCAACCGAAGCCTCGGTTCGCACTTGTCTACGACGGCCAGCGTGTGGGCCAGGACGTCCTTGTGGCGGTGATACGGATCCCTCGCTTCTTCGAGGGCGGCTATCTCGGGAAGGAACTCCGCTGCAAGCCCACTCTCGACCATTGCAGCGAGGGCTTCGCCGGGAGCAGGAGCAACGAGAAGCCGGGACAGCTCGTCGCGGATGCGTTCGGCGGACACAACATGCATTCGTTCGTGCATGACCCGCACGGCGGTGAGTGCCTCGATCGACGGATCGAACCCCAGCGAGGCCATGAATCGGAACAACCGAAGCATTCGCAGTGGGTCGTCCGAGAACGAGATCTCCGGTCCGACGGGCGTCCTCAGCAGTCGCGATTGGATGTCTTCGAGAGCGCCATATGGGTCGATCAGCTTCGGCGCCGGAACCAGTTCGAGCGCTGCAGCGTTCACCGTGAAATCACGTCGCGACAGGTCGGTCTCCAGATCGTCGGAGAACCGGACGATCGGCTTTCGACTCTCGTCTCTGTACACCTCCTGTCTGAAGGTCGTGATCTCATGAACGGTGCCCTGTTTGAGAACCCCGATTGTCCCGAACTGGGCTCCGACTGTGAAGGTTGCATCTGCCCAGTCTTCGACGAGTTCGAGAATCTGGTCGGGTAGGGCTTCCGTCGTGAAGTCCAAGTCGGTGTGGTCCCTGTCGAGCATGAGATCCCGAACCGACCCACCAACGAGGTAGAGGTGGAATCCGGAGTCGGCGAACCTCCGCGAGAGCTGGTACGGCGTGCGGGATGGGTCGAGCAGCCAACCCATCCGTTCAGGAATCATCGGCAACAGATTAGGCCGGGGACGAACGGTGTCATCCCCGGCCCGCCCCTCTCCGCACCAACGGTGTTACTGAGCCTTCACGAGACCCAGCTGCTCCATCTTGACCTTGAAGTCGTGGGAGTTGGTCGCAGCCCCCAGTGCCGCGTCGTAGGTGATCAGCCCTTCCTTGAACAGATGCATGATCGACTGATCGAACGACTGCATGCCGTAGAACTCACCTTCGCGAATGACGTCCGTAAGCGTGTGCGTGTTCTTCTCATCGACGATTCGATCGAACACCCTTGCGTTCATCGTCAGCACTTCGACCGCCGGCACTCGACCGTGACCGTCGGCTCTGTCGATGAGTCTCATGCTGACCACTCCCCGCAGCATCCCACCGAGCAACAGCCGGATCTGTTTCTGCTGGTAAGGGGGGAAGAAATCGACGATGCGACTGATCGTCTCGGTGGCGTCGATCGTGTGAAGCGACGACAACACCAGGTGTCCTGTTTCGGCTGCCTTCAATGCGGCTCTCACCGTCTCCGCGTCGCGCATCTCACCGATCATGATGATGTCGGGATCCTGACGCAGGACCCGCTTGAGCGCTTCTGAGAAGTCCTCCGTGTCGACACCGATCTCCCGCTGGGACACGATGCCCATCTTGTCGGAGTGCAGAACCTCGATTGGATCCTCGATCGTCAGGATGTTGACCTTTCTGGTCGAGTTGATGTGGTCGATCATCGCGGCCAGGGTCGTCGTCTTGCCTGTGCCGGTTGGGCCGGTGACGAGTACGAGGCCCCTGGGTTCCTCAGACAGCTTGGCCAGAATCGCAGGGAGGCCGAGTTGCTGGAAGCTGGAGCTCTCGGAGAGGACGCGCCGGATCACGATGGAAACCGATCCTCGCTGGCGGTACACGTTCACCCTGAATCGGCCGATGTTGTGGCGGCCGTAGGCGAAATCCGCCTCACCGGTTTCGCGGAATTCCGCCGCTGCCTTCTCGGTGAAAATCGCGTTTGCAAACGTTTCGGTGTCTGCAGGCAGCAAATCACTCAACGATGTCGGGTGCAATTCACCGTCGATGCGCATCACGGGAGGCGATCCGACTTTCAGGTGAAGATCGGATGCATCCACCTCTCGCATCTTCGCGAGCAGCTCATCAATGGGTACGGCCATGTCTCTTTCCTTCGACCAGCATCAGAGGTATCGGCGCCTCAGACGACTTCTTGATGTCAGAGTTGCCAGAAGGCGCTCTGCGCCTCGACGAGCAGGTCGAGGATCCTCCAGGCGCCCTTCGGAGAGATCTCGTCGGTAGGTTCAGCCGTCTCCCCTGCGATTCCGGCCACCGTCGCTTGGATGGATCGTTCCATGGCTCCGAGGTTGTAGCCACCTTCCAAGAACAGCATGAGCCTTCTGCCTGGTGCGGCCGCCCGAACGGCAGCGCCCATGCGCTGATAGTCCGACTCGACGAGCGAGGCATCTGCGATGGGATCCATTTGATGTCCGTCGTAGCCGGCGCTCACCAGCACCCATTCCGGATCGAATTGGGACAGGATCGGGTTGACTGCACGCTCAAATGCCTCTGCATAGAAGTCGCCGGCCGTATGAACAGGGACCGACAGGTTTACTGTCATGCCGGCGCCGGGACCCACTCCTACTTCTTCGACCCACCCCGACCCTGGGTAGAAGGGGAACTGGTGAAGCGAGATGTACAGAACGTCCTTGTCCATGAGGAAGGTGTCCTGGGTTGCATTGCCATGATGGATGTCCCAGTCAACGATGGCGACGCGGGCTCCTTCGTCGGCAAGCATCCTGGCGGTGATCGCAATGTTGTTGAACAGGCAGAAACCCATCGCCCTGTCGGGAAGCGCGTGATGTCCAGGAGGGCGAATCGCCAGGAACGCCGCGTCGGCACCTCCCGCACGAAGATGCTCGGCGGCGAAAATGCCTGCGCCGGCAGCCCGCAAGGCCGCTTCCCAGCTTCCGGGACCGGCCGGCGTATCCGGATCGAGATCTACCCGGTACTCCCTGGTGCGGCGCTTGACCGTGTCGACGTAGCCGGGCTGGTGGACCGTGAGCAGCAGCGTTTCGTCGATCAGCGGGGCTTCGACATGTACGACGTCCGCCGGACCCGACTGCACTCCGCGGATCGCCGCCGCCAGGCGTTCGGGCCGTTCCGGGTGCCACGCACCCGTCTCGTGACGGAGCATTGCCTCGTGTGACACCAGGAGAACACGCATGCCCCTACTCTGGCAGATGCGCCGAGACCCGATGTACGATTCAAGGCGGTGAGGGGGTTCGGCATGCGACACACAGGTAGTTGGCCAGGAATAGTCGTCCTCCGCAACGGACTGTCCAAGGCAATCGCGAGACCGTGGAACGGCGACGTGCCCGATGCACACCTGTACCTGGTACGCGGTTCAGCCGCCTTCCTCGAGCAATCCGTCGACTACCTGCACGAACTCGGTGTGCCCTCGGTGATGTCTCCTCCCCTCCCATCGACATCTCATCAGCTCTGGTTCGAAGCCGGCTTCGAACCCTACGAGTGGCTCGACGTATTCGGAAGAGACATGGCGGAGGACACCCCCGATCCTGAAATCGAAGTGAGAACGGAACGGAACGTGAACTGGGACGAGGTGGAGGTGGTCGACCGAGCAGCTTTCGATCCGTTCTGGCGACTCGATGCCCAGGGGCTGGAGGAAGCGTCGACGGCGACACCGACCGCTGGAGTTCTGACTGTTCGGAAGAAGTCATTGCTCGGATTCTCGATCGTCGGGGCGGGTGCGGCCGCCGGGTATCTCCAACGGATCGCGGTCACCCCGGACAACCAGCATCAAGGAATCGGAAGGGCGCTCGTTCGCGAGTCGATCCGATGGGCCCGTCACCACGGCGCTCGACAGATGCTGCTCAACACGCTTGGAGACAACGCAGCGGCTACCAAGCTCTACATATCCGAGGGATTCTCACGACTCGATGATCGGCTCGCCATCCTCAGAAAGGCGCCCCATTGAGCACGTTGCGGCGCGGCCCCGCACAAGAGCACCGGTAGTCTTCGGATCGTTCGTCGAGAGGAGGCGACATGCCGCCGCCGCTTCCAACCCGCTACCGCCTCGAACAGAGGCTGGGTCGTGACGGTGACATCGAAGAGTGGCTCGCAACAGACACCTCACTCGACCGGCCCGTGCTCATTCGCGTCCTTGGCCCGGAGACCGATGAAGAGCGCAGGGACCAGTTCCTTTCGGCGATGCGTTCAGCCGCCGGTGTTCAGCACATGCACTTGGCAAGCGTATACGCTGCCGCCTCTGTGCCTGATGGCGCCTACTCGGTCACCGAGTGGACCGGGGGCGTCACGATGCAGGATCGCTTGGATGCCGGCGAGCCGATGACCGCTGTCGAGTTCGTCACCAACGCCGCCGGTCTGGCCGGTGCGCTGGCAGCGCTCCACGAGTCGTCCGTGATGCACGGTTCGGTGGACCCGTCGGCAATACAGTTCTCTTCCGCGCACCCTGCGAAGCTGGGTGGGTTCGGACGCAGACCGCTCGCGACTTCCGAAGCCGAGGACGTCTCCGCGATGGCCGAGACCCTCGACGCCTGCCTCACGGGCAACTCCTCGCTGTCCGCTCCCCCTTCGCAAATGGTCGATGGGGTTTCCCCCACCGTCGATACCGCCCTTCTCGACGCACGGGCCGGCGCGCTCGACGCGCAGGGACTCGCCGCAGCGCTTCAAGGCGCACCGAATGTCTCGGCTCCTTCACACCGGCAAGGCTGGACCTGGCGATGGCTGACCCCGGCCCTGCTCCTTCTCGTGGTCGCGGCGGGTCTCATCGCGCTCGGGTCGACACTCAGACCCGGCGCAGAGTCACCTGTCCTGTTCCCGGCGCTTCCTCCAACGACAACGACCACTCCGGCGATCGACGCAACCACCACGACCACCGCTAGTACGACCACAACTCTGAGCTCGGGGCTCTCACTCCTCGACATACAGGTGTTCGACCCCTACGGCGACGGGACCGAGCATGACGACGATCTCCCACTCCTCACCGACGGAGACGCCCTGACCGCGTGGAAAACCGAGCACTACTCCGCCGAACTCCCCCGCATCAAGCCGGGAGTGGGCCTGATCTTCGCCGTTGCCGGCACCCCTGCGACATTCTCGGCAAGAGCGGTCTCCGACGGGACCTCCTATGGTCTGTTCTGGGCATCCACCGTGCCGACGGGGATCGAGGGATGGTCGAGAGTCTCAGGAGGAACCGTTTCCGGCGGTTCCATCACCCTTCAGCTGCCTCCTCGCAACGGCGGCTACTGGCTCCTGTGGCTGACCGACCTCCCGGCGCAAGGCGACAGCTACTACACATCGATCGGAGAGGTGAGCTTTGGTCAGTGACGATAAGCTCCTCTCCGCATTCCTCGATGGGGACGCCGCCTCCTTCGACGAGTTGATGTCACGACACGAAGATGCGATCTTCCGGCTTTGTCTCCGGATGCTCGGAAGTCGAGAAGACGCAATGGATGCCACCCAGGACACGTTCCTCACGCTCTATCGGAAGGGCAAGCAGTTCTCGGGCAAATCGAAGCTGTCGACTTGGCTCTACCGAGTGGCCATCAACACCTGTCACGATCATCTCCGGCGACGCAAGCGGCGCCAGACCGTTCCGATTCCAGAGGGAATCGATCCGCCCGACACCGCCGTTCAGGACGCGTTCGACTCGGTCGAGGTGAGGCCCGATATCCTGACGGCGCTCAAAGCCATCCCCGAGGAATTCCGAGGCGCGATCGTTTTGATCGACATCGAGGGGCTCTCCCTCGACACCGCCGCCGATGCTCTCTCCGTACCCATCGGGACGGTGAAATCCCGCACCTACAGGGGAAGAAGGCTCCTTGCCGAGTATCTCGGGAACTTCCCGAGCCCATCAGAGCATCAAAGGGATGAAGACCATGCATGAGCACGACATCGACCTCATCGCAGCCATTGCGGAACAGCGACTCACAGGTGAGGAACTCATTCGCGCCGGCGCCGAGGTCAGCGCGTGCCCGGAGTGCACCAAGCGCCTGGCGGAACAACGTGCGGCGCGTGCCTTCCTCGGTACCGCCCCGGATGTTGGTCTGACGTCGATCGAACGGGCTCGGCTCCATAGAGCCATGCGTCCACGTCCATCACGCTGGTACCGGCTCGTCCCATCGTTGGCAGCTGCGGCTGCCATCGTGGTTGCGGTGGGGCTTGCTACTCGAAACACCACGATGGAGTCCCTCCCGACTGCCAAGGACATCGGGGCGCCCCTCCAAACCGAACAATCCCAGCGCAACGCCTTCGAGCCATCGGCCGAATCGACAATCACGGCGGCTGCCAGTTCGACGACCCTTGCCTTCGCTGCGGGGTCCGTCGCCGAAGACGCCGCCGCGCTCGAGGAGTTGGCCACCATCGCCTCGCAACTCAGGGCAGATCCTCCCGACGAGATGGCAGATGCGTGCGGTACCAAGGCTTTCGAGCAGACCTCTCTCGACCCTGTCGCCTCAGTCGATATCGAGACTTCCTACTACACGGTCCCGGCCGTGATGTTCGTGTACCAGGACAGCGCCCTTGTCTTCGACGCCGGGACGTGTGACCTTCTCGACACAATCCCGGCTGTCGAACCCTGACATCGCGGCGCTATCCTCGGTAGCTCAATGAATGACATGGCCACACGATTCGCGGACTTCCTCGAAGACATCGCCACAAAGGCTAGATCCCTCACTGTGGATCGTTTCGCTCGAGCGATCCGGCTTGCTCTCGCCGGCACCGTCGCTCTTGCACTCATCTCCGTCGCGCTGGTGTTCCTGATCGTCTCGGTATTCCGAGCGGTCTCGGTTCCACTGACGGTGGAGGGAGCCTACGCGCTGTTCGGCGGACTATTTGTCGTCGCCGGCGTGTTTGTGTGGTGGAAGCGGAAGCCCAAGGACGGCAATGACTGAAGACATCATCATCATCGGATCCGGGCCGGCCGGCCTGACAGCCGCGCTCTACGCAGCTCGCGGCGGCAACAATCCCCTGGTTCTCGAGGGGAGTCAGGCAGGCGGCCAGCTCATGCTCACCACCGAGGTCGAGAACTTCCCCGGCTTTCCGGACGGTCTCCTCGGTCCTGAACTCATGGACCGAATGCGCAAGCAGGCCGAACGTTTCGGTGCCCGAATGCTGACCGTCGACGTTTCGAAGGTCGACCTGTCGACATATCCATACGAAGTGTGGGCCGGTGCAGACTCATACGCCGCACGGACCCTCATCATCTCCACCGGCGCGTCGGCCATGTGGCTCGGTATCCCTGGCGAGGAGCGCCTCCGAGGGCGCGGTGTCTCGTCCTGTGCGACCTGTGATGGCTTCTTCTTCCGGAATCAGGAAATCCTGGTCGTCGGGGGTGGTGATACCGCAATGGAGGAAGCCCTCTTCCTCACCACCTTCGCATCGAAAGTCTACGTCGTGCACCGCCGGGACGAGTTCCGGGCCTCGGCCATCATGGCCAAACGCGTGATCGATCACCCCAAGGTAGACGTCATTTGGGACACGGTGCTCGAAGAGATCCTTGGAGATGAAGAGGTCACGTCGGTTCGTATGAAGAACGTCAAGACCGGAGAGAAAACCGAGATGCCCATCAGCGGCGTGTTCGTCGCCATCGGTCACCGTCCCAACACCGAGCTCTTCAAGGGCGCACTCGCCATGAACGATGTCGGATACCTGATTCTGGAGTCCGGGTCGACGAAAGCCTCTCTGGAAGGCATCTTCGCAGCAGGCGATGTCGCCGACCCCATCTATCGACAGGCCATCACGGCGGCAGGAACCGGCGCACGCGCCGCCATCGACGCCCGCCGCTGGCTCGAACAACACGAGTAGGAGGACCCGTGGCCAACATCATCGTCACAACCGACAACTTCGCGGAAGTCACAGACGCAGACCTCCCGATCCTCGTGGATTTCTGGGCCGAGTGGTGCGGTCCTTGCCGAATGGTCGCCCCGATCCTCGACGAGATCGGCCAAGAGCACCCTGACAAGCTCCGAATCGGGAAGCTCAACGTTGACGAAAATCCAACGCTCGCCGCCCAACACGACGTCATGAGCATCCCCACGATGATCCTGTTTCACGAGGGCGTGGAGAAGCGGCGCATAGTCGGGGCCCGCCCAAAACACGCTATGGAGGCAGAGTTGGCGCAGTTCTTGAAGTAACGGCGAGCTTCGCTCACAGCAGCCGGCCTCCAGCAAGACGCGACTACATCTCCCGCGAGATCGCCGGTCGATTGTCTCCTCCCCCAGTGAAGCCCCGAGGCCGAACGTTGGGGGAGGTTCGACGAAGCCG
>Ga0315542_1002700_pt1 | contig 10688 bp, 11 predicted proteins | sample SalMarSW160120MG_FD_202541 | JGI IMG/M metagenome (GOLD analysis project Ga0315542, IMG submission 202541) | Salt marsh sediment microbial communities from the Plum Island Ecosystem LTER, Massachusetts, United States - Salt Marsh Sediment SW1601-20 ... | reverse complement strand
GGTCGTTTCCAGGGGCAGGGTGTCGCCGCCGGTTCCCGTGTTGCCATAGACGTCGCAGCAGCCGATCTCGATGGTGCCGGTGGAGCCCGTCTCGCGCCCGAAGCGGATGCCCCCGCCGCCCTGCGAGAAGGCGACGATGGTGTTCTCGAGCCGGAGGCTGCGATCGCTGGCGTAGTGGTAGACGCGGATGCCGCCCGCGATGCCGCCGAGCCCCACCGAGTTCTCCACGATGCTGCACTCGACGATGGACGAGGGGTGCACGTCGCCGCAGTAGAAGCCGCCGCCTTTGTCGCGCGCATGGTTCCGGTACACCAGACAACGCTCGCAGCGGAAGGTGGCGTTGGCGGCGTAGACGGCGCCGCCGACCTCGCGGGCCGTGTTGTCGCGGAACGTGCAATCGGTGAACGTGGCGCTGGGCTCGCTGTTGAACAGACCGATGGCGCCCCCGTACTCGGCCTCGTTCTGCTCGAAGAGGCAGTTCTCGACCACCGGCTCCCCCCAGCCGGCCTGGGCGATGGCGCCGCCGAAGCGGGCGCGGTTGCCCCGGAAGATGCAGTTGCGGATGAAGGGGGAGTTCAGATGATAGGTGAGTCCGCCTCCGACGCTGTCCGTGCTGCCGACGGTCCAGCCGTTGCCGCCGGTGATGGTGAAGCCCTCGATGGTGATGCCCAGGTGGTAGTCTCCGAAGCCCTGGAGCATGAACACCCGATCCTGATCCTCGGCGTCGATGATCGTCTGCTCGGGTCCGGCCTCGCTGCAGAGCGTGAAGACACCCTGCTCGTCGTTTCGCGGGAAGAACAACATGCCCCAGCTGGGCACGCCGTCGCCCTGGTTGCTCCAGGTGTAGCGACCGGGAGCGACCAGCACCACGTCTCCGTTCCGGGCCGAGTCCACGCAGGCCGAGCGGATGGTCGGGGCATCGCCGGTCCCGTCCACGGTGACGTACCAGGTGCGATGCGCGGGGGTGGTGATCGACGCGACGTTGGAGAGCTCGGAGCTGTTGCCGTGCTCATCCACGGCGACGAGGGCGAACCAGTATTGCGTGGCGAGGTCCAGCCCGCGGGCTCTGATCTGTTCCCGGGTCCCGGGCGATCCGGGCGGGAAGGCCGCGAAGCTCAGCGGAGCCGCCTGCGGCCAGCTCTGTGCGGTCAGGGGGGAGCCGGCCCGGCGGATGTCGTAGGAGTCGATGCTGCCGAGCGCGCCGTCGTCCCCCGGGGCGGTCCAGCTCAGCAGGATCCTGCCGTAGGCGTCGACCTGGACCTGCAGATCGGTCACGTCGGCCGGAGGTGTGGTGTCGAGCAGCGGGTCGGCCGTGGCCACGACCGCGTTGGACGGCGGCGACCAGTTGGCCGCCTCGTCGGCGGCTCGCAGGCGGAAGACGTAGACCAGACCGGCGCTCAGGCCGGCCGCCCGGATCGTGTCCGGCGCCCCGCCGGGCCGCGGCGCGGGCTCCCGCCCGATCCGGCTCCATCCGGCCCAGTCATCCGGATTGGCCGGAAAAACGGCGGAACGGAGCTCGTATTCCGCGGCCCGGCCGGTGGCGCCGTCGTCGCCCGGAGCGGTGAAGACGAGGGTCACCGTCGAATCGTCCGCGGCCACCGCGGTCAGGTCGACGACGGCGGCGGGCGGAGTGAGGTCCCGATCCGGGGAGGCCGGCCCGCCGTCACCGCCGCAGCCGGCCAGGAGAGAGAAGAGGCCGATCGACACCGCCAGGAGCCCGCAGTGACAGAAACGCATGGACGCCTCCAGGAGATGGACCGGAGCCAGACCTCACGCAACGTGTCGGGGAAACGGTGTGCGGGCGAGGTTCACATATGGATACCGAAACACCGCGACCCGGGCAAGAGGGCCTCGCTCCGGAGACCGGCGACTGCCGGCGGCGGCCTGGCCGCCGCTCGAGACGCTCCGCGGCGACCCGGCTCAGCTCGCCCAGAGGTGCTCATACTTGTGGCCGCTGCCGGTCACGAAGAGCACCACGCTCTCGTCGGGATGAATCCAGCCGTCGGCCAGCAGCTTGCGGCAGGCGGCCACCACGGCGCCACCCTCCGGGGCGGAGAAGATGCCCTGATTGCGACCGAGCAGGTTGGTGGCCTCCAGCATCTCCGCGTCGGTCACGGCCACGGCCGTGCCCCCGCTCTCGCGCAGGGCGCGCAGGATGAGAAAGTCCCCCACCGCCGCCGGCACCCGCAGGCCGTCGGCGATGGTGGCGGCGTCCTCCCAGGGCCTGGCGAACTCCTCGCCGGCGGCGAAGGCGCGCACCATCGGCGCGCAGCCGGCCGACTGCACCGAGACCATGCGCGGCCGCTCACTCCCGATCCAGCCCAGCGCCTCCAGCTCGCCGAAGGCCTTCCACATGCCGATCAGCCCCGTCCCGCCGCCGGTGGGATAGAGGATCACGTCCGGCAGCCGCCAGCCCATCTGCTCGGCCAGCTCGTAGCCCATCGTCTTCTTGCCCTCGAGGCGGTAGGGTTCCTTCAAAGTGGAGAGATCGAAGCGCCCGTGCTGCGCGACACCCTCGGCGGCCACGCGGCCGCAGTCGGTGATCAATCCGTCCACGAGGGTGACGTGCGCCCCGAGAGCTTGGCACTCGGAGATGAAGGGGCGCGGCACATCCTTGGGCATGAAGACGTGAGCCTCCAGGCCCGCCAGGGCCGCGTAGGCACTCATCGCTCCGGCGGCATTGCCGGCCGAGGGGATCGAGACGGCCTGGACCCCCAGCTCCCAGGCCCGCGAGACCGCCAGGCTCAGGCCGCGGGCCTTGAAGGACGTGGTCGGGTTGAGCCCCTCGTCCTTCAGGTAAAGTCGCTCGTGGCCGAGGACCGCGCCCAGCCGCGATGCACGCATCAGAGGTGTCCAGCCCTCGCCGAGGCAGAGGCGATGGCGGGGGTCGCGCACCGGCAGCATCTCCGCGTAGCGCCAGAGGTTGGCTTCCCGTTCGTGGAGCAGCTCGCGCCGCCACTCGGTTCGGACCCGCGCGAGGTCGTAGCGCGCCAGGAGCGGCTTGCCGCAGGCGGAGCAGAGGTTCCAGAGCCGATCCGCGTCGTGGGTCCGGCCGCATAGCCCGCATTCCAGGTGGGTCAGGTAGCTCATGAGGATTCTCTCTCCGTCGGTGCTCCGTGACGCGACGCGGGAGCGGCGTCAGCGGTTGCGCGTGAGCCCCACCAGGACACCGCCCAGGAAGCCGACGCCCAGGCCGATGGGCATGCTCTTGATGAAGTAGCCGATTGCCGCGCCGATCAAGAGGCCGACCAGGATGCTCAGAAGCATGTAGCGGTAGCGATTCATCTTCCGGGTCTCCTTTGCTCGAGGATCCTACGACTCTCCGCGTTCCGTGCCCCGGCACCGGCCACCGCGGTGCGCTGCATGGTCCTGGTCTCCCCTCAACGATAGGGGAGGAACACGGCAACGGTCAGGAAGATAGCGGAAAGCAACATCAGATGCCAGAACAGCGGCATCATGAACCGCAGCCACCGGCCGTAGGGTATATGCGCCAGGCTCAGCATGGCCATCAGGATGCCGCTGGTGGGGATGATCATGTTCGAGAACCCGTCGCCGCAGGTGAAGGCGAAGACGGCGGTCTGCCGGGTGACGCCCAGGATGTCGGACAGCGGCGCCATGAGCGGCATGCTGACGGCGGCTTGCCCCGAGCCCGAGGGGATGAACAGGTTCAGGCCGGACTCGTAGGCCAGCATGCCCAGAACCGCCACGTGCCGCGGCACCTGCAGCAGGAGGGTGGCCGCGGCGTGCACGATGGTGTCGATGATCAGGCCCTCGCTGAGCACCACGGCGATCCCGCGGGCGAAGCCCACCACGAGGGCGGCGACCACCATCTCCTCCATGCCCTTCACGAAGGCCCGGGCGGCGTCGGCCAGGGGCAGCTGCGCCACCGCGACCGCCACGATCCCCATCAGGAAGAAGCCGCCGCCCATGTCCGACATCCACCAGTCGTAATGCTGGGTGGCGAAGAGGATGAAGCCGAAGATGGCGGCGCAGCTCAGGATGATGACCGTGTGCCGCGGGCGATAGAGCACGGGCTCGGCCACGGGTGCCGGGCCGGCGTCCTCCTCCCCGTGGAGCACCGAGGCGGAGGGATCGCGCCGGATCCGGGCGCCGTACCGCAGCAGGTAGCCGATCGACAGGGCCAGGGCGCAGGCGAGGAAGATCACGCGCAAGCCCATGCCGCTGTGGAGCTTGACCTCAGCAATCCCCTGCGCCACGCTGACGGTGAATGGATTGGTGGTGCTGGCCGCGAAGCCGGTGTCCGCGGCCAGCAGGACCAGAGCCATGCCGTAGACCCGGTCGTAGCCCAGGCGCTGGGCCACCAGCAGGAACACCGGCACCAGCGGGATGAACTCCTCGCCCATTCCCAGCGTGGAGCCGCCGACCGCCATCACGGCCATCAGGGCCACGGTCAACAGCGGTCCCGAATGCCCCATGCGGTCGAGCAGCCGCTGGAGAGTGGCCGCGATCACGCCCGTCCGCTGCAGGATGCCGAAGACGCCCCCGACCATGAAGATGAAGAAGATGATGTCGGCGGCCGCCTCCATCCCGCGCGGGACCGCCGTCAGGAATCCGTGCAGGCTGACTGGGGTGGCGCGGCCCGGCGACTCCTCGCCCAGCAGGATGCCGCGGAGCGAGAAGTGCTTGGGGACGAGCTGGAACGTCCCGGGCACCAGGAGCGTGCGCTCCCGCCCCTCGACGATCCGCTTCTCGCGGTCGTAGCGGCCCGAGGGCACCACGTAGGTCAGCAGGGAGCAGAAGAGGATCACGCCCGTCAACAGGACGAAGACGTGGGGCACCTTGAAGCGGGGTCGCGCCATGCTTGCTCGGAGGCTGTGCCGGGACGTCCGGGCGGTGAAGGGCTAGCAGCCCAGGATGCTGCTGGCCTTGTCGTACTCCTCCGGTCGCACGTAGAGGACATAGCCGTACCCGCCGCGTCCGTCGGCCACTCCGGAAGACGACACCACGTTGATACCGGCGTCGCATAGCTTCTGGTGGACGTCGACGAGGGAGCCCAGCTGATCGTCGCCCTGGATGAGAAAGGCCCGCTGGGACCCGGAAAGGGTCAGGCCCGTGTCCTCGGCGGCTCGCGCCAGGTTCTCCGCGCTGTCCGGGAAGATGACCAGCTGGGTCAGCAGCGGTCCCGCCGGGATGGCGCTGAAGGCCAGCAGGTTGATGTGGGCCGCCGCCAGCTGCGAGAGCAGGCGGCAGGCCTCGCCCGGGCGGTCCTTGACCATCACGTAGAAGTAATCGACGGCGCGAACGGTCGCAGGCATGGGTCTCCTCCTCGGCGGCCGAGCCGCGAGCTAGGCCTGAACCTGCTCGTGCAGCTTCAGGTAGTCCTCGTACGGCAGCGCCTGCCAGCTCTCGGCGCTCTCGGCCCCCTCCGAGCGCGAGATGAGGCTGACGAGGTGCGCCGTCCGGCTGTCGGGGGCCTCGTAGATGTCCATGAAATCGTAGCGACCGAGCAGCGCGTAGTGGGCGATCCACCGCACCTGGGGACACGTGGTCTTGACCTTGCTGAGCCAGGACTTGCCCAGGTTCTTGCGATCCCGGGCGTCCCGCATGCTCTCGGAGCTGAGCTTAGTCATCAGCACGAAGATCGGCATGGCGTACCTCCTGGCCGGGATCTGCGCCCGCCCCGGAGGGGAGCCCGGTATTCCGGCCGACCGCGAGCCCCGCCCGGGTGGTCGCACCCCGGTCATCCTAGCACGGGGATGGGTCGGGGGATAGCCGGTAACGGGCGGCGGGCGGCGGCCGGCGGCCTTGAGGTCTGCGTCCAGGCGGCGGAAGGCCCCGGCGCGCCGGCCGGGGCCTTCGGGGTCGAACCGCGGGAGCGCCGGCCTACTTGGCGTGCTTGGCCAGGTACGCGGCCACGCCGTCGGACGTGGGCTTCATGCCCTCCTCGCCGGCATGCCAGTTGGCGGGGCAGACCTCGCCGTGCTCCTCGGTGAACTGCAAAGCGTCCAGCATCCGCAGAGCCTCGTCGACGCTGCGCCCCAGGGACAAGTCGTTGATCACGCAGTGACGGACGATGCCCTGCCGGTCGATGAGGAACAGGCCACGCAGAGCAACCTCGCCACCCAGCAAGACGCCGTAGTCTTCGGCGATCTGCTTCTTGAGATCGGCGACCAGCGGGAACTGCACGTTGCCGATGCCGCCGCGCTCCACCGGCGTGTTCTTCCAGGCCCAGTGGGAGTAGTGGCTGTCGATGGAGGCTCCGATCACCTCGCAGTTCCGCTTCTTGAACTCGGCGAGTTTCTTGTCGAAGGCAATGATCTCGGACGGACAGACGAACGTGAAGTCGAGGGGATAGAAGAAGAGCACGACGTACTTGCCGCGATGGTCCGACAGCTTGAAGTCCTCCTTGAAGGTGTTGTCGGGCATCACGGCCGTGGCGGTGAAGTCGGGAGCTTCCTTGGTGATCAGGCTGGACATTGGTCGTCTCCTTGTTCGGTTCGGGTCAGGGCTCGCCCCGGGTGCTCCCGGAGGCTGTCGACTCAGCTTCCATCTCCTCTACGATCCTCACGTTGCTGGCAGTCGGGGCAGATGCCGTAGTACTCCAGCCGATGTCCGAGGATGCGGTAGCCGCTCAGGGTGCCGAACGCCGGCTCGACGCGGAGTCCCGGCGGTTGCCGGATGTCGGTTACCTCCGCGCAGCGGATGCAACGGACGTGGTCATGCTGGCTCGGGTCGCCGTCGAAACGGGTCTCCCCCCCTCCGAGCTCCAGCCTGCGGACCAGCCCTATTTGGCCGAGCAGTTCCAGGTTCCGGTATACCGTCCCCAGGCTGATCCTGGGCAGGCGAGTCCGGACGATCCTGTAGAGCTCGGGGGCCGTGGGGTGGCTGTGCAGGCGGCGCAGCTCCTCCAGGATGACCTGGCGCTGCAAGGTGTTGCGCCGGAGGATCGGGGTGGACAAGGTCACCTCCTATCAGGAATCGTTATTGATAATATGAATTTCTCCCCTGTCAAGCATGAAGCATCTTGTGCCATCGAGAATGTGTCCCGGCCCTGCGGGGCCGGAAACTCCGCAGCTTGGCGGCCGTATCTGGCCTCAGAATCGAGATCTACGCGACGGCGGGCGCGAGACACATTCTCGATGGCACAACCAGCAGGTTCCACGGCCGGGAGTTATCCGCTAGGCTGTTCCAACCTTGCAGGCTCTCCAGCCGTCCAGGAAGTGTGACCGGATCCCGGCGGGTCCTCAGCGGGAGGCGCAGCTTGTTCGAGTACGGCGACCTGGCGACCATGAACGGCGGCGACGGGGGTCCCGAGGCTCTCGCTCCCTCGCTCGTGGTCGAGTCGCAGAGGGGCGATACCGGGGCCTTCGAGCGGCTCTATCGCCTGTACGTCGGCAGGATCTACGCCATCTGCCTGAGGCTGCTGGCCGATCCGGTCCAGGCCGAGATCCTGACCCAGGACGTCTTCGTCCGGGCCTGGCAGAAGCTGGACACCTTTGCCGGTCGCGGGGAGTTCGCCGGCTGGCTCCGCCGCCTGGCGGTGAACGTCGTGGTGGAGGACCGGCGGGCCCAGGGGCGCTGGCGCCGCTGGTTCGAGCCCTACCGGGACCCCGCCGAGGGGCCGATCGAGGTCGAGAACGGCAGCGGACGGGTGCGGCCGGCCACCAGGGCCGGAGCCGTGGCCCCACCCGCCACGGAGGCCGCCATCGACCTGGAACGTGCCATCGCGGAGCTGCCGCCGGGCGCTCGCCTGGCCTTCGTGCTGCACGATGTGGAAGGGTACAAGCACCGGGAGATCGCCGTCCTGACCGGCCTGGCGATCGGCACCATCAAGGCCCAGCTGCACCGCGCCCGAAGGCTCCTGCGAAAGGCCCTCACGGATCCGGCGGAGGAGGTGGAATCATGAACATCGAGGAAGCCCGCATCCTGCTGAACGACTACCTGGACGGGGAGCTGTCGCCGCAGCAGCGGATCGAGCTGGAAAGTCACCTCGCCGCTTCGCCCGAGCTTCAGCGCGAGCTGGCTGCCCTGCGCAGTTTGCTGGAGGGGGCGCAGGCCTTGCCGGATGAGCTGGCCCCGGGGCGCGACCTGTGGCCGGACATCGCGGAGCGGCTGGCCGGGGACAGTCCGGCCCAGCAGGCTGCGACGGGGCCGGTGCATCGTCCGGCGGGTGAGCAGCCCGGCTCCGGGAGCAGTTGGCTGCGGTGGCTGGCCGGGCACCCGTTCGGCTCCTTCGGCACGCGGCGGCCGGTCTTCGCGGCCGCGGCCATGGCGGCCGTGGTGCTGCTGGCGGTCATGGCCGTCTGGAGGATCGGGGGTTCCGGCTCGCCTGACCGGGGCCCGCTGGCCGGCGGCGAGACGAACCCGGCCGTGCTGGCTGTCCTGTCCGACCTGGACGCCGAGTGCGCCCCGAGCGCCCTGGAGACCGCCACCTATGGCGAAGGGGAGGACAATGCCGGCCGCTCCCCCATCCTGGAGCTCATTTCCCACAACCTGCGCATCATCGATCTGGCCATCGCCGATGCGCGCGCAGCTTGGCAAGCCGATCCCGAGAGCCCGCAGCTCATGCGACTCTTGACCTCGGCATACCGGGCCAAGGCCGCCCTGCAGCGGCAGGAGACCCGGCTGGCGGCTCAGCTGTAATCCTGGAGGAGGACGAGCCATGCAAGGCAAGAAGTCGATCATCATCCCAGCCGTGGCCCTGACGGTTCTGCTGGTGGGAGCCGCCCTGGCGCAGGAGACCGTGGACAAGCGTCTCGCGGCGGCGGCCGACGGCACCGTGGTCATCAAAAACCTGGCCGGTACCGTCTCCATCTACGGCTGGGACAAGAAGGAAGTGCACCTCGAGGGAACTCTCGACAAGCAGGTCGAGCGCCTGGATTTCGAGCGGGATGGTGACCGCATCCTGATCGAGGTCGTCTACCCGCGGCGCACGCGTCAGGTCAAGGGCTGCGAGCTGACCATTCACCTGCCCGCACGCAGCCGCGTGGAGGCCTCGACCGTGAGCGCCGACATCGGGGTCCAGGACGTCGCCGGCAAGCTGGACCTGAGCAGCGTCAGCGGCGACGTCGACGCCACGGGCAAGCCCGGCGAGGTCGACGTGGAGACCGTCAGCGGCGCCATCACCCTGGCTGTCGAGACGGACGAGGTGCACGCACAGAGCGTCAGCGGCGACATCATACTGCGCAAGGTGCGCGGCGAGGTCGAGGTGCAGACCGTCAGCGGGGATATCGAGGTCGACGGCGGGCGGATCGCGCGTCTGCGCGCGAACTCGGTCTCGGGCGACTGCACCTTCGACACCGAACTGGTGAACGACGGCGACTACGTAATCGAGTGCCACAGCGGCGACACGCGGCTCTACCTGCGGGGTCAGGTGAACGCCGAGTTCGACGTCACGACCTTCAGCGGGGACATCGACAACGACTTCGGCGCCACCGCTGAGCGCACCGGCAAGTTCACCCCGGGCCATGAGCTGCATTTCAAGGTCGGCTCCGGGAGCGGCCGCGTGCGGATCGAGACCTTCAGCGGCGACGTGGCCCTGATCAAGAAGTAGGACCAGAAGGGCGGTTCCCGCTAACCAAACCGCCCGGTGATGTAGTCCTCGGTCTCGCGCAGGTGCGGATTGGTGAACATCCTCTCGGTCGGCCCGTACTCGACGAGCCGGCCGAGATACATGAAGGCCGTGTAGTCGCTGATCCGCGAGGCCTGCTGCATGTTGTGGGTCACGATCAGGATGGAGTACTCGCCCCGCAGCTCCAGGATCAGGTCCTCGATCTTGCCGGTGGCGAGGGGATCGAGGGCGCTGCACGGCTCGTCCATGAGCAGGACCTCGGGTTCGGCCGCGATGGCACGGGCGATGCAGAGGCGCTGCTGCTGGCCCCCGGAGAGTCCCAGGGCGCTGTCGGTCAGGCGATCGCTGACCTCGTCCCAGAGCGCCGCACCGCGCAGGGAACGCTCCCCCACCTCCTTCAGGATGCTCCGGTTCCGCTCGCCGTCGATGCGCAGGGAGTAGATGACGTTCTCTTCGATGCTCATCGGAAACGGATTGGACTTCTGGAAGACCATCCCCATGCGCCGGCGCAGCTCGATGACATCCACCCCGTGCGCATAGATGCTGTCGCCGTTCAGCCGCATGTCCCCGCTGATGCGCACGATGTCGATCAGGTCGTTGAGCCGGTTCACCGAGCGCAAGAAGGTGCTCTTGCCGCAACCGGACGGACCGATCAGGGCCGTCACCTTGCCGCGGGGCACGGTCATGGTGACGTCGAAGAGAGCCTGCTTGTCCCCGTACCAGAGGTTGAAATTCTCGACCTCCAGGACGCTCGACTCGGCCAGGACCTCCGGGTGTATCTCGCTGGGAACGCTCTCGCCGCGGGAGATGGCCAGCAGGCGGTCGCTGGCTCCGGCCTTCCGTCGCCCGGTCGTGGCCGGAACGCCGGGCAGGTCGTCCTGGGTGGAGCCGCCGGGTGCGGGCGGCGGCGGGCGCTCCAGCCGGTGCGCAACAGTCGCCAGCGGTGGTGCCGGCGTCGCCGGTGCCGGCGGCCAGGGATTCTTCAGGGGCTGGGAAGCGTTCATGGCCCGATCTCCCTCTAGAACTGGGCCGCCACGAACTTGCGGCGCAATCGCATGCGCAGCCAGATGGCGGCGAGGTTCAGGAACGTGATGATGGCGATCAGCAGCAGGGTGGTCGTGAAGACCATCGGCTTGGCCGCCTCCGAGTTCTGACT
>Ga0315542_1002698_pt1 | contig 10699 bp, 8 predicted proteins | sample SalMarSW160120MG_FD_202541 | JGI IMG/M metagenome (GOLD analysis project Ga0315542, IMG submission 202541) | Salt marsh sediment microbial communities from the Plum Island Ecosystem LTER, Massachusetts, United States - Salt Marsh Sediment SW1601-20 ... | reverse complement strand
CAAGACCGGAGATTAATGATCCGTTTAAATAAATGTCCGCTTTGCTCTTCAGAAAATACAGGCCATTATCTGCAAGCCTGTGATAATTTTCTGAGCGGGGAGTTTTTTGATTTGATAAGGTGCGCCGGTTGCGGATTTATCTTTACCCAGGATCATCCTGGTGAAGCAGAAGCAGGAAGGTATTACGAATCAGATGAATACCTGTCGCATAACGATTCAGCAAAAGGCTTATCTGCTGTTCTGTACAGATTAACCAGAAATTTTATGCTGAGAAGGAAAAGAAGTATTGTGAAAAATTTCACAGTACTCAAAAAAGGCACATTGCTCGATATTGGCAGCGGAACAGGTCATTTTCTTTCAGAAATGAAAAATGCAGGGTGGACCGCTTCAGGAATAGAAATAAATGAAAAAGCCCGCGAATTCTCTGGCTCGGAAACGGGAGTACAGGTAATACCTCCGGGAATGATATCATCCTTGTCTTCTGAAAGCTTCGACTGCATAACGATGTGGCATGTACTTGAACATTTCCAGGAACCATTTGAATATGCCTCTGAAGTTTTTCGTCTTCTGAAACCCGGAGGCTCTCTGATCGTTGCACTTCCAAATTGCAGCTCATACGATGCCCTTCATTACCGTGAATACTGGGCAGCTTATGATGTTCCCAGGCATTTATGGCACTTTACACCTGCGACATTCAATCTTTTTGCCAATAAAGCCGGATTCAAACTAAAATCCACCAGGAGCCTTCCTCTGGATGTTTTTTATATATCTTCCCTGAGCGAAAAATATAAAGGATCAAAGCATCATTTCCTGAAAGGTATAGCCCGCGGTCTCAGGTTTGCAATAATATCGGCATTCCAAAAAGATAAGAGCAGCTCTCTGATCTACCTGCTGAAGAAATAATTTAATACCGATCGAGCCAGCGGTAACGACGGGCATTGTCGCCAAATTTCAGAGCCAGGGTTATTTCGTGAGTTCCATAGGTGATTCGCTGTATCTCCTGGAGGGTAAAATCAAAAGCATATCCCAGGAAAAGATTCTGGTATTTCACACCGACATTAGCAATCAATGCTCCGCTGGTCCTGTATGACAAGCCTCCCCAGAATCCATTATTATAGATGTATGTAAACCCGATATCGGCCATTGGCTTAAATTGTTCCGACATCATAACCAGAAAGGAAGGTTCCAGATCCATCAGAGAACTAAGTTCCAAAGTATAAGATCCGAAAAGATAGTAATGCCTGTCCAGCCTAAAATTCTTGTAAGCATAGTCACCTATTTTTAATGACGACTGGAAGAGCTGATCAGCAGAAAAACCGAAATTGTATTTCGAATTAAGCAGATACACTCCAAAAGTAGCATCAGGAACAAACATACCCCGGCGCAGATCATTATTTAACCAGGGCTCGGTGGGATCCTCAAAGTTTATTTGTGTTTCATCGATCTTGTAATGATACCCTGTGAAAGCCAGTCCCATAGAGAGCTGAGTTTCGTTTTGCAGCCACATATGGTATGAATAAGAGAACTGGAAGCCTGTCCTCTGGATAAGTCCGTTCCTGTCGCTGAAAATATAGCCTCCAAGGCCAACTTTACCATCAGATTTAGGTCTGAAAATCTGTCTTTTAGAACTGGTATGTTTGATGATATAGCTTCTTTTAAGCATCCTTGTCTGGCCACTGAAAGAAAAGGTTCTCGGAGCTCCGGAATATCCTACCCATTGCTCCCTTGCAGTAAGACTGAAACTGGTAAACCCGTCACTCCCCGCGACAGCCGGATTTATAAGGAATTTATTATATAGATACTGGCTGTAAATAGGCAATTGCTGACTGAAGGCAAGGTTGCCCGCGATAATAAATATCAGGATATAAATCAGTCTTTTCACCAGAGCTAAATGTATTAATTTTTCATCGTACAATAGTCACATTACCGAGAATTGGTTTCGACCCTTTATGCAAATCAATAATATAATGATAAGAGTCCACGGGCAATAATATTCCGTTGCTTCTACCATCCCACGGATGAGGATACCCCTTTTCAGATCTCCAGATTATCTCACCCCACCTGTTGAAAATCTTGATTTCCATCTGTGGGTAGAGCTCAATCAGACCTATATTCCATACATCATTTATAAGGTCTCCATTCGGTGAGATGGCGTTTGGAATGATCAGGCATGTCTCTCTCTGAGGTTCAACAAAGACCGAATCCCTAACCGAGCAACCATTAAGGTCTGATACGGTAACCTTATATAAACCACTTGGAATATTGGTGATATTCCTTCCTGTTGAATTATCTGACCATTTGTATGTGTAATCTGCTCCGGGAACACCACCAGTTACTGTAAGACTGATCTCACCATCAGGTTTGTCGGGGCACCAGGGCCGGGTGACATGTAAGGTCAATTCAATCGGGTCTGGCTCGGTGAGAGTGACAGATGAATCTGCCTGACAGTTATTTGAATCAGTTATAATTAGCCCGTATTCTCCGGCATGCATGTTTGTTCTTGACCGGAGAGCTGAACCATCGGACCACAGGTAACTGACATTACCCACCTCGTTGACCGGGTTAACATCGATTGTGCCCGTATTCGTTCCGGAACAATTTATATTATATCCACCGGAAGTACTTGTAGATAAATCAAAGGTCATTGAAAATTTACCTGGTTCTGTTAGTTCAATGTCTTCTGTTGTTGTACATTGATTAGCGTCGGTGATTGTAAATCTATACTGACCAGCCTTAAGTCCCGAAATATTTTCTGTTGTGGCTATTGTTCCTTCTCCGATCCTTTCCCAGTTAAATATGTATGGAGGTAGTCCCGATGCCGGAGTAATATCTACAGATCCGTTTGATAATCCGTTACAGCTAATATTATACCCGTTGTGATCGGAAAGGATTTTAGTATACTCCAGCGGCGGGGGAAGATTTATTCTTACCGAATCAACATACGGACAACCATTTGCATCAGTAATTGTGACCTTGTAATATCCTTCCGTCAGATCTGAAATATCTTCGGTTGTTTCTCCATTCGACCAGATAAAGCTGTAGGGACCGACACCTCCGTTAACTGTAAGATTAATTGACCCGTTGTTAAACCCGGCCGGGAAGCAGGTAATATGTTTTGGAACCAGGGAAGAACCGAGAGCAGCAGGTTCAGTTAGGGTAACATCAATGGTTTTGCTGCATCCATTTTTGTCAGTTACAAGAAGATGATACGTCCCGGCAGTAAGCGTCCACTGATCTTCCTGCCCCTGTACAATACCCGACCCGTTAACGGTACTCCAGTTATATTGATAGTTTCCTACACTGCCGCCGGTAACTGTTATATCTATGGTCCCTGTATTGGAACCATGACAATTAATATTGTAAGGACCATTGGCAGATACAGAAGGGATTGCTGAAATTCCTAACGGTGCAGGTTCTGTAATATCAAATGTTGGCTGTGGCGCGAGGATACAATTGACATTTGCCTGATCCCTGATAGTGGCAATATAAGTCCCTGCAATAAGATTGTGAATATCTTTAGTAGTGGCACTGAAAGTACCAGGTCCTGTCCAGGAATATATATAATCTCCTGAGCCTCCCGTTATGTCCAGTTCAACAAACCCGGTCTGGTCTCCTGTACATGCAATGTTATATGCGCTGTCAGGACTGAAGGAGACCTTGTAGCTTACTACCGAGATGCCGTCAGGTTGAGTGAGTGTTATACTGTCATGCCTGGTACAAAAATGTTTGTCGGTCGTTACAAGGTAATATTTACCTGCAGATACCGAATCAATTACATTTAGTGTATCAGGACCAGTTATCAGGCCGTCAAGTGTACTCCATTTAAAACTATAGTCTCCGTTTCCGCCGCCGATGTTATTTACCCATACTTTACCGTCGGTATAATTCATACAGGAGATATTGTATCCTCCCGGAATGTATTGTTTCATATCAAAAGTAATTGCTATCGTATCGGGTTCAATTATATCAGCCTCAGGATAAGAGAGATTAATACAGCCGTTACCATCTCTGATTATCAGCATATAATGCCCGGAAGGAAGATTTTTTATCTCTTTATGATTAGCAAATCCCTTTGCAAAAAGAGTATCAGCTGCTACTGTATCCGTTGCATTATAAATAAGCCAGAATGCATATGGGGGAACAGCAGCAGAGGTATTTTCTTCCCAGATCCATATCTCCCCGTCTGTAGAATCGGGACAGGAGGTTCCATAACCTGTATCTGTATCCTTCACATAAAGGGAGGAGTTGAAATTAGGACCGGCCATTTGCAATTCCGCGCTGGTATTATTGCAGCCAAGGCTGTCCTGCACAATAACCCAGTAGCTGCCTTCTGTATGTATGTTTAGATTTTCATAGTCATTATAAGTTGTATAAGTTGTATCTCCAACCCATGGTCTGTGCCAGGTTACCCTGTCGGGTTTGGCTGTTTTTGCCAGTATAGCTGTGAGTATAGCATCCGATCCTCCTTCACAAACGAAGGGCACTGACGGAAATAAGTCCTGCAATGGCTTTGGATGTACCTTGATCTCAGGTATCACAATGGTCCCATTATTACAGCCCGATATTACATTCTTGGGCGTTATGTGATAAAATACTGACTGCATCGTATCGGTATTGTTCTGGTATGGCCAGCTGATTGTATGGTTTCTCGGGAGATCATTAGCAGGGGTCGTATTTCCTACAAGGTCAGGAGCTGTTGCAGTAGCGGTTATTGTATAATCATACTGTATCACACCCTGAGTCATGGTTGTAGGTGATGAAAGAACTATCTGGGTTGAATTACCGTAGCATATCTGTTTTGTATTGTTTATCAGTACCCTTGGCGTCGGGTTAACAGTAACCACAGCCTCAACAGGCAGACCAACACAGAATGTAGGCGCCGGGCCTATAGGAGTTATGGTAAAGGTAATTGTCAGAGGTGCGTCTGAGCTGTTGGTGAAAGCTCCGGATAAAGCATCACCAAGATTATATGCGGTACCGCTTAAAGGTATTGCTGAAATAATACCTCCCGGATTATCACGTGTCCATACAAAAGTACCTCCCGGATTATCATGATAGGTCATATCCATGATTATATTGTCAAAATCTATGTCCGAGCATTCATGATCCTGAGCTTCAGGATCCACGCTGGCTTTCGGGATCTTCATCACAACCAGAGTGGCTGAATTACTTTGTGTTGTATCCCTGTACCTGTCGGATACAATACAGTAATATGTTCCCACATCGCTGAGAATGGCGCCAATTATTTTAAGAGTAGATGTTCTGGCGCCGCTGTAATGGGGACCATTGGTTATAATAACACCATCATGGTACCACCTGTAGGTCAATGGTTCAGCTCCGGTTGCAGTCACTGAAAAAGTCGGATTAGTGTTTTCACAGACTGTCTGGCTTTCAGGTTGGGAAGTAATAAGCGGGCGCGTACGTCCAAGAGCAAAGTCAGTACCTAAAGTCGAAATGTCCCCCGTAAGATTGTCCCTTTTAACTACCGAGCCTACGGCATCCTCATGCGTTCCGTCAACGGTCCAGTTACCTCCGGCATTACGCTTTATTACCCTGGTTACATCACGAATTGTATCAGCAAATCCTGTTGCATCAAGGTTAATATTAAAATCGCTGGTGGAAAAGCTGCTGTGTGAAGTAAAGCTCCAGAAGCCATCCGGAAAGGCAGTGGCTATCTCTACAGGAGGATCCGGGATGGGCAGACCCGTATTCCCCGGTGGAGGCGATGTTATAAATTGCGACAGGACAGATCCTGACGAAATGACTGAGTGTGTGGTCAGGTTTGCCGGATTATAATAAGAACTAGTTCCCAGCGGGAACAGGTATGTCGCTGCTTCATTAATTCCCCTTTCAAATTTACCAAAGATCCTGCTGCCTGTAGTAGAAGTATAATTGAGAGAGGCAGCCAATTGGTTCGAAAGATAAAGGACATATGTTCCGGCATCAATATTACCAACCGACATCGATAGTGTCCCAAGTACGGTTACATTATTTGCAATACCGACAACCTTAAATGAGGGAGCTCCTGTGTTCATCACCGACAAATTATGAAATGTCTCCCCGCCTGTTTTTGTAATGAACTGGTCGTCAGCACCATTAAATACTACTGTGCTGCTGCCAGGAATAAATACACCTCCCGTATTTGTCCAGTTGCCGCCTATTCTGAAGAAGCCGTTGCCGCTTGTGGTGGCAATACTGGTATAATTTCCTGCCAGGTTAATTTCTCCATCGTTTGAGATTACTCCACCTGTATTATTTATGGCATCCTGCGAACCAACAACGGTACCGATCTTAACAGTGATAGCCGCTCCTTCATTTGTTATTACCTGGGAAAGAAGAGGAGAAGAAGAAAGCATAAGCAGAGCAAGGCAGAGAAGAGTAACTCTTCCAAAGAATGATTTGTTCTTCATTCCGAAATTCTGCAATATATTATTGCTTCTGTTTATCATTAATTATTTCACTAACATTCAGTTGTCATTTGCGTTCCGCGCGTCATTCAGTTGTCATTGGGCCTTCGGCCGTCATTTGCGCTTCGCGCGTCATTGGGCTGCGCCGTCATTCTGTTGTTGATGTTTTACCTATTGATTTAATATAGTTATTTAGTTTAACTCCAATATTTTCTATTTCATGAGTAAATGATTCAAATGTTTCTTTTGGGATTAACTTCCTTTTATGAGCTTTGGTCATCCAGGTTTTGGTCTCAAAAAGAGATCCTCTGGAATAGTAACTGAAATTAATATTCTCTTTAAAATGATACGGGCCATATCCCTCACTAAGATTCGCAGCTACAGAATCAACTGCCCGCACTAATTGCTTTCCGATTGTATCTTTTTTAAAATGATCCCATTCATTTACAATATCCCAGATTTTTTCTCCCATTTCCATCGACAGATTATAAACTTGTAATTCCTCCAATTTCATAATTTCAAAGTATTAAATTTTTACCATCGAATGACCACTGAATGACCACTGAATGACCACTGAATGACCATCGAATGACCACTGAATGACCACTGAATGACCACTGAATGACCATCGAATGACCACTGAATGACTATCGAATGACTTTCCCCATTTCCTGTTTTAAATCAATATTATTTGATAATATTTAATAATTCAACGTCAAAAACAACTGCCGAGTAAGCCGGGATAACTCCCGGTACTCCTTTTTCGCCATATGCCAGTTCGGAAGGAATAAAAACACGCCAGACCGATCCGGCAGGCATAATCTGCAGGGCCTCCTTCATTCCTGCAATGAGGCTGGATGGAGTGGTCCTGTAGGGTACGTTTCGTGTATAAGTGTCTTCAAACTGTTTTCCATCGGGCAGAAAACCTTTTATATGAATAGAAACGGAGTCATTTAACTGTGGCCGCAATCCTGTACCGGCTTTTACAATTATATAGCAGACCCCATCGGGCAGGTTGCCCACACCTGGTTTCCCTTTTACATTGTCAAAAAGCTGTTTTTCGAGGGCCCTGTTTCGTTCTATTACCATTTTTGACAGATACTCGTTCATCCTTTTAGGGATACTGTCGGCGGTGACAAGCAGTGGCTTGCCAGCCAGGACATCGTCCATTCCTTTAATGAAAAGGTCGGGTTTAGTTATTGCGATACCGTTTGCACTGAGGTATTGACCCAGGTAGGCACCGAGAATATATTGGGATGAATCGGCTTCATTTGCCAGCTTTACGACCTGCTGTGTTTTGGACTGATTTGAAGATGTTTTCTGCTGCTGGGTTTGAGCAGATACTTTGATAGTCAGCATCAAAATTATTAATGTGAGAAGAAGAGTCTTTATTTGTTTCATTTTATCAATTCGGTTTATTATCTATTTCAAGTTTCATCCCGCTGAAGCGGGATCTTCGCTTCGCTTCGAGTTCCGTCCCGCTGAGGCGGGATCTCCGCTTCGCTTCGAGTTCCATGTTTCACCATTTGCATTATATCTTAAATGTTCTGTCATTGCGATCCCGCAAAGCGGGAGAAGCAATCTAAATCAAACTTCCACAGTATGTATTTTTACAATCGTTTGTCTTTTCGTGTTTATAGTTCCTGATTAGCATTAATATATATTTTTACCTTCTTATAGATATAATCAGCTGTCTCTATCACTTTCTCTATTTCATTGTCTGAAGGCAGAAAGCTAAAGCCCCCTCCGGGGTAACGATTTTCGACATAATAGTCGGTTGCTGTTTCAAGCAGCTTACTCAAATCAGCTTCGAACGTGAGAAACTCTTCGGCATTACTTAACAGAACAATTAAATCGTGAGTTTTCAAAACAGTTTTGTCATGAAAAGCTGGTACTGCTTTAAGGCTTTTCTCAATACTCTGGTGTAATTCAATCCCAATAACATCATTAAAATGTTTTGCTTTAAATAATAGAATTGCAGCGTCAAGATTGCGTTTGGCTAATTCAAGCCATTCGTTTGCAATAGTTTTATTTTGCATATAATATTCTCCCTTTAATCATTATTTCTTTATAAATTGAATCACCAAGTTTTATACGCTTGTTTATATTTTTCTGGCTGTCGAGAAGCAAATCAACAGGAACTTTTTGTGAATAAATGATATCCCTTAAATGTCCACGAATACTTAATCTCAAATCGCGTCTGTCTACGCTTTTTACATTTTTCACCACAAATAAATCAACATCACTGTCTTCACCGGGTGTACCGTAAGCGTAGCTGCCGAAAAGTATTATCTTTTCAGGATCGAATTGTTTGATGCGCTCAACCAGTTGTTGTATGACAGAGTCTGTTACCATTTTCTTTGTTTTTCGTTTAGCCTTTCTCTTACTGTTTACCGATTACCGATTACTGATTACTGATTACTGATTACTGATTACTTCCTACTACCTTCTCGCTCCTGACCCTTCCGCTTCGCGGAACTTCGTCGCTTTGCTCCTTGTGTGTCCTTTATCTTATTCTTGTGTCGTGAGTCGTGCGTCGTGAATCCTATTTTCACTTTTGTCTTTTTACTTTTATCTTTTGTCTTTTGTATTACTCCCTGCCCTTAACCTTGCCATACGGAACACTTTCCTCATACAGAGTATCCGGACAAAGGTCCAGGCCATTTTGCCATTGTATGCTCCCCATTACGCATTTTACAGAAGCAAATAAAGATTCATTTTTAAGCTCTGCAAAACGTCCTGTATTCAAATAAGGTTTCATATCAAACACTCTTTTTTCCTCATTTGAAAAAGTGAGTTCCAACTGATAATCTACTTTTGGTTTTACTTCTGTTACACGAGGGTTCATTTAAAATTACTTTAAAGGTTCTATTGTAAAGAGAGTCTGTCCGGCAATCGCCAATGACCAGTTAGCAAAAAGATCTTCTTTATGAATTTCAATCCATGCTTCAACCAGTTTACGTTTATTTGGAGGCAATTCACCTTCAAGTATTTCCCCTGATTCAATTGAAAACACAGCTTCCTGATTCTGATATTTTACATGAATATGAGGCAGATGATGTTTCTTATTATTAAGATAATACATTGAAACAATAAGGCCGTAAAACATTGAAATTATTGCCATTTTCTTATTTTATCATTATTCCTGTTTGTCCTCACTTTTGTCTTTTTACTTTTATCTTTTTACTTTTGTCTTTTGTCTTTATTAACCGTCATTGCGAGTCCCGACGCAGTCGGGATAAAGCAATCTCAATCAAATTTCCACTGTAAATATTTTTTACCGTATTATATAAAAGTTTGTACCATCATATACTAAAATATATATTCCACCGCTAGTTATATCTCCAGAAGCTAGATTACCACCAGTCGGAGTTAAAATAGTTTTAGCACCAAGACTGTTGACATTCATTGAACAAGTTCCTGTATTACTATTACCCGCTTTGAATACTACCATTTGTCCAGCTGTATATGAGAGTGGTGCAGGTGAAAGAGTTATTGAGAATGAATTACCTCCTCCAGCACCATCAATCCCATAATTAAAAGCACCATTTATAGTTGCTCCTCCAGTCGAATTTATAGCAGACAAAGCAGTTCCAGTAGAATTTCTCCATTCCTGCAAATTTCCTGTCTGTCCTGAAGCAGAAGTAACAGTTAAGATTGGATTACCTGTTCTGGTACCTATAACATTAAGTGACGCATCAGATCCGGTACCGGTAACAAAACCAAGAGGGGAAGCAATTCCACGACTACCTGATATATCCACTCCATGATAAGCTACTATTTGCATACGATCGCCATATGCATTTTGTAACGCGTTCCATGGATCTCCAAACGTATAACGAGCTGCGCTTCCATCCACCCATCCGTTTATTCCAATAGTTCGTGGAGCTGCAGTGCTACTGGATGTTGCATCAATGGTTACATCACCGATGACTGTTAATGGTGCAGAAGGAGTAGCAGTTCCGATTCCTAACCAATGACTGGCATCATCCCAAAATAGGTTAGCGTTATTTTCTGTAATTTCACCAGTAGAGCTTGCAAACAGAACTGAGCCTGATGTAAGTGCCGAAGAACTTCCCGTCAAAGCAATTCTTTTTCGTGTTGGGCCAGTAGTAATAGTTGCATAATAGGTATCGTTATTAAATTCAATAGCTCCAGCTTCAGGCGTCCCCATTAATGTGCCAGAAGTAAATTTAAGCGGAGCTGTGTTGGCAGAAGCTGTTCCAGATTTCAGATGAAGAACTGCTGTCGGATTTGTTTGTCCAATACCTACATTCCCAAGAAAATAACTA
>Ga0315542_1002697_pt1 | contig 10699 bp, 6 predicted proteins | sample SalMarSW160120MG_FD_202541 | JGI IMG/M metagenome (GOLD analysis project Ga0315542, IMG submission 202541) | Salt marsh sediment microbial communities from the Plum Island Ecosystem LTER, Massachusetts, United States - Salt Marsh Sediment SW1601-20 ... | reverse complement strand
GGATTATAGCACAAAGGGGTGCTGCGTGATGAATGTCACATTCCCATCGGCGGGGGCGCAGTCGGCGCCTCCACGTCACCATCCATGATGCCGCCCCAAGGGCCGCCCCGCATCCCGGAGCCGTAAGGCCAGAGGTAGAAATCAAACTCCGGCCACTCGGTGTCAACCCAGACGCGGGTGTACAGGTCTTCGTAGCCCGAATACTGCACCAGCACGTTGTACTCGCCGGTGGGGATCAGCATGGTGTAGTTGCCCTGCGAGTCCGAACGCACATAGGTGTAGAAGCTGTCGTCGGTGGCCACGGCGACGATGTCCGCGCTGGCGAGCGGCTCGTTCGTCGTGCCGTCAATCACCGAGCCGGTGAAGGTAATCGTGTCCACCGGCGGTGGTTCCGCGATGCGCGGCAGGCTGAAGTCAAGGCTGATAACGACGTCTTCGTTGATCTCAACTATAACCGCTCTCGCTTCGTAGCCGTCCTTGTACGCGCCTACGCGCCACATTCCGGCGGGCACATTGTCCAGCACGAAGTCGCCGTTCTCATCGGTGAAGGTGAACGGATCAACATAAGGCTGGGTCGCGTTCACCAGTGCGTCTGCCACCGGATTGCCGGCATCGTCGGTGACGGTGCCGGTAACAGTGCCCACGGGCACGGGCTCCAGTGTGAAGTCCATGTCTTCGCAGTTCTCGGTCAGCTCCATGTCGGAGTAGTAGCCGAGATAGCCGTGGGCGGTGGCGTACACCATGTAGTACCCGGAGGGTATCTCGCCGAGATCGTAGTCACCGTTCTCATCGGTGGTCGCCGCGTAGTAGCCGAAGGGCATCGGCTCCGCCTGCGAGGCGCCGCGGTTCTGCTGCATCTGGTGGCGGTAACGCGCCAGGCCGTAGGAGTCGCCGCTCTGGTCGTAGCCGTCGCCGCCAGGCGGCATGGCCGCGCCGGGCAGCGCGGCGTCAGAACCAGCTTCAGCGCCGCCGAAGTCGTTAGAACGGCTATCTTCCAGCGTCCCACCCATCGGTACCGCGATGCCGTAATCGTAGAAGTACTGGTCAATGTAGATGAACTCGACGTAGGCGCCCTCAATCGGGTCGCCGCTCCCGCTGCGGACAGTGCCGCTGATGCTCACCGGGATGATGGGAGTCATCTCGAGCGTCACCTCGGTCTCGCCGTCAGGATCGCGCTCAAAGAAGCCGCTGGCGGGCATGTAGTCGTCATGGTTCGCCGAGAGATACACGCCCATTCCGTTGAACGGATCAGGGAACTCAAAGTACCCGTCCTCGTCGGTGTAGGTTTCCTGGTAGATGGGAGGCTCCCAATTACCCCCGGGAGGCATGCTTGGGGGCATGGGCTCGTCGCCGCGGATGTTCTCCATAGCATCAGTCATCGGCTCGGGCATCCCACCGCCGGTGCTGCCGCCGCCGCTGCCTTCATCATAGCCGCCGTCCATGAGGATTGGGTACCAGCCGGAATCGGAATTGCCCTGCACGTATGCACCAGCGACGCCTGAACCACTGTTGGCATCAACGATGCGCCCGGTTACCAGGTATCCGTCCGCCGGTGGACGCGAGGCGCGGGGCTGGAGGCTGATGATAAGCTGGGTGGTGGAGTTGGCCTCGACTTCCAGCGTGGACATCTGCGTGCGGTAGCCGTCGGCGAAGGAGAGCAAGTGATACGAGCCCGCGGGCACTCCGGTGAACTCAAAGGTCCCGTCGTCGCCGGTGAGGCCAACCGCCGCCCATCCGCTGTCGGAGAAGAGCGCCAGCAGAGCTCCACCCACCGGGGCTTCCGTCTCGGCGTCAACCGCTAAGCCGTTCACGGTACCGCCTTCAGGGTCGGACTCACCCAACTGCCATTCCAGGCTCCACTCCTCGCCGAGCTGGAACTCCCTTTCGCTCATGAGGATGCCGCCGTTTCGCACTCCCAACCGGAAACGCTCATTTGCGCGCACCAGCCCGTCGGGGATAGTGAAATTGCCCGCGCTGTCGGTCTGGACGCCAATGTCCACCCCGTTGAGCAGCAGGCTGGCGTCGGTGATGGGATTACCGTAGGAGTCGGTCAGAACGCCGCTAACCTCGTTGGTTGTCGGTGGCGGCGTCGGGGTTGGGCCGATGGGTTTCGGCTTGGGGCCCCCCCCGCCGCAGGCCGCTGCGACAGCCAGCAAAACTGCAAGCACAAACACAATGATAGATAGCTTTCTCATAACATCTCCCCCGTCAAGGGTTTGGTTTCACGTTTCACTATTGATGTTACCGGTTCCATCCGCTCTCGCCAAGAACCGGTACCACACGCTTTCGATAGTACCAGTTAGCCGGGTCCGCGCGGCCCTTCCATTCCCATAGGTGGCGACAGGTCGACCATCACCAACTGAGCCAACCTGCCTCCGCCGGTGAGCCGCTGGAACTGAACCATCGCGTACCGTCCGACGATGTGTTGGGACAGCGCGATGGGCGAACCCAGCTGGTCAATGATGACCGTGGTCTCGGTGACCTCCAGCTCAATTGACGCGCCGGCAAACTCATTACGCAGGGTGATGAAGCGTCCCTGAAGGCTCAGGATGATGCCCTCAGCCGTTTCCTCCATCGGCGCAAGCGGCCCGGCGAAGCCTGCGCCTTCGGTGGTGTCGCTCAAGCCGTTGTTGTTCTCGTCGGCGAACTGGAGGTCGTCCGCCCCGAACTCCCCGTCGCCGTTAGTGTCAACCAGCATCCGCTGGAGGCCTATGAACAGCGCCATCGTCCGCTGGCGCGCGCCGTCGGGGCCGGAGTAGTAGTACTCCACCTGTACCGGCGGGACCTGCAGCAGGCCTCCGGGCAGCGCGTCTTCCTGTAGCGTGTCCGCCGGCAACGGGCTGATGGTGATGTTTACCAGCGTTTGCTTGGCGGTGATAACGCTCACCGGAAGCGATACGACCACAGCATCGTTCTTTTTCCGGTCGCCATTGATATCCTCGGCCACCGGCACAGTCACCGTTAGTGTGGCCGAACTCAGCGCCGGCAGGTTAGGGATGACAAAGCTGCCACTTGGCTGGGGGAAGGCTATGCAGTCCACATCGTCCTCGGGATCAACCACTCGCAGCGGCACCTGCACTATGCCTTCGGCGTAGGACACCGGCACCAGGGCAATGGGATTCAGCAAGGTGTAGCTCTCAACTGCCAGCGTCCCCTTGATAGCGCCCGTGGTCGCGCTGGGCCATGATGGCAGTGACGCTTTCTGCTCGTCCAGATAGTCGTTTATCGGTTGCGTATCTGTTGGAGCCGCTGGCGGCGCGGCCCCCTGTCCGGTCTCAATCGGCCGCAGCTTCAGAGGCTGTCCACCACCGCCGCCGCACGCGGCAAGCAGGGCGATCGCCATGACCGCCAAGACCGCCGCAACCTTAGGGCCGTATCTCACTTTATTTAACACCGTCCCTCTTTCGGTACTCTATTATTGCACCTCCCAACCGTTCTATACCCTCTCTTATCTGCGATTTCGTGAGCATGCTGTAGGCGAGACGCAGGTAGTTAGCGTCCCGCTTCTCGGCGAAAAACAACTTGGCGGGGGCAAACTCCACCCCACGCTGGACGCAGTGCTCCAGCAATGGCATGCTCTGCAGCTTGGGCGGCATCTCCACCCAGAAGTAAAACCCGCCCGGCGGCTCCTCCCAGCGGAAATCGCGCGGGAAGTGCTCGCGCATCGCTTCTTGGGTGGCGCGTCGGCGCTCGGCGTACACCCGCGCCATCTTGCGCACGTGCAGATCCATGTACCCTTTCTTGATGAAATCCAGCAGCAGCGCCTGCAAGAAGAAGCTGTCGCTGCGCTCGGTGGCGCGCTTGAGCTTCACCAGCGAAACCGCCATCTCGCCGGGTGTGCACACAAAGCCGATGCGCAGCCCCGGCAGGAAGCTCTTGCTAAAGCTGCCGATGAGGAAGACATGCCCACCCCGGTCTTCGGCTTTCAGTGTCGGCAGCGCGAGCCCCTCGGCCGGCAGGAACATGGACCAGGCGTCCTCAATAATTGGTATGTTGTGCTTTTGCGCCAGGGCCAGCAATGCGCGGCGCTTTTCCGCGCTCATCACGGTGGCAGTGGGGTTGTGCAGCGTCGGCACGGTGACAATCAGCCCGACCTTCTCGCGTTCAACCCGCTTGGTCAGGTAATCCACGTCCATTCCGTCGCGCTCCACCGGCACCGGCACATACGGCAGCTTGCGCGCAATCAGGCAGTTGAGGATGCTGGCGTAGGTCGGGTTTTCCACCGCCACCGCCGTCCCCGGGCGGTGCAGCAGCGTCAGCAGCATGTTCAGCCCCACCTGGAAGCCCGCGCAGATGACCACCTCGTTGACCCCGGGGCTCATATCAATCAGCTCGCGCGAGAGCGTCTGCTCCAGGTGCTCCACCAGCGGCTGATGCCCCTGCGGATGGCCCCGGTCAAAGAAGAACTCCTGCGGGTACCACAGCAGGTTGCTGGATATCTTTTTGATGCGCCCGAAAGGAAACTGGCGCGGGTCGGGCAGCGCTTTGGCAAACGAGATGTACTCCTGCGGGCCCTTCCACTTCTTGTAGTACTGCGGCAGCGCGAACCCCTCGCCGCTGAACTCAAAGCTGCAGTAGTCCATCTGCCGCACTTCGCCCACCGGCGCATCGGTGGACGGGTACTCGACTTCTTCCGGCGGCGTCGCCGGAGGCGCGGCGGACACGCAGGTCTTGCTGCCCGGCCGCGTCTCAATCCAGTGCTCGGCGGCCAGCTCCAAGTACGCCTGCAACACGGTGTTGCGGGCGACGTTCAGCTGGCCCGCCAGCTTGCGGCTGCTGGGCAGCGCGTCCCCGGGTTTCAGCAGCCCGGCCTTGATGAACGCGATGAGCTGCTCCTTGACCTGCAAGTAAGCCGGAACGCCGCTGTGCCTGTCCACCCGCAGTTTCATCCACCCTAAGTATAGGCTCGCCACCCGCCCAGCGGCTATACCACTTCCGCGCGAATTTGGTGGTACCAGTTTGTACTTGCAGGCGGTCTTTGCATCTTATCTGTGAAGGTTTTCACAGAGCAACCCTGTGCTATAATCCCGCAAACGTAAGTAACCTCGCTGAAACCACCGGTAACCGGTAATCCAATAGGAGGGAACATGAACTTCGAATTCACCGAAGAGCAACTGATGGTGCGTGATTCCATCCGCAAGTTCGCGGAGGCCGAACTGCTGCCCTTGGGGCCCGAATTGGACCGGACCCGCGAATTCCCCTGGGAAACTGTACGGAAGATGGGGGAGCTGGGATTCATGGCCCCCCCGGTGCCGGAGGAGTACGGTGGGGGCGGAATGGACTCGATTTCGTACCTGATAATCGGAATGGAAGTCGCCCGCTGCGAAGCCTCCCACGCGACCATCCTGGGCGCCCACTGCTCGCTGGCCGTGCTGTCCATTCTGGACTTCGCTACCGAAGAGCAGAAGAAGAAGTACCTGCCGAAGATGTGCAGCGGCGAATGGCTGGGCGCGTTCTCGCTGACCGAGCCCGACGCCGGCTCGGATGCCTCCAATCTGCAGACCATTGCGGTGAAGGATGGCGACTACTACACTATTAACGGGCAGAAGCAGTGGTGCACCAACGGCGCCGAGGCCTCGGTCATCGTGCTCTTCGCCAACACCAACCCGGAAGCTGGCCTGCGCGGTATCACTCCTTTCATCATCGAGAAGGAAATGGAGGGCTTCAAAGCCGGCCACATCGAAGATACGATGGGCATCCGGGGTAGCCACCAGACCGACATGCACTTTGAGAACTGCCGGGTGCACAAGGACCAGATACTCGGTGGCGAGGCCAACATCGGCAAGGGATTCAAAATCGCGATGACCATCCTGGATAACGGGCGCGTCGGCATGGCCGGCGCCAGCATCGGCATCGCCCAGGCCGCGCTGGAAGCCGCGGTTAAGTATGCCAACCAGCGCGAGCAGTTCGGTCAGAAGATTGCCCAGTTCCAGGCCATCCAGTGGATGATCGCCGATATGGCCACGGAGATTGAGGCGGCGAAGCAACTGACCTACTACGCCTCGTGGCTCAAGGGCGAAGGCAAAAAGGTGACGGCGGAAGCGGCGATGGCAAAGATGTTCGCCTCCGAAGTTGCGGGGCGGGTGACGGACATGGCGCTGCAAATCCACGGCGGCTACGGTTACAGCAAGGAGTATCCGCTGGAGCGGTTGGTTCGCGACGCGCGCATCAAGCGCATCTACGAGGGCACCAACGAAATCCAGCGGCTGGTCATCTCCCGCGAGATTCTGCGGATGTACCGCTAACATCAATAGCGAAATAACCATCAAGCGTCCCGCTGCTCGCGGCGGGGCGCTTTGCCATTTGCTAGGTGGGGCGCCCGATAGGCCGTGTTATCATAATGCACTCAATGGCCATTCACCGGAGGAAGCCGTGCCGGTAGAAATCCCGGACCCGCCCGATGCGAAGACGCTCGCTCGCGTCGGCCTGACTCAGGCGGAGTACGAAGAGCTCTGCCGCCGCCTCAACCGCAAGCCCAACATCGTAGAGATGGGCATGGTCGGCGCGATGTGGAGCGAGCACTGCGCCTACAAGTCCTCCAAGCTGCACCTGCGCAAGTTCCCCACCACCGGTCCCAAGGTGCTGCAGGGCCCCGGCGAGAATGCGGGCGCCGTGCTACTGCGCGACGACCTGGCGGCGGTGTTCAAGATTGAATCGCACAACCATCCGTCCGCGGTAGAGCCCTTCCAGGCGGCCGCCACCGGCGTGGGCGGCATCATCCGCGATATCTTCAGCATGGGCGCGCGGCCCATCGCCACGCTGGATCCCCTGCGCTTCGGGCCCATAACGGACTTCTACGACCCCGGCATCACGCGGGCAGCGGTGGAGCGCAACCGCTTCCTGTTTGAGGGCGTGGTCGCGGGTATCGCGCACTACGGCAACTGCGTTGGCCTGCCTACGGTCGGCGGCGAAGTGGTGTTTGACCTGAGCTACTCGCTCAATCCGTTGATGAACGGGCTCTGCCTCGGAGTCGTCAAGCCCGGCGAGCTGATACGCGCCTATGCCAAGGGCGAGGGCAACCGCGTGCTGCTGGTGGGCGCACGCACCGGTGCGGACGGCGTGCAAGGCGCCACCTTCGCCAGTGTTGACCTGGCGGAGGACGTGCAGCAAGACCGGCCGGCAGTGCAAATCGGCGACCCGTTCCTGGAGAAATGCCTGATTGAAGCGACGCTGGCGCTGAAAATGCACCCGGCGCTCATCGGCGTGCAGGACTTGGGCGCCGCGGGGCTGACCAGCTCGTCCTGCGAGATGGCCGGTCGTGGAAACGTCGGCCTGAAGCTTAATCTGGACAAGGTACCGCTGCGCCAGAAGCACATCGGCCCTTACGAAATAATGCTCTCGGAGTCCCAGGAACGGATGCTGATGGTCGTTCAGAAGGACGGCGTGGAAGCGGTGAACGAGGAGTTCGCCCGCTGGGGGCTGGACAGCGCCGACGTTGGTGAGGTTATCACCGAGCCGGTAGTATCGCTCTGGTGGCGCGGCGAAGAAGTCGTGCACCTGCCCACGGCTCTGCTCACGACCGAAGCTCCGGAGCACGACCGCCCGCGCGCCGCCCTGAAGCGGCCGGAGTGGCTGAGCCTCAGCGCCGAAGATGCGGTGAAGCGTGCCGCCGAGCGGTCGCTGCCGGACGACTTCCCGGTGGCGCTCAACCTAACCACCCCCGAGGAGCGGGTGCTGGCGTTGATGCTGGCGCACCCCAACCACGCCAGCAAGCGGATGGTCTGGCGGCAGTACGACCATCAGGTGATTGACAACACCGTGGCCGGCCCGGAGGTTGCAGACGCCGCAGTGCTGCGCATCAAGGGCGGCCGCGACGGCATCGCCGTGTCCACCGACGGTCCGGGCCATCTGTGCGCGCTTGATCCCTTCTTGGGCGGTCAGCATTCGGTGAAGGAAGCTTACCTGAACCTGCTCACGGTCGGCGCGGAACCGCTGGCGTACACCAACTGCTTGAACTTCGCCAGCCCCGAAGACCCGGAAGTAATGGCCGGCTTCGCGGCGGTGGTGGAAGGCATGGCGCTGGCCTCCCGCGAGCTGGAAACGCCCGTGGTGTCGGGCAACGTGAGCTTCTACAACCAGACGGTGGGCGGCAAGGTCGTCCCCACGCCGGTTATCGGCATGGTCGGTTACGTGCCCGAGGTGCGGCGCATTCTCCGCCCCAGTTGGCCTTCCGGCGCATCACTTTACCTGGTGTCGCAGGGGGGCTGGAGGCTGGACGGGAGCTGCCTGGCCTGGGATTTGCTGCACGAACGCGACGGTGCGGTGGAGCCAATTGACTTCGCCAAGATGCACACGCTGAAGGACTTCGTGCAGACTGCGGTGTCGGACGGGATGCTGCTGGCGGCGCACGATGTTGACTCGGGCGGGCTGGCGCTGGCGCTGGCTGAGTGCTGTTACGGCGGAGTGGGCGCGGATGTCCAGCTTCCCTCCAGACTGGTGGAAGCCGCTGGTGGAGTGGGGCGGCTGCTATTCGGCTGGCCGGCGGTTGGCTTGCTGCTGGCAGCGTCCGCCAGCAAGGAGCGGGAGTTCGCCGCGCAGGCTGACGCCTTTGGCATTCCATTGGAGCCGCTTGGGGAGGCGGGTGGCTCGGAGCTGACGGTCACGGTCGAAGGTTCACCGCAGCCGCTGTTATCCCTGCCCGCGGCGGCGATGGCAGCCATCCACCGCGAAGCGCTGCCCTTCTGGATGCGCTCCTGAGCCGTTGAACACCGGGTCGGTGCCCTCTTTCAGGCTGATTCGCCCGATTCAGCCAAGGAATCCGCCTATGGCTGCTTGCCAATCTATAGATTACCTGTTAAGATATAGATTGACTCACCCAGATGGGAGGCTATAGATGAACGCGACGAAAGTTGCGATAGCCGGTGTCATCGCGATACTGGCATTAGTGGGAATCGTGTTCGCGGCATCAGCGCTCTTCGCGCAAGAGAGCCTGGCAGAGTCCTTTGACTGGCAGAGTTACGGCTACGCCTCCGGGGCCGGCTACAAGCTCGTCAGTACTTCCGCCGATTATTCGAGCTTCTCCGGCGAAGGCAAAGGGCTCGTGGTCAGGATCGCGGTGCCAGCGGGCACGGCCAACGACCAAGTCAAGCTTGCTTTGGTCGATGCAGTGAGGAATGAAGCACTGCGCGACCGCACGGTGAGTGCTATCACCGCCATTGCGTACAACGACGGTGAGAAGATGTTCAGCGACGAGTATTACTCCGGCGGTAAAGCTATCTGGGGCCCCGGCGGCAGCTACCGCGTGTCTCAGGACAACCAGGAGTACGCCATCTCGTTCATGAGCGCCCACAAGTACGTTGCGCCCAAGCCCACGCTGGCCAATGAAAAGAAGAAGAGCAGACGCTCTAAGAAGGGTGGCGGATCGCTGAACAATTACATCTCCTCCTCCTGCGGTTCTAGCAGCGGCGGTGGATGAGGCTAGTGTGATTTGCTCCGGTTCGGAGCAGCACTAGCGAAACTGAACTTATAAGCGGCTTGCCGGCCGAAAGCTGGCGGGCCGCTTTTACTACAAGCGGGTTGCAGTAGTCTGCAGTACTAACCTAACCGCATTCGCCTATGTACAGTTTGCGCCACCACGAGGAGTTTTGCGTCCCCTCTTCCAGAGCGGCAGAAGCAGCGCTAGTGGGCAGTCTAAATGGAGCTTCCCCAGAAGTAGCCGATGGCGGCTATGTCCTCGGGCCCGACAATGCCGCTGCCATCGCTGTCAAACCACGGAAGGTAGCCCTCCCACGATGGCTTGTACCCCAGCCAGGGAATCAGCGCGTCCCGGTCGGCATCGTTGACCACGCCGTCACCGTTGATGTCGCCCCTCAGGTTAAACACCACCACCGGGATAATCAGCTCGGGGCTTCCGATACCGCCGTCGTCAAATGCCTGCAGCCGCAGCGTGGCCATTTGGTTAGGCAGCCCTGAAACATCGATGGCTGCCTCAAATGGCTGGCCCTCGGCTTCGCCGGAGATCGTGCCGGTGGAGTGCTGCAACTCATAGGACAGCGTAACCGCATCGTTGTTGGCGTAAGCTGAAAGCTCAATCGCCGGCGCTTCATACACGCTGCCGAAGCGCGGCGGATCCGGCAGGCCGGTGGAGAGAATCATGGGAACGGTCTCGGCGTACTCGTAGGCAATCACCACCTGGTCAATCCACCATCCCGCGGACTGGCCGCCGTCCTCGCCGCATACCGAGCCGTTGGTCTCCAACAGGAATCCCACGTGCACATCCTGCCCCGCCCACGGAGCGAGGTTAATGTGCTTGTTGGACCAACTGGCGATAAGGCCGGTGAACGCGGCATCATCCATATTGCGCTGCTTCGCCAGCGTCCACGTCTGGAAGTTATCGGTGCTCACCACGACTTTACCGGTGTCCGCGCCGTTCTCCAGGTTGTACTTCAGGCGCAGCGTCATCGTCGGCGCGGGTGAGGCTGGCAGTGAGAGCAGCGGCATGACCGCAAACGAAGTGAGGCTGTTCGGGTAATCCGGCGAAGCGTAGTTGTGCACGCCGTAGCAGCCGGAAGACAGGTATCCGCCGTTGTGGAAGGTAAACTTGCCCGCATAGTCGTTGGCCCACGAGGCGATGCGCTCGGTATCGCTCTCGTAGTGCTGGGAGAGCGGGAACGCTCCGCTCGTGTTGTCCACGATGTAGCTCAAGTCAAGCTGCGTATCAAGGCCGGGAAGGACGCCGGTGGCGTGCACCGTGATCCCG
>Ga0315542_1002696_pt1 | contig 10700 bp, 9 predicted proteins | sample SalMarSW160120MG_FD_202541 | JGI IMG/M metagenome (GOLD analysis project Ga0315542, IMG submission 202541) | Salt marsh sediment microbial communities from the Plum Island Ecosystem LTER, Massachusetts, United States - Salt Marsh Sediment SW1601-20 ... | reverse complement strand
TCCGCACCGTATCGTCGAACGGGAAAAACGCATCCGATGCCAGGACCATTTCTCCAATCTGTTGATGACTGTATTCTTCAAATGAAGCATCCGGTTTGATGGCATCATATTCGATCTGTAGATTTTCCAGAGCCTTGGTGACGGCCAGTTTTCTGAGCGAATCAACCCGGTTAGGCTGCCCGGCACCCATTCCAATCACCTGATAGCATCCTGAACGGTATTCCCTGCAAAGAACAATGGCATTGGATTTGGTGTGCTTGCATGCTTTATAGGCAAATTCGGCAAGTTTCTGTTTTTCATGACTGAATTTCTTTTCGGTCACCGATTCGAATTTTTCCAGGACCTCAAGATCGCGTTCCATCTTTAAAATGCCGCCTGTAATTTTACGATACGTATCAGGTTCGATCTGATTTTTATGGAACGGCCGAACTTTGAGAAGCCGCAGCGATTTTGTCATCATCAGGAGTTTGAGTGCGTTCGAATCATACTCCGGTGCAATGATTACTTCCACAAATTTGTTTGGCACTTTCTGAGGCAAAAGTTTTCCCGCCTCAATGATATATCCAATGTGACGTACATTTTCCCCTTTGAGAAACTCGGCAAAAGACAGATCGATTTTGCTGTTGCAGGCGATCACAGAGCCGAAAGCAGAAATCGGATCACCGGCCCATGCGTGTTCCAGTGCTTCTCTTGACGTTTTACCGGTCGCATAGCCGCAGGGATTCGTGTGTTTGATGACAGCAACTCCGATTTGTCCGGACAGATCCTTGACTGCTTCAAGCGCGGCATCCGCATCGACATAATTGTTATAGGACATGCTTTTCCCGTGAATCACATCAGCCTGGGCGACAGAAGACTCTCCACTCTTCTCATCGATATAGGCCGTTGCCTCCTGATGGCTGTTTTCTCCGTATCGCAGATCCACACCTTTGTTGAATCGAAGCCGGAGAATTTTTTCATCTAAAAAAGTTTGTGAAAGATAACGATCGATCGCGCTGTCGTAATCCGCAGTCTTTCGAAAAACCTTGACTGCCAATTTCTTCTTCGTTTCAAGCGACACCTCGCCTGTCTGTTGAATCTCCTTTAAAACAATCTCATAATCCGAAGGATCGGTTACTACAGCTACATAGGGATAGTTCTTTGCTGCACTGCGCAGCATGGTAGGCCCTCCAATATCGATATTTTCGACGGCTTCCTCGACAGAGACGTTTTCTTTAGCAATAGTCGCTTCAAAGGGATAGAGATTGACGACGATCAGATCGATCCACTGAATACCCTGTGCTTCCGCCTGACGGACATGTTCCGGATTGTCTCTTAACCCCAGCAAAGCGCCGTGGATTTTTGGATGGAGCGTCTTGACGCGCCCGTCCATCATTTCGGGGAATCCCGTGACTTCATCGATGGGAATAACCCGAATTCCATTTTCAGTCAGGACTTTTGCCGTTCCGCCGGTAGAGATAATTTCAACTCCCAGTTTTGAGAGCGCTTTCGCCAAATCAACGATCCCTGTCTTGTCAGAAACACTGATTAAGGCACGCTTTACTCGAGACACATTATTCTCCTTTTATGAAAACAAATCCCATCAAACCTTGCACAAAAGCCGACCACCTTTGATCATTTTCTGAGATATTTCAGGTCTGCTCTGAAAATGTACGAATAAAACAAATTTAATTTACAATGTTTGTTGTTAAAATGCAAATCGGGTGCCATAAATCAAAAAAGGATATTTCAAGAATGAACAATGGCCCGTCTTCCCTGTATTTCAATCCTGCCTGATGCAAAAAGCTGGAGGACTTCCGGATAAAGCTGATGTTCCACTTTTAACACGCGCGCCGCAAGTGTTTCCGCCGTGTCTCCCTCTTCGACGGGAACACATCGCTGCGCCGCGATGGGACCGTGGTCATATACTTCATCGACAATATGAACTGTGACGCCTGTGACTTTGCAGCCCTGTTCAATCACCGCTTCATGGACATAATGTCCGTACATGCCTTTTCCGCCGAATGAAGGAAGCAGTGCCGGATGAATATTGACAATTCGATTCCGGTACGTGGAAATGATTTCCGAAGGCATTTTTTTCATATATCCTGCGAGTACAATCAATTGAATATTATGTTGATTTAGAGTGGATAACATCCTTTCGACAAAAAGGCTTCGGGATGAAAAATCCCCACTGGCAATGACATCTGCAGGAATATTATTTTCTTTTGCTGTCGTTATTGCCCCGGCGTCCGGGTTGTTACTCAATAACAATTTGACTTCAGCATCGAGTCGCCCTTCATGGATCGCTTTCAATATGGACTGAAAATTCGAACCGCGCCCCGAGGCAAAAACACCCATTGCAAGTTTCGACATCTATCTCTTCCCTCTAATTCTTTAAACGTACAGGTGACCGTTTAAAACACAATATAATAACAAATTACGGAATACGATCCAGTACTTCCCAGAACGGCGTCACCAGACGATATTCTCCAAAACCCGAATAATCCACAAAAACGAATTCACGGTTAATGGTATAATAGGACCAGATTTCATATGGTTTGGATCCTGCTTCAAAAGGATGCCGTTCGATATCATTGGGGGGGCCAAGAACGATATAGACCATCCCACGGTCTGTTTTCCACCCCTCTATAAAAGTCCCAAAATTGGCATTGGCAAAATCGACTCTCCGGTAGTATTCTTCCATCAATTCGTTCTGTTCCGTTCCGGGCGTCGGGTCTTTGGCTTCCCAAAATTCACGGAAGAACCTTTCTTTATCTTTTCCATCGGCTTTTTGTATCTTGCTGATTTCGCTTCCTTTTGCCACATATTTTAATTGATCTATCGCGTTATCCATAGTGAATGCATATCTTGGCATACCGATCCAGTGAATGGTAATGTCTTTTGTGCTTTCGACGGTCTGCTTTTCGGCTTCCAATTTAAGAACCAGCTTATATCTTCCGCTTTTTAACTCACCTCTCGGAATCTTCATCGTTTCAACAGTCTTCCATCCATCCAGTGTCTTATCCCGGGTGATGCTCCACACGACTTCTTTTTTGTAATTAATCAGATTGTATTGAATTCGGGCCTTTTGAAAATTCCCGGGATTATAAATCTCATACCAGAGAAAAAGTGCTTTCTGATCACCCTCATAATTGCCCATGACATTGGGCAGAGGAATTTCTTGACCTGATTCATCAGTTATGATAGAATCAGCCAGAAGAATATCACTGATTGCCAGTCGGTCGGAATGATAATTCGGAATTTGCACTTTGGTTTTCCGGTGACTGGTTACTTTGGAATCAAAATCCATAATCCCCAGAAGAAGTTCATAGTCTCCGGGAGCCAATAAAAAATTCACCTGCGAAAGGCTGTAGTCTTTTCTTGAATTGGTCTTTTTAAAATCATTGAGTTCGACAACCGATTTTAAAATTTTACTGTCCGCATGATGACCCATTTGGTCAAAAACCGTCACCGAAAGTTCATACGAAGCCTTGTAACTGGTGTCCGTGCGAACAAACTGAAGTTCATCGTAAACGATTTTTACAGAGATCCAAAGAACGCATTTATTTGTATCTTCATCCGCATAAGTCACGACATCGTAATAAAAATTCGGAGCATCATCACGATCTTTAAAATTAAACTCCGGTAACTGGGCTTTGCAAATCTCATGGAATGAAATCATTCCTGCGAGAAGAACCAGCCATAACAAATTGATTCTTTTTCTCATTTCTTTCTCCTTTATCAAAAAATGCACTTCCTATTAGATCGTAAGCCGCACTGCCCTCTATTCGTACAGCGACTATTTCTCCGACATTTACTTTTCCTTGAATCCAGACCGTTTGATCGATATCGAGACTGTCTCCTTCGGACCGTCCAAAATACAATTGCTGGTCCGAATCATAACCATCCACAATTACATCTGTGACGTTCGATTCCATCAAACGGTTGTTTGAACTTGAAATATGATTTTGAATTTTCATAAGAATTTTGGAACGTTCTTCGGACAAACTCCGGGGAACGGTCTCTTTCAAAGAATATGCCTCTGTCCCCTCTTCCGGAGAATAGATAAAAACGCCCATCCGCTCAAATCGTATCTCACGGATAAAATCCGAAAGCTCGGAAAATGCCTCTTCCGTCTCACCGGGAAATCCGACAATAAAGGCCGTCCGAAGGACAAGGCCGGGAAGGCTCGCTCTCAATTGATGAATGCGTTCTTCGATCTGACTTCTCCGCTGTCCCCGTCCCATGGCCTTGAGCACGGGATCGGAAATGTGCTGAAGCGGCATATCGAGATACCGGCAAATTTTTTCTTCAGCGGCTATCAATCGAATCAGATCATCAGTAATATGTGCGGGATGTGTGTACATGATCCGGATCCACTTTAACGAATCTATCCTGACAAGCTTCTTCAGCAGACCGGTCAAACCGGTTTTATCCAATAAATCGGAACCATACGCGGTCGTATCCTGAGCAATGAGAATGAGCTCTTTCACTCCCCGGTCTGCCAGTGATTGCGCTTCCAGGAGAATATCTTCGGCCGGACGGCTTCGATATCGTCCCTTGATTAGCGGAATTGCGCAAAAGGTACATTGATGGTCACAGCCGTCGGCAATTTTCAAATAGGCAGTATGGGGAGGTGTCGAGAGCACACGATTGCAGTATGCATCGGAACGCCATTTGTACGAAGAACCCAGGAGGTGCTGACCGATTTCAGCAAACGGCTCGACGCCGAAAAAACGGTCCACTTCGGGGATCTCTTTTTCGATTTCAGCCCTGTATCTCTCGGAAAGACATCCCCACACATAAATCTTTTGATCTTTGAATTGTTTTTTATTCTCTACAATTCGAAGAATCGCATCAATGGATTCTTTTTTTGCATCCTCTATAAAACCACACGTGTTGATAAAAACAGCATCCGCTTCTGCGGAATCTCCAACAAGCTCAACCCCCTGCCTGGCCAATTGACCTGCCAGGACTTCGGAATCCACCTGGTTCTTGGGACATCCCAAAGTCACAATCGCACATTTTTTAAAAGGATACTTCAAAATACTATTTCCGGATTAAATTGCGTCGACATCGGATCCCAGCAATTGATCCACAAAAGTTTTCGCATCAAAGGAGATCAGATCATCCATGCTCTCTCCGGTGCCAATCCATTTCACAGGAATATTCAGATTGTTTTTAATCGAAACCACAATTCCTCCCCGTGCCGTACCGTCAAGCTTGGTCAAAACGATACCGGTCACCGGAATGGTTTCTGTGAAAAGTTTAGCCTGCCGCAGACCATTCTGGCCTGTAGTGGCATCAATAACCAGAAGCGTCTCGTGAGGCGCACTTTCCATTTTTCTGGCCAGGATGCGCCGTATTTTTTCCAACTCTTCCATCAAATTGGTTTTTGTGTGAAGCCTCCCTGCTGTATCGACGATCAATATATCCGCATTCCTCGAAACCGCTGCACCAAACGCATCAAATGCCACCGCCGCCGGATCGGCCCCCATGCATTGTCGCACAACATCAGCACCCGTGCGTCTGGCCCAAATTTCCAACTGATCTCCGGCAGCGGCCCGGAATGTATCGGAAGCAGCAAGCAACACGCTCTTTCCGCTTCTTTTAAATTGACGCGCCAATTTCCCAATCGTGGTCGTTTTTCCAGTTCCGTTCACTCCAATGACCAGAATCACATAAGGACGGAAAGAATACTCTGGTTGAGAATCGTCTCCTTTCAATATTTCCAAAATGTTTTTTTTCAACAGGAACAGTGCTTTTTCCAGGACATCATCCTCTTTAAAAGAAATTTCCTGCCGCATTTCTTCGATAAGATGCATAGCTGTGTCCACGCCGAGATCCGCTTCGATCAATATCTCTTCTACTTTCTCCCAAATGGAACCATCGATTTTATTCCGCTTTCGAAAAACATCGGCAATCCGTCCAAAAAGCCCTTTCCTTGTTTTTTGCAGCCCTCTTGACCATTGATCGACAGGTTCGGATAGAGTCATAATTATATCTCTTTCGAATCTCTAATGAACCGGCGAAGGTATTCCCCGGATGAATAGAGCGTCAAAGCCAATGCAAGCCAGAGTAAAATCCATCCGAAGGGCTGAAGCTTCAATGCAAACATAAAAACTGCCACACCGGTTACAAAGGCCGAATACTTCCCGCTTCGATTCGATTCCATGACCGGTTTGTTTTTTATGACAATATAAAAACCGCACAGAAGGACAGTCAGTTCCCTGATCGAGAGAAACAGAAAAAACCAGAGAGGAAATTCATACTGCTTTGAAATCAGCATAAAAAGGATCACTGCCAGGACATTTATCTTATCGACCACCGGATCGAGCATTTTCCCGAAATCGGATTTCTGATTGAGACGCCTTGCAATGAAACCATCCAGACTGTCTGTCAATATGGCAAAAAAAACAAAAACACATAACAAAGCCGGACGCGATTCCGACATGCTCCACAGAATCGGAAACAGGAGCAAAAACCGTAAAATCGTCAACAGATTGGGAACTGTCCAGACAAAACGGATCATCGGCATCCGGGGCCTCGTTTCATCAAGCATAGAGTTTGATTGCTTCCAGTATCAGTTTAGGATGATGAATCAGAGCGGTTTTGAAAATTTGTACCACCGTTCTCTTTTCAGGTGGAATCCGGTTCAGCGCGGCGGCCAGACGATTTAACTCTTCGTCGGAAAACCGGTTCTTTACCTTCGATATTCTATAAGAGATTTCGACATTTTTCCCCTCGGCCTTGTGCCATCTTTTCTCGTAAACTTTTAATTGCTTCTTTGAAACATCCCCGCTGCGGACTGCTTCCGCGGCTACTTCTCCCGCGATTTGGCCGGCGATCATTGCATTGATAATGCCGCCCCCCGAAATGGGATCTTCCTGATGGGCCGCATCTCCAACCAGCATGAGACCGTTCCCCACAATTTCTTTCAATGTGGGAACCGCTGGAACACCGCCTGCAATACAGGAAAGCACGGTATAATTTTTAAATTTTCTGTTTACAAAGATCCTTAAAGATTCCAGAGCTGTTTTTGAATGAATTGAATGTCGCACCTGACCCAGTCCTACATTGGCCATGTTTTTCCCTTTCGGAAATATCCACAGATACCCTTCAGGAGCAATCTCTTTTCCAAAATAGAATTGTACACAAGTGGGATTGATATCGATTTCAGAGAGCAGCATCTGAGCACAGCTCCCGATTCCGTTGAGAGAAAGATGCGTTTTTAGCCCGCCCCATCTACCGACACGGGATTCGACGCCGTCTGCTCCGATTACGATAGAACCGGAAACTTCGACCTCTTCTCCGGAACTATTGACTTGAACACCTGTGATCGAACCGTTATCTGCCAACAGGCCATGCACATATGCTCTAGTGAAAACCTCCGCTCCGGCATCCGAAGCCATTCCGGCGAGATCACGGTCAAAAATCTTCCGATCTAAAATGACCCCGCTTTCTCCAATCATTAGATCGACAACCGTCTCGTCGGGAGCGATAAGCTGAATGGCTGTTACTTCCTGCGCTATCCATTCCTTTCGAATCGGAATCAGTTTTGCAAGCGATGACTTGACGACACCTTCCGCACACCGGACGGGTTTTCCGATCTCCGGATCCTTTTCCAGAAGAAGAACGGACGCTCCCTTTTCGACCGCATGCTTCGCAGTCCAGGCCCCTGCGGGTCCCCCTCCCACGACGATGACGTCATAACGGCTTTTCATTCGACCGCCTCAAGCGCTCCGAACGGACAGACATGCACGCAAGACAGACACAATGTACACAATATTTCATCAATATGGAGAGAAGAAACTTTCAACTCGATGGCATCTGCCGGACAAACAGCAACGCAGCAACCACAATAATCGCATTGATTGTCTTGACAACGGATCATTATTCCTCAAAAACTTAGTTGAATTTTTTAACAACAAACAAACTAATATTTAAATTAATATCCGATCCGCGGATAAATTGCATTGTGTCTCAGTTTAAAATAAACCATGGTAATTCCGAGTAAAAACAGTGTAATCACGAAAAGAACCGGATAAAAAATGTGTGCCAATATAATCAAAACGCCACCGCCAATCTGATACGTGCAGGCAAGTATGCTTTTCTTTTGATTAAACAGAATCGCATAAAGAAAAACCACAATAGAAAGACCGGATGAAATCACGATAACGGGATTAAAACGGATAATTCCAAAAAACAAAGCCATCACAAGAAAAATGGTTCCCAAAACCAATGCTTTTTTTACACCCAGATAAACGGCTGTTGTTATCTTCCCGCCTTTTTTATCTCCTTTGACATCCGTTGTAGTTGATGCAATGGTCCCCGCCACCATAATTGTAAAATAGGCAAGCAGACTAATCAGATTGGGATTCGGATCCGGATTCAATCTTTTCCCAATAAGATAACAAAAAATCCCGTACTCGATAGCACAAGACAGAAAATCCAGAAAAGGCCGGCCCGTAAAATAGAACGGCCTGAAATTGTACAGAAAACCGAGCACCAGAGTGGATGCATAAATCGCAATGATCCACACATCACCTGAGAGAACGGCTCCTGTCATTCCGGCAAACGCAAAAAACAGGGCACTCATGTACAAGGATTTCAATGAGATTGTTGATAAATCGATATGACCCGGTCCGCTGTTTTCCCGATCCACCTCCGCATCATTGATGTTGTTAGTCAAATGTACGAAAAACATAATGAACGAATAGAAGATGAGATGATAGAGAAGCCTGGGATCGAGTGCAAGACGAATCGAAAAATGGCCGTCATCCAAATAACCCAGAGTGATAAAAACGAATACAGGAATCAGCAGCACTGGTCTGGATAGAAAAATAATATCAATAATTTTTTTCATCTTTGTTAATCCGACAGACGTGAAATAATGGATCTGTAGTTGAATTCAATTCTATTAAACCTCCTCGAGAAGTGGTTCGTACAAAGTCTTTGAAAATACTTGATCGATCGGAACCGGATAGTTACCCAGAAAGCATGCCACGCAGTAATCGTGCTTGTCTTTCGGAACGGAATCCATAAGCCCTTCAATCGACAGATAGCCGAGACTGTCTACACCCAGATGCTCCCGGATTTGTTCTACTGACATGGAAGAGGCGATCAATTCTTTCTTTGTCGGGAAATCCATACCATAGTAACACGGAAATCGAATCGGGGGAGAACTGACGCGGATATGAACCTCTTTGGCTCCGGCTTTTCGAATAAGCTGGGTTAACAATTTAAGGGTCGTTCCACGGACTATTGAATCCTCAACCACAACGACTTTCTTATCCTTCAACACACCGCCCACCGGATTAAATTTGACCTTCACATTGAAATGCCGTATTATCTGCTGGGGGTGAATAAAGGTTCTTCCGATGTAGTGGTTTCGAATCAGTCCGAGTTCAAAGGGAATGCCGGATTGGTTTGAATAGCCCAGTGCGGCCGTATTGGATGAATCCGGAACTGCAATGACAATATCCGCATCTGCAGGATGCTCTTCTGCCAGTCTCTTTCCCAATTTGCGGCGCGTCTTGTCCACGTACTCACAAAAAATCCGGCTGTCCGGGCGTGAAAAGTAAATAAATTCAAAGATACAGTGGCTGCATTTTTCGTTTTGACTGATTGATTCGGATTGGATTCCATTTTCATCGATAATGAGAATTTCTCCGGGTTCGACTTCCCTGAGATATTTGGCATCAATCAGGTCCATGGCGCATGTCTCGGATGCCACCACATATCCGCCATGAAATGCTCCCAGTGCCAGCGGCCGGAATCCTCGCGGGTCCCTTGCCGCTATTAATTTATCCTGTGTCATCATGACCAGGGAATAAGCGCCCTTCACCTGTTTCAACGCCTCTTTCAATTTTTGAACGAGTTCTTTTTCTTTAGACCTTGCAATCAGATGGACAAAAATTTCACTGTCCGCTGTGGTTTGAAAAATCGCCCCCTCTTCTTCCAATGCTTTTCTCAAATCTCTCGAATTCACAAGATTTCCATTATGACCCAGTGCCAGCGGACCATCCTTTGAATTCACAAGAATAGGCTGTACATTATTTTTATTATCGGAACCCGTGGTAGAATACCGGTTGTGGCCGATTGCAAGTTTCCCTTTCAGCTTTTCTATGATTTCGCGATTTGAAAACACATCGTTCACCAGACCCTGCCCGACATGCCGATAAACACGTTCGCCGTCAGACGAAACAATACCGGCACCCTCCTGACCTCTGTGCTGAAGCGAATAAAGCCCGAGATAAACCATCTCGGACGCCTCCGGGTGTCCGTATATCCCGATAACGCCACAGAACTCTTTGGGTTGATCCATATTCCCTGTTGCCCCTTTCATGAATTAACGGATTCCAAAATCACAATAGGATTTGAATAAATCCATCCCCTGTTCTTTCTATAAATCTCAACGCGATAGACGCCTTTCACTGTAGTTGCATATTCAAGTTCTTTCCCTTTTCGGTTTGCGATTTCTCTCCCATCCTTCATTAATCGAATGAACCCTGTAAGAGGTGCGGTAATATTTAAAACTATCTTCCCATTCGGAGAAATCCGGCTGCCCATCGGATAATTCTTATCCCCGCACACGGCACTGAACCGGAATCCCCTTCCGTCTCCGAGTGAAGAATTGGTGATAAAACACCGTGCACGGGACAAAGCCGAAAAAATGAGCTTTTCCGATTCTTTAAACGGCACACTCGTATCGATGG
>Ga0315542_1002695_pt1 | contig 10702 bp, 8 predicted proteins | sample SalMarSW160120MG_FD_202541 | JGI IMG/M metagenome (GOLD analysis project Ga0315542, IMG submission 202541) | Salt marsh sediment microbial communities from the Plum Island Ecosystem LTER, Massachusetts, United States - Salt Marsh Sediment SW1601-20 ... | reverse complement strand
TTCGAATACGAAGGCCAGGTGTACAAATTTACCGAAAACCTGTTCATGGTCGTGTTCGGACTGCCCCAGACGCACCCGGATGACGACCGGCGGGCGATCCTGGCGGCCGTGAACATGCAGAAGGCCCTGGCGGAAATCAACCGGGCACGCGTAAACCGCCAGGAGGCGCCCCTGTTCATCTCTCTCGGCATTTCCTCCGGGGAAGCGGTGGGCTCCCTGTTGTCGTCGCGCGGCACGGCGGCCATGGAGGTCATCCGGGATTACTTGTCCTTTACCCTGAAAATGAGCAGCCAACCGCTGTCCGTGGTGATGGTGGCCGGCGATATCTTCCGCCGGGTGATGAATCTGATCCGTGGGGAAAAGGTCGAGGATTTGCAACTACCGGACAGCGGGGAAATTTTGGAGGTTTACCGCGTCACGGGAACAAAATTTTAACGCGGAGCGAACCGGTTTCGTGGACACGAGAAACTATTATGAAATCCTAGAAGTCTATCCGGCCGCCAGCAACGAAGAGATCGAGAACGCCTATCGCCTGCTGTTGTACAAATACCACCCCGACCACAACCCCGACCGCGAGCAGTGGGCCCATGAGATGACCTCCAAGGTGGTGGAGGCATACGAGTGGCTCTCGAATCCCGAAAAGCGCAAGCTGCACAATTTCCAGATTTATTGTCCGGCGAAGCGCAAGCTGCCGGAACGTAAATTTTTCTTTTTCCAGAAGAAGAAAAAAAAGCAATGGGAGAATGCCGCCCTGCGTTTTCAGGCCGGCGTGGCGTTGTTCGCCAAGCAGAAGTCCAAGTCGCTGTTGAAGTTCCAGGAGGCGATCGGGTTTTGGGCCAATTTTCCGGAAGCACTGTACAATATCGGCCTGTGCCTGGTGGATCTTCACAAACTGGAAGAAGCGCGGTCGTATTTCCATCGCGTCCGGGACATGAATCCCAAGGATCAGGAAATCAAACGGACTCTGCGGCGTCTGGACGAGCTTAAAGGATAAAGAAGGGATGTGCAGCAGGTATGTCAAAGATCATCGGTATTGACCTCGGGACCACCAATTCCTGCGCGGCCATCATGCAGGACAACGAGGTGGTCATCATTCCCAACGCCGAAGGGATGCGCACCACCCCTTCGGTGGTCAGCTTTTTGAAAACCGGGGAATGGGTGGTGGGGGAGCCGGCCAAGCGGCAGGAGATCATCAACCCCGAATCCACGGTGTTTTCCATCAAGCGCTTCATGGGCCTGAAACTCACCGACCCCTCGGTGCAAAAGGACCGCCAGTTGGTTCCCTATGAACTCGTGGCCGCCTCCAATGGGGACCTGCGCGTCCGGATCCGCGGCCGGGACTTTTCACCACCCGAAATTTCGGCCATGATCCTGGCCAAGCTCAAGCGCGACGCGGAAAATTTCCTGGGCGAAGCCGTTACCAAGGCCGTCATCACCTGCCCGGCGTATTTCAACGACAGCCAGCGCCAGGCCACCAAGGATTCCGGACGCATCGCCGGCTTGGAGGTCCTGCGCATCATCAACGAGCCCACGGCCGCCTCGCTGGCGGCCGGTTTCGACCGCAAGACCAAGAGGAAAATCGCGGTCTTCGACCTGGGCGGCGGGACATTTGACCTGTCCATTCTCGAATTGGGCAACGGCGTCTTTGAGGTGAAATCGACCTGCGGTGACACCCACTTGGGCGGGGATGACTTCGACCAGCGCATCATCGAGTGGCTCATCGAGGATTTCAAGGGCAAGGAAAACATCGATCTGCGCAAGGACCGAATCGCCCTCCAGCGTCTCAAGGAGGTGGCGGAGAAGGCCAAGTGCGAGCTGTCGGAAAAGATGGCGGCGGAAATCACGCTGCCGTTTATCGCCTCCGACGCCTCCGGCCCCAAGCACCTGTCGGCCAAGTTGACGCGGACCAAGCTGGAAGAGCTGACCAAGGACTTGATCGATGCCACCCTGCCGCCCTGCGAACAGGCCCTGCAGGACGCCAACCTCCGCACCGGAGACATCAACGAGGTCGTCATGGTGGGCGGCATGACGCGGGTGCCCAAGGTGCGCGAAGTCGTACGGCGGCTGTTCGGCAAGGAATTGTACGAGGGGGTCAACCCGGATGAGTCCGTCGCCGCGGGCGCCGCCATCCAGGCCTCGGTCCTGAAGGGGAACATCCGCGATATCCTCCTGCTCGACGTCACGCCCTTCTCACTGGGCATTCGCACGGAGGGCGGCATGTTCTCCAAGATCGTGGAAAAAAATTCCACCATTCCGGTGCGCAAGAGCGAGATTTTCTCCACCGCCAAGGACAACCAGACCTTCGTCCGCATCCAGGTCTATCAGGGGGAAAAGCCGATGGCGGCCGACAACAAGCTCATCGGCACCTTTGACTTGGTCGGCATCCCGGCCGCCCCCCGGGAGGTCCCGCAGATCGAGGTGGCCTTTGATATTGACGCCAACGGCATCGTGCGGGTCTCCGCCACCGACCTGGCCAGCGGGAAGGAACAAGCCATCAAAATCACGCCGAATTCGGGCCTGACGCAATCCGAGATCAGCCAGTTCACCAAGGAACAGGCCGCGGCCCGCGTACCGGTGGAACAAGCCCCGGCCCCGAAGGCGAAAAAGATGGATTATCCCGAAGCCGCGCCGCCGGAACCGGCGGAGGATTCCGAGGTCAAGAAACCCGAGAAGAAGAAAGGCCTGTTCGGGCTCTTCGGCAGTTGAACCGTTTTTGATCAAACGATCCCTGCGCAGGAGGCAATAAGGCATGGCAACGAAAAAAGGCCACCGCATCGGCGAGATGCTCTTGGACGAGGAGATCATCACCCAGGAGCAGTTGCAGGAATGCCTGCAGGAGCAGAAAGTCACGGGGGAGAAGATCGGGGCCATTCTCGTCCGGAAAGGCTACGTGACCCATGAAGTGTTGATGGCCTTCCTGGGAAACCAATACGGCATTCCCTACATCTCGCTGAATGAAATGCACAATGTGTCGCGCTCGCTGCTGAAACTCCTCCCGGAGCCCCTGATGCGCTCCCAGCATGTCATCCCGGTGGAGAAGAAAGGCAACGTGCTGGTCATCGCCATGGCAGATCCCACCAATGTCTTTGTGACCGACGACATCAAGCTGTCCACCCGCTGCGACCTGGAATTGCGCCTGTCGTCCGAAAAGGAGATCAAGAGCGCCCTCGACAAGTATTTCGGCTACAAGGAGGAGGATACCGGCGAACTGGTCAAGGCTTCCACCCGCGACGACGCCTTTTCTTCCGCACCCCCGCCGGTTCACGCCAAGGCCGAACCCCCCGCCGCCCCGGCCGCCATGTCCAGCGCGGCCGCAGCTGCCGCCAGCAGTTACAGCGCCGAGCCGGCGGCGGAGCCTGCTTCCGCCATCCCCACCGCCAGCATGACGGGTGGGGACACCCCGGTGATCAATTTTTTAACCAGCGTTTTAGTCGAGGCCAGTAAAGCGGGCGCCACGGATATTCATTTCGAACCCTACGAACGCGCCTTCCGCATCCGTTGGCGGATCGACGGCATCCTGCAGGAAGTGCAGTCGCCGCCGCGGACGCTCGCCAGCGCGCTGGCTTCGAAGATCAAGTCCATGGCCGAGATGGATCCCCAGGAAAAACGGGTCGCGCAGCAGGGACGGCTGCGGATCAAGATCCCGGGCAAGGAGATTTCCCTGGCCATCCTGATCGCGCCCACGCTGTGGGGTGAAAAAGTGGTCATGCGCCTGCTGAGCGCGGAAACCGCCATCGTGGACCTGGAAAAAATCGGCCTGGAGGCCAAGCAGCTGCAGGCCTACCGGCAGGCCATCCAACAACCCAGCGGGTTGGTCCTGATCGTAGGGCCGCGGGCCTGCGGGAAGACCGCTACCGCGTATGCCACCCTGCAAGCCCTGAATCAACCGACCCAGAACGTCTCCGCGGTGGACGAGCCGGTCGACTTTTCCTTGTCCGGCATCAACCAGGTCGTCGTCAGCGAAAAACGCGGCCTGACCTATGCCAACGGCGTTCGCGCCATGCTGGATCAGGATTCCGACGTCCTGCTGGTCGGATCTTTGGCCGACGAGGAGACCACGCGCCTGGTTCTGGATGCCGTACCCACGGGACACGTCATCATCTCCACGCTGCATGCCAACGACTCCGTGGGCGCCATTCAGTATTTACTGAACCGCCACGCGGATCCCTATTTACTCGGCTCCTCGCTGCTGTACGTTCTCAACCAGCGACTGGTCCGGCTGATCTGCCCCAAATGCAAAGAGAGTTATGAAGCACCCGCCGATGTGGCCCGCAAGCTGTCCCAGGGGGGGAAGAAGACGCTCTACCGCGGCAAAGGCTGCGAGGAATGTTCCCAGACAGGATACCGCGGCCGCGTGGCGGTGTTCGAGGGCGTGTCTGTTTCCGACGCCCTGCGCGAAGCCATTATTTCGCAAAGCAGCACCGCGGTATTGAAAAAGGCCGTGGCCGAAAGCCCGGGATATGTGTCCCTGAAAAGCCAGCTGGAAGCAAAAATCGCCAGCGGGCAGACCAGCTTCGAGGAGCTGTCGCGCGTGGCCGGCCAGCTCTGAGCGGTTCCGCGGCCATTCTCCGGGCATTGGGGATCCGCGCGTGTTGGGATCATGGAAAATCAGGATGATGAGGAATCGGTCTTGTCGCAAACTCGTTGGCGGCTCAGCCCGCCTCCGGATGCGGGCGCCGTTCAGGCCTTCGTCCGGGACCTGGAAATCCTTCCTCTCACAGCCAGCATTTTAATCCAGCGCGGGTGGCGCGAACTCACGAGCGCCAGACGGTATCTGGCGACGCGCGGAATCCGCCTCGCGGATTTCCGGGAATTGCCCGGAGCCTCCGCAGCCGGCGAGGTCTTGGCGCGGGCGGTGCAAAACCGCACCCGGATTGCGGTGGTGGGCGATTACGACGTGGATGGAATTACCGCAGCGGCCATCCTGGCTGAATTCGTCCGGGAGCGCGGCGGCGACTGCCGCGTCTACCTTCCGGACCGGGTGGTGGACGGCTACGGCTTGAGTTCCCGGCTCATTCGCCGGGCGCGGGTCGACGGGGCAAGCCTGCTGCTGACCGTGGACTGCGGCGTTACTGCGGCCGAAGAAGTTTCCGAGGCCCGGGCCGCGGGCTTGACGGTGGTCGTCACGGACCATCACGAACCCGGACGCCGGGTCCCCGAAGCCGCGGCCGTGGTCAACCCCAAACTGCAAGGCCCCGCGGACCTGCGCAACCTGGCCGGCGTGGGCGTTGCCCTGCTGACCGTACGCGCCGCCGCAGCCGCCCTGGGGGAATCCGACCCGCAGTCCTTGTACAAATTCCTGGACCTGGCGGCCCTGGGGACCATTGCGGACGTGGTGCCCCTGGTGGGGGACAACCGAACCCTGGCCCGTTTGGGACTGGACAGCATCAACCGCGGAGAACGCCCGGGAATCGCGGCCTTGGTGCGCGTTGCCGGTTTGCAGCCCGGGACCCTGAATTCCATGGACGTGGCTTTTAAGCTGGCACCGCGCCTGAACGCCGCCGGCAGACTGGGAGACGCACACCGGAGCCTGGACCTCCTGCTGACCCGGAACCACGCGGAGGCCGAGCGCCTGGCGGAGGAGCTGGACCGCGAAAACAAGCGCCGCCGACAAATCGAACAGCAAATCCTGGAGCAGGCCGAGGAGCAGCTGGCCGCGCCGGCCGGGCTGCCCCGGGTGCTGCTGGTGAAGGGCACAGGCTGGCCCTTGGGCTTGCTGGGCCTGGTGGCCTCCAAGCTGAGCGAACGGTATCACCGCCCCTGTTTCGCCTGCAGCGAGGAGGGCAACTGGATACGCGGCTCGGGCCGGAGTATTTCCTCCTTCCCGTTGCCCAAGGCCCTCGCCCTTCTGGACCACCTGCTCTGCAAATGGGGCGGACACGATCTGGCGGCCGGGATCACCCTGGAGGCCCGGCAATGGGAGTCATTTTCGAAGGCGTTGCGGGCCCGCGCGGAGACGGAACTGAACGACGCGGCGCTCGTGCCCGAACTGCGCATCGACGCCGCGGCCGGCTTGGAGGATCTCACACCCCGCCTGGTACGGGAATTGCGCCGCATGGAGCCGCACGGCTTCGGCAACGAACGGGCGGTGCTGGCCTTGCACGGATTGAACCTGGCGGCGGCGCCCCGCGTAGTCGGGGAACGCCACCTGAAGCTGCGGGTCGCCTCCGGCCGGGGCCGGAGCCTCGACGTGATCGGATTCGGGCTGGCGGGCCGGGCCGGGGAACTGGAATTGAAAACGCCGATTGCCATCGCCGGCCATCTGGGGGAAAATGTCTGGAACGGCTCCGCCAATCTGCAGCTGGAAATGAAGGACTTCAAAGTCGGAGAGACGGCGGAGGGGGAGAACTGACATGTCCAAAGTCCACACGTACGATACCACCCTGCGCGACGGGGCGCAGGCCGAGGAGATCGAGTTTTCCGCCGAAGACAAGGTCACCATCGCGCACCAGCTCGACCGACTCGGGATTGATTTCATCGAAGGGGGTTACCCGGCTCCGTCCAACACCAAGGACCTGGAACTGTACCGCCGGTTGAAAAAAACGCCCCTGAAGCACGCTCACCTGGTGGCCTTCGGCAGCACGCGCCGGGCGAAATTCCGGGTGGAACAAGACCCGGCGGTGCACAGCCTGCTGGACACCGGCGCCACCCACATTGCGGTGGTCGGAAAAACCTGGGATCTGCATGTGCGGGAGGTCCTGCGCACCAGCCTGGAAGAAAACCTGAAGATGATCCGGGATACCGTGGCCTTCCTGAAGCGCAGGCGGCGCACCGTGCTTTTCGATGCCGAGCATTTTTATGACGCTTTCCGGGCCAGCCCGGGGTACGCCCGGGAGGTCATTCGCGCGGCGAGCGCAGGCGGAGCGGACTGGATCGTGCTGTGCGATACCAACGGCGGCAGCCTGCCGGACGACGTGCGCCGGATGAGCGAGACCGTGCGGACCTGGACGGACAAACCCCTGGGTATCCACGCCCACAACGACGCCGAATTGGCGGTTGCGAATTCTCTGGCCGCGGTCGAGGCCGGAGCGGCCATGGTCCAGGGCACCATCAACGGCTACGGCGAGCGCTGCGGCAATGCCAACTTGTGTTCCCTGATCCCCGACCTGCAATTGAAAATGGGGAAGGCGTGCCTCCGTCCCCGGCAATTGGAGGAGCTCACGCTGGTTTCACGGGGCGTGTCCGAAATCGCCAATGTCGCGCCCCGGGAATACAGTCCCTATGTGGGGAACAACGCCTTTGCCCACAAGGGCGGCCTGCACGTCGACGCGGTCCGTAAAACCGCCTTGTCCTACGAACACGTGCCGCCGGGCTTGGTCGGCAACCAGCGGAGGATCATCATTTCCGAACAGGCGGGGGCGGCTTCCGTGCTTTTCAAGGCCGAGCAAATGGGATTGAAGCTCACCGCCGGCTCGGAGGAGGCCAAGCAGGTCATCGAGCGCATCAAAGTCATGGAAAACGCGGGCTACAAGTTCGAAGGCGCCGACGGCAGCTTCCGCCTCCTGGTGGAGAAGAACCGCAAGCGCGTCGGGCATTTCTTCACCTTGCAGGGATTCTGGGTCAGCGTGGAGCGCCGCGGAGAGGAAGTGGTCTCGGAGGCCACGGTCAAGATCCGCGTCAGGGGCAAGACCATGCACACGGCCGCCGAGGGGGACGGCCCGGTCAATGCCCTGGATTTCGCCCTGCGCAAAGCCCTGGAACCGTATTATCCCAGCCTGAAAAGAATGCATCTCGTGGATTTCAAGGTGCGCGTGCTGGATTCCAAGGCCGGAACCGAGGCCAAGGTCCGGGTGTTCATCGAAAGCCAGGACGAAGGGGGCGCCTGGGGCACGGTCGGCGTGTCCACCAATATCATCGAGGCTTCCTGGGAGGCGCTGGTGGACTCGGTCGAATACAAGCTGAATTCGGACCGGGGGTGGAGGGCCTGATGGGAACGCCGGCAGCCGCCTACGCCCCGGTCGGGGTTTTCGATTCCGGCGTGGGCGGCCTGACCGTGGTCCGGGAAATACGGAAACGGCTGCCCGGCGAAAACCTGCTCTACCTCGGGGACACGGCCCGGACCCCGTACGGCAGCAAAGCCAGGGAGACCGTGACGCGGTTCACCCTGGAATGCGTCCACTACCTCCGGCGCTACCGCATCAAGGCGCTGGTCGTGGCCTGCAACACGGCCTCGGCCTACGCCTTGTCGGCCCTGCGGCGCCTCAGGATCCCGGTCCTGGGTGTGATCGAACCCGGAGCACGCGCGGCGCTGCAGGCCGACCCGAAGCGCCCGATCGCCGTAATCGGCACACGGGCGACGATCTCCTCGCAGGCCTACGAGAAGGCCATTCGGCGCCTTCAGGCCGGCGGTGGCGGCCGGATATTTTCCCGGCCCTGCCCGCTGCTGGTGCCGTTGGTGGAGGAGGGCTGGTTACGGGAGGATATCACGCGACGGATCCTGCGCGGTTATTTACGCCCGCTGTTGGCGCATCGTCCGGGAAGCTTGATCCTGGGTTGCACCCATTATCCGGCGGTCAAGCCGCTGCTGGCCGAAATCTGCGGTCCCCGGGTCCGTCTGATTGACTCCGCCGAAGAGGCGGCCCGGGATTTGCAGCAGCTGCTGGCCGGCAGAGGGCTGCTGAATCCACGCCCGAGCGGCACCTGCCGGTATTGGGTGACCGACGTGCCGGATCTTTTTCAACGCGTCGGGCGTCACCTCCTGGGACGCAAGTTGACCCGGGTCCGGCGCATCTCCCTGACCGAGGCGCATACCCATGTACGACGTGGTGGTTGAACAGGAAATATCCGCCGCCCACCAGCTGGGTGGATATCAAGGCCAGTGCGAGCGCTTTCACGGACATAATTGGAGGGTACAGCTGGAGGTCGGGGTCAAGGAGCTCGACCCCCTGGGCTTGGCGGTGGATTTCACGGATCTGAAAGCCCTGCTGGAAGAAATCCTGTCCGAATACGACCACACGCTTCTCAACGAACATCCCGATTTCCGGCAGCAGAATCCCACCTCCGAAAACCTGGCCAGGATGGTGTATGAAAGATGCCGCGAGAAAGTCAAGCACCTGCACTCCAACGCGGCCGTGAACAGCGTTACGGTCTGGGAATCGCCACGGACCTTCGTTCGCTACCATGCCTGAGGCGGCGGGATATATCGCCGAAATCTTTGCCGGAATACAGGGCGAAGGCTCCTGGCTGGGAAGGCGTCAGCTTTTTCTCCGTTTGGCGGGGTGCAGCCGTCATTGCGCATATTGCGATACGGTTTGGGCGCGTTCTCCCCGGATAAGACGATGGCGTTTGCATGTCCGGGTCAGCGGTATGCGATGCCGGCAGTTCAATCCCGTTTCTTCCCGTTGCGCAGGCAGGATACTGGCTACGATCTGGAAGCAGGCGGGACCTTTCCATAGCTTAAGTATTACCGGAGGAGAGCCTCTGGAACAACCCGAATTTTTGCGGTCTTTATCAGGGGACTTAAGAAAAAGAATTAAAGATATTAGAATAATGTTGGAAACAAATGGGTTGGAATTCAAACCTATTAAAAAACTAAAGGGCTATTTTGATTTCATTGCCATGGATATCAAGCTGAAGTCTGTTTCTGGCCAGGCCAGCCGCTTCAAAGCCCACCGGCAGTTTTTACAGGCGGTTCCGGGGCGCCAAGGTTGCGTAAAAATCGTGGTAGGTCCTCGAACCACTGCAGGGGAAATACGCCGGAGCGCCCGGCTCTCCCTCGAATTGGCGCCGTCTTGGGATTTGGTGCTGCAACCGGACAGCCGCTGCAACTGGGCCCGCCAAGACAATCATGCCAAATTGGAAGCCCTGGCGCGCGCCGCCCTGGAAATCAATGCAGCCACCCGGATCCTGCCCCAGATGCATAAAAACCTTGGATGGCGATAATCACAAGATGAACAAACGCTTCGTGGGCATCACCTCGACAGTGCCGGTTGAAGTCGTCTATGCCGGCAAAGCCGTGCCGATTGACCTGAATAACCGTTTTATTGCGGCCACAAGGCCCCAGGGACTGGTTGAAAAGGCCGAGCAAGCGGGACTGCCCCACAATACCTGCGCCTGGGTCAAGGGACTCTATTCCACCATAATAAACAGCGGCATTCAAACCGTCATTGGGGTGGTGGAAGGGGACTGCGCCCACTGCCAAACCATGCTGGAAACTCTTATACCGGACGGCGTAACTTTTCTCCCTTTTGCCTATCCCTTTGACAAGGACCGTTATGTGCTGAGAATGCAGATCGAGAAAATCATGCAGTATTTCGGCGTGCAATGGGATCAAGTGAAACGGGCCAAGGAGCATTTGGATGAAGTGCGCGCTCTGGCGCATGAAATCGACCGCTTGACCTGGGAGGAAGGCCGGTTCAGCGGCGAGGAGAATTTCTCCGCGCTGGTCAACTGCACGGATTTTAAGGGCTCGCCTTCGGGGTACGGGGAAGAGCTGAAATCCCTTCTGGCCATCCGGCGTGAGGCGCTGCCGGAAGCCGGGCTGCGCCTGGGGCTGCTGGGAGTCCCGGGGGTATTCGCGGACCTTTTTGATTTTTTCGAGCAACACGGCGCCCGGGTGGTTTTCAACGAAGTCGCGCGCCAGTTCGCCATGCCGGAGTACTCAACGGATTTGTTGGAACAATATTTGGTGTACACGTATCCCTACAGCGTCACCGGCCGGCTGGAGGATATCCGGGAACAGGCCCGAACGCGGCGCCTGGAC
>Ga0315542_1002694_pt1 | contig 10702 bp, 10 predicted proteins | sample SalMarSW160120MG_FD_202541 | JGI IMG/M metagenome (GOLD analysis project Ga0315542, IMG submission 202541) | Salt marsh sediment microbial communities from the Plum Island Ecosystem LTER, Massachusetts, United States - Salt Marsh Sediment SW1601-20 ... | reverse complement strand
AGCCGGCAATTCATATTGCGGGACTTAAGCGTTATATGCTGCGAATGCCGACAGAAGTTTTAGTTTCAATGAACGGCACAAAATTTCAGGGAATATACAATTCGCGGTTTGACAATTCAACCCTTATATGCGGTTCAAATTCTGAATTTATAATTTTTACCGGGATTGAATGGGAAAAATGGATTGGAATTTAAACAGATTATTCCTTCCCAGATGAAAAACCTTTGACCAAAAAAGGAAAATTATGGAGGGAATTAGGGTGTGGACACATTGCTCCCGGAATGCGCTTCGCCTTCTTCCCTAAGCTGCTTTCATCCTTAAGATTGCAATTACAGCTATGCAAGGAGGCTTTTGATAATTGGGTATTCCTGCCCTGCGATTCCGCCTAATTCAAATAAGGATAACTATTCATACCGCAGCGCCTCGATGGGATCGAGGCGGGAGGCAATCACCGCCGGCCACAAACCGAAAGTCAAACCCACTGCGGTGCAAAACGCAAGCCCGCCAATGGCCCACCCGACCGGTATGTGCACCGCAAAACCGGTGTAGATGGTAACTATATTGCCCAGACCAAATCCCGCCAAAACACCGATGGCGCCACCAATATTGCACAGAAGGATAGCCTCCAGCAGAAATTGGCTGAGTATATTTTTTCGCTTCGCACCCAGCGATTTCCGGACGCCAATTTCCCGAGTTCGCTCGGTAACCGATACAAGCATGATATTCATAATGCCGATACCAGCCACCACCAGCGCGATAATGCCAATAACAAATGCGCCGGTCTTCACGCCGGAAGTCGCGGCATTGAACATTTTGATCTGGCTGTCATTAGTAAATATCTCAAAATCGTCTTCTTCCAACGGCTTAACGTGTCTTGCAATTCGCAGCACTCCCCGCACCTGCTGGATTGCTTCCTGTACCAGCGCGGGCGAATTCGCGCGGACAGTAATGTTCACAGAGCGCCGATTCCCCCTGCCATCATAAAGGCCGTAAATTTGTTTGAAACGAGTGATGGGCATGAGAACATAGTTATCGAAATTTCCGCCCATCGCCGATTTCTTTTCTTCAAATACACCAACCACCCTGAATTTCCGGCCATCAATTTTAACTGTCTTTTGCAGCGGATCGATAAATGGGAACAGCTTCTGGGCGATAGCGAAACCGATTACCACCACATTTCTTCCGATCCTGATGTCTTCATTTGTCAAATCGCGGCCGTACTGCACATAGTGGGTATTGTTATCCGGATATTCCGGGGTGCCACCGCAGATTGTCATGTTCGGATTGGTCTGGATATTTTTGTATTTCACAACATGCCCGAAATCCCATAACTCAGCCCCCACCAGGTTAACCAATTTTACTTTTTCCCGGATGATATTGGCATTTTCAACAGTCAGCGGCTTCCGCTGCCGAATCTTTCTCCAGTCCACATTATTATTGAACCCGGCCCTGACCGGCCATTTCTGAACTTGAAATGTGGTTGTGCCAAGAACGCTCAATTCCTTTTCAATTGTACTTTGGATAACTGAAATCCCGGTCATGACAGCGATAATAGAGGCAACACCGGCGATAATACCAATCAGTGTGAGGAACGATCGCAATTTATGACTCAATATGGCCGTTTGGGCCATTTTAAATGCCTCAATCAAATTCATAATGCTACCCTGAGTGTTAAGGTGAACAAATCGTTTTATTCATAACGCAAGGCTTCAATGGGGTGGAGCCTTGCCGCCCGGTAAGCGGGAATAATTCCTGAAAAAATACCTACCAACACTGAAATGACCAGAGCCACAACGACAATCGGAATGGAAATACTGGCAGGCATCAGCAGCTTGTTGATAACCGCTGTTATGCCGAACGCAAACAAAAGGCCGACAATGCCGCCGAAAAGACAAATAGTGGACGATTCTAACAGGAATTGAACCAGGATGGTTCGTTTTTTAGCCCCAATTGCTTTCCGGATACCAATTTCCCGGGTTCTTTCGGTTACCGAAACAAACATGATGTTCATGACGCCGATTCCGCCAACGAGCAGAGAAACACCGGTAATAAGCAGTCCGATGAGAACCACCACCCCCATGACATTATTGTAAGCACTCATCAGGGTGTCCATTTTGTTAATAGAGAAATCATCTTTGTCGGTTGGCTTCAGTTTCCGGATCTTTCTCATTTCCCCGATAACTTCATATTCAAAATCGGCCATTGCGGCTTGTCCCGGCGCCTTCACGGCGACGTTGAATTCGCGGTTTCTACCGCCATACGATTTCATGAACGAGGTGATCGGGATGAAAATCTGGCTGTCAAAATTCGGACCGCCAAAAAAGGATGCGCTCCCCTGCTTTTCCATCACTCCCACCACCAGGTAACTATAACGGCCTATCTTGATTTTCTTATTAAGCGGATCCACGGAATTAAAAAGACGGTCCTTGATATCAGCACCGATGATACACACATTTTTCTTGTACTGCACATCATAGGATGTCAGGAAACGCCCGAATTCCGGCAGCGAAGCAGATACCAGGATGTGCTTTTCGGTGGTGCCAATAATTGGCACATTTTCCAGCACCTTCGACCGATATTTTATATTCCGTTCGGTGTTGGTGGTAGGATTTACCGCCACAGCATCTTCCAGGCGGCGCTCAAGTTTTTTGCTGTCCTTGAATGTCAGGTTTTCGCGGTTGCGAAGCTCAAACCAGTTCCCGGTGAAAACCCACGGCATGCGGGAAACGTACAGAACATCGGAGCCAAGCGCTGAAATGCTCTCTTTAAATCTATTTCCCAACCCGTTTGCAGCAGTCATAGTCGTAATGACGGCTACAATTCCGATAATGATTCCCAGCGTGGTTAAAATACCACGGGACTTGTTGGCCCGAATGGCGTTCAGGGCAATTTTTAGAGATTCTATATTTTCATGCAACTTTCTCATTGCAAATACCTGTTTTGAATTTGAACTGATCCGCTAAACTATGGTTGATGCCTCGACTTTGCCGTCCTTAGTTCGGGGTGGAACCGGTCCGAAAAAAGCAGCTAATTTACCATCGCTTCCGGTTCCCATTCGATGCGTCGTGTCCGGGTATCGCTTTCGACCAGGCCGTCTTTCAATTTTACGACACGATGCGCGTGTTCCGCGATGTCGGATTCATGTGTAACCAGGATGATGGTATTCCCGGCCTCATGCAATTGATCGAAAATGGCCATGATCTCTTCCCCGGTGGCGCTGTCCAGGTTACCGGTCGGCTCGTCGGCCAGAATAATGGACGGATTGTTGACCAGCGCCCGGGCTATTGCAACCCGTTGCCGCTGTCCGCCGGAAAGCTCGCTTGGCTTGTGATTCATTCGATCACCCAGGCCTACTCTACGAATGGCCTCCTCTGCCATCTGTTTTCTTTTTGAAACAGGGATGCCGCCGTAAACCATCGGCAGCTCAACATTGCGAAAAACATCGGCCCGGGGCAGCAGGTTGAAGGTCTGGAAGACAAAACCGATCTTTTGATTGCGGATTTCCGCCAGGCTGTCATCATTCAAATTGCTCACATTTTTGCCTTCAAGAAGGTAGGTGCCGGATGTGGGAATGTCCAGGCAGCCCAACAAATTCATAATCGTGGATTTTCCCGAACCGGAAGGTCCCATAATCGCGATATACTCATTTTTCTCTATCTCCAGCGAAACGCCTCGCAACGCTTGAACTTCGGAATTCCCTAATTGGTAAGTTTTCACCATATCCTTTATTTCGATTGCCATGACATCTCCTTTTGACTGATCTTCAAGCTCTCTTCTCATTTCCACACTAATTTCCCGCCAGCGCAGTCGCAACCACCACCGGTGAGCCATTTCTCAGGGACTGGCTGATTGCACGATAATTGCCGACCACAATTTCGTCGCCTTCTGAAATCCCATCGGTGATCTCGATGTGCGTTTCACTCTGGATGCCGGTTTTTACTTGTACAGCGCTTGCGATTCCATCTTTCACCACAAAAACCACCTGCACGAATCCATCCTTGTCGGGCACAAAATTCTGTCCGGCAGAATCATCGGCAATGGCTACGTCCCCTTTTGGCACCGGCATAACCTTTTTGAGCTGTTGCGGTGTGCGAACGGCCACACTCTGGATTGGAACTCCCAGCGTATTTTCCCGGGTTTCGGTAATGATGTCGCTGCTGGCTGTCATCCCGGGCCGCAACTCTTTGCCGGGATCATTTACCGCGATCTTTACCTCAAACTCTGTTTTCTGATCTGCCGAGCCGCTTCCGGAGATTTTGGCAGTATTGGCAATATCGGTAACGGTACCTTTCAGGACCACATTGGGCAGCGCATCCACTTCTATGCGGGCGCTGTCTCCCACGGCAACCGAGACGATATCGTTCTCATCAACATCCACCAGGGCTTCCATTCCCGCCAGGTTCGAAACCACCATAATCACATCTTCCTGGAATTGGGAACCCAGGGCAATCTCGCCAACTTCCTTATTCAACTGGCTGATGGTGCCGGACATGGGAGCGAAGATAGTCGTCTTCGAAAGGTCGTCGCGTGCCTGTTTAAGACTTGCCGCCGCCTGGTCCACCTGTTCCAGCACGGACTGGTAGCGGGCCTTCTCCACCTGGTACGCGGCATTTGCCTGGTCCAGGCTTGCCTGCGATTCCAGCTTCCGGTCAAATAGCTCCTTTATTCGGTCGTAATCCTTTCCGGCTTTTAGCATATTCTCCTTCGCCAGACGGGAATTTGCTTCCACCGAACGCAGGTTCGCCTCTGCGCTTTCCACTGTCGCACGAATGCGTTCCTGGTCCAACTTCACCAGTAATTCCCCTTTCTCCACCCAGTCTCCTTCCTTTACTTTCAGCTCAATAATCTTGGCACCCACATCGGCACTGATCTTCACCTGCGTTTTGGGCTGAATATGGCCGGTTGCGGTCACCGTTTGCACAATCTTGTGGCGTTCTACCTTGGAAATCTGAACTTCGATTTTACCATCCTCTTTATTTCTCATGTTGAAGATGAGAATTGCTGCGGCAACCAGAACCACTGACGACGAAATTATAATTACCTTTTTTCTGGACATGGCTTTCATGACCCCCTTTTTATTAAATCCGGTTTAGGACAGTGAGATATTTTTAAAGATAAGCTTACCAAATGCTGGGTTTAAAAGAATTTCGTGTTTGCTGTTCTCACAAAAATCGAGACCTCCGGTCGCCCCAGGTTTCTTTTTCGTTGTTAGTGTCAATTGAATTCTTTCCAAATCAATTACCTGTATGGTTCTTCCTTTCCAGCTCATTACGGTATGCGTTGCTTAGTTCAAACAGCGCCTTCAAGATGCATTACTTTACGGCGCCGAAAAGCAATTGTTACACCCGCTGAACGAAAAAGTTTTCGCTACCTTTGCGCGTATCCGTCTAATGAAATTGCAGTCCGATTCACATTTTGATTGGAATCCGGTGGTTAATCCCTGAAATTATTGCGTATTTTTATTCCGGATAACTAATAGAGGAGGAACAACAGATGAAGGCAGTACAAGTTTTGATTTTCGCAATAATTCTCTTTGCTGGCATTTTGGCCGCCCAAACGGCACTTGATTTCAACGATTATTTTGTGAACAAAACCATGCGGATTGACTATTATCATGTTGGCGATGAGAAATATGAAGCTATCACGCTCGACAAAATTTATCAACAGGGCGAATGGGCGGGAAGCGAGAAGAACTTGATCGATCGGTTCAATAATGGCCGCTATTATGTAAAAATCTATGATATGACGTCCGATAAACTTATCTATTCGAAAGGATTTGACAGCTATTTCGGCGAATATCAAACCTCAACGCCGGCGTCAAAGGGGATTCAGCGGACTTACCAGGAATCGGCGCTCATTCCTTACCCGAAGAACAAGATATTGTTTACAGTTGAGTCACGGGATCACGATAACCTGCTTCACCCATTATTCAAGCAGGAAATCGATCCCAACAGCGTTGATATAATAAAGGAACCGCTGGGTGAAGGGGTGAAAGTATTCGATATCGTGAAAAACGGGGACCCGCATGTCAAGGTCGATCTTGCCATGTTAGCAGAGGGTTACACGGCCAGCGAGGAAGGAAAATTCAAAAAAGATCTGCAGGAGTTTTCCGAGATTTTATTTTCTCTGGAGCCCTACAAATCCAATAAGGATAAGTTTAACATTCACGGCGTGTTCAAAGCATCCGAGGATAGCGGCACCGATGAACCCACTCACGGGGTTTTCCGCAACACGGTTTTGAACACCACATTCAATTCCCTGGGATCGCCGCGTTATTTGCTTACGGAAGATAACAAGGATATGCGGGACATTGCCGCTCATGCGCCATATGATGCAATCGTCATAATGGTAAATAACTCCCGCTATGGCGGCGGTGGCATTTACAATCTGTTCTGCACATTCACCACCGACAACCAGTGGCATGCCTACCTGTTCCTGCATGAATTCGGACATTCCTTTTCCGGCCTGGCGGATGAATACTACACTTCTTCCACTGCCTATAATGATTTCTACCCGCAGGGAGTTGAGCCGACCGAACCGAATATTACTGCCTTGCTCAACGCCCCGGAAATCAAATGGGAAAAACTGATCACCCCCGGAATTGCAATTCCCACCCCCTGGAACAAGGCGCAATATGACAGCATGGACATTGGATATCAAAAAGTTCGCCAGCAACTAAACGAGCAGATTGCCAGACTGAAGCGGGAAGGCGGCAACAAGAGCGAAATCACCAAACTTGAGGATAAAGCCGAAACCCTGTCCCGGGAAAATGCAAAAGAAATGGATAAAATTTTACATGGTGATAAATATTTCGGGAAAGTGGGTGCGTTTGAGGGAGCGGGCTATTCGTCAAAAGGGCTCTACCGCTCTATGCTGGACTGCATCATGTTTTCCAAGGGGAAGAAGCCGTATTGTGCAGTATGTGAAAATGCAGTGGAAAAGATGATTCGGCATAATGCCGAGTAAGTATGCAAGTTGCCAATTGTTACTTCGCCCGGCGTTATCATAAAAAAATCGCCTCCTATGCCCACCGCAGGCACAAGAGGCGATATATTGGAGGAGGCCTATGTGGGAGCAAAAATTTCTTTTCAACTCCCACTTATGATTATCGGCGGCCCAAATTGGAACTTAAATAAATATTAAATATTTTTTTATTTTTTTAAATTCCGGGCAAGATGGCAGCGAGAGAATATTCTGTGGAAACGAACTAAATTAAAAAGGGGGCGCTGGCCCCCTTTTTTGCTTCTATTTTTGATGCAGTGCGTATCAGACGACGCCCTGGTCCAGCATGGAATCGGCAACTTTGATGAAACCGCCAATATTGGCGCCTTTCACGTAATTCACGAAATCGCCGGCTTTTCCATACTTCAGGCAGGTGCTGTGGATGCTCTTCATAATACCATGCAGCCTCTGATCCACTTCTTCGCGGGTCCAGCTTAATCGCAGGCTGTTCTGGCTCATTTCCAGCCCGGAGACTGCCACGCCACCGGCGTTGGCTGCTTTGCCCGGTCCGAACAGGATTTTTGAATTCAGGTAAACATCAATGGCGCCCGGCTCGGAAGGCATGTTAGCACCTTCGGCAACGCAGACGCACCCGTTCTTCACCAACATTTCAGCATCTTCTTTGCTGACCTCATTTTGCGTGGCGCAAGGCAGAGCCACATCACATTTGGCCTTCCACGGACGTTCGCCTTCCCAGTATTCTACGCCGTACTTGTCGGCATATTCTCTGATCCGGCCGCGTTTGACATTTTTCAGTTCCAGCACGAAATCCAGTTTTTTCGCATCAATTCCTGCCGGATCGTAAATGGTACCGCTGGAATCGGACAGAGTGACCACCTTTCCGCCCAACTGGTTTACTTTTTCTGTTGCATATTGTGCCACATTGCCGGATCCGGAGACAGCTACCGTTTTTCCCTTGAACGATTCACCGCGGGTTTTCAACATCTCTTCTGCAAAATAAACTGCGCCGTAACCGGTTGCTTCCGGGCGAATGAGGCTGCCGCCCCAGTTGATTCCTTTGCCTGTCAAGACGCCGGTAAATTCATTGCGCAGACGTTTGTACTGCCCGTATAAGAAGCCAATTTCGCGTCCGCCAACGCCGATATCACCAGCCGGAACATCCGTATTGGCGCCGATGTGGCGGGAAAGCTCAGTCATAAAAGACTGGCAAAAGCTCATGACTTCATTATCGGATTTCCCTTTGGGATCAAAATCGGAGCCACCTTTACCGCCGCCCATGGGAAGCGTCGTCAGACTGTTTTTGAAGACTTGCTCAAAACCCAAAAATTTCAAGATGCCGAGATTGACGGACGGGTGAAAGCGCAATCCGCCCTTATAGGGACCAATTGCCGAATTGAATTCCACGCGAAAACCGCGGTTTATCTGAATTTCGCCCCGGTCGTCCCGCCAGGGAACGCGAAACATGAGGACTCTTTCCGGTTCCACAATCCGCTCTAAAATCTTGGCATGATTGTAACGGGGATTATCCTGCAGAAAATCCCACAGGGATTCGACTACTTCCTGCACTGCCTGGTGAAACTCTTTTTCGCTCGGATTTTTTGCGATTACATGCTCCATAAATGCATCGACTGAAGAATACCGATTGTCGCGAACCATACAAAACCTCCATACTTTTTTGATTTAAAAATTAGAATATTAAGTTAAATATCATCCGGTAAAACAGTTACTGCTCCATCTTAAGTTAGACTAACTCTATGTAAACTCTCCCCGATGATGCAAATTTGCTCACATCCATTTTGCCCCCCGGACACAAAAATTCCTCATCCCCGCCTTTTTGCCGGCCGGTTTAGTCGATTCTCTCTGGTAAAAGACCTTGAATGTGATGACAATTTCCGGGATAAATGCGTACAATATTTTGTGGTCGATGTCTATCTCTGAGCTGGTTGCGTTCAATATATCAAACATGCTTATTTTTATTTCATTTACATCAAAAATGCAGCTTCATATAAATCTTTTCACAAAAGAATTTATATCTTATGCATTTCTTTGTCAAGAGAATAAGAAAAAAGTCCTTCCCGCCACTTTCGGGCTGCCGGTGAAACGGAGACGACCTAATCCCTTAAACAAAAAATTGCGGGCAAACTGACCGATCATTCCCGGCACAAAGCATTTATTTCTTTGCATCCGATTTTGCCATATCATAACTTTGGCTGTGAATGAATAAACCGGATATGGAAACAGGGAAATGACAATCACACACGATTTCGAGCCGCAATTCAGCGGATTTCACGATCTTATGAAATTCAGGGTTCGTGAGATTTTGTTGGTATCCAGCCTCTACGACGCTTTCGTCCTGGAAGAAGACGGCCGGCTGGCCGAACGTATTTTCAGTGAATATATTGATCTCAACCTGCACTATATTCCGCGCATTACAAAAGTTACCTCAGCGGAAGAAGCATTCAACGCACTTAAAAGACAATCGTTCGACCTGGTAATTACAATGGCCCGTATATCGGATATGAATCCGATAGAATTCGGGCGTAAGGTAAAAGAATATGATCCGGACAAAATAGTGGTTCTGCTGACCTACGATATCATGGACCCTATTCTGCTTAAGAACATCCGCCGCGTAAAAAGCATCGACAAAATTTTTTACTGGACCGGTGAATCTAAAATTCTGCTGGCTATCATCAAATTTACGGAGGATATGAAAAACGTCGAAAAGGATGCTCGCGCCGGTGTACAGGTAATCCTGGTGATAGAAGATTCGCCCAAGTATTACTCCATGTTTCTTCCCTCTATTTATGCTGAAATCATGACCCAGACGCGCAAGCTGATCTCCGACGGAGTGAACGATCTGCACCGGATGTTGCGCATGCGGGCGCGTCCCAAAATCCTGATGGCTGAGACGTTTGAAGAGGGCATAAAATATTACGAGAAAAATATGCACAATCTGCTGGGCATCATCTCCGATGTCCGCTTTCCCAGAAATGGTGTTCTGGATAAAGAGGCCGGTTTTATCCTGGCCCGAAAAGTCAAGGCCGAAGTACCGGATCTTCCAATTCTTCTGCAATCCACCAATCCGCAAAGTCAGGCTAAAGCGGAAAAATGCAGTGCCACCTTTCTTAACAAGAATTCTCCGAACCTGATCCTGGAGCTCCGCAATTTCATGCTCTCCCATTTCGGATTCGGCGATTTCGTATTCCGCTACCCGGATGGAACGGAGATTGACCGGGTGAAAAATTTGAGCGAATTCGCCGAGAGGATACAGTCCATACCTGCTGCCAGCCTGAATTTTCATGCCAGCCGGAATCACATTTCAATTTGGTTGCGGGCACGTACCGAGTTTGAACTGGCGGATGAGCTGCGTCCGAAACAGGTTTCCGATTTCGGAAATGTGGAAGAACTCCGGAATTACATCTTTAAGGCGGCACAAAATCTACTAATCCGGCTGCAGATGGGCGTAATAAAGGATTTCGGTTCCCTTCAGATTTACAAGGATAATTCGTTTATCCGGTTGGGCAGCGGCTCGCTTGGCGGGAAAGGGAGAGGCATCGCATTTATCAATTCCATGCTTGCCAATACAAAGATCTTCGAAAAATATCAGAATATTGAAATAAAAACGCCGCAGACCTTTGTTCTTGGCACGGAAGTTTTCGAAGAATTCCTCGAGATTAACCATCTCCAGGAATTCGCGGTTACGGCGGATGACGACGATGCAATCGCAAAGCGATTTTTG
>Ga0315542_1002693_pt1 | contig 10703 bp, 11 predicted proteins | sample SalMarSW160120MG_FD_202541 | JGI IMG/M metagenome (GOLD analysis project Ga0315542, IMG submission 202541) | Salt marsh sediment microbial communities from the Plum Island Ecosystem LTER, Massachusetts, United States - Salt Marsh Sediment SW1601-20 ... | reverse complement strand
AGGGGTTTGCTCATATGCAGAATATTGGTCCCGGTTGTCTCTCCGGAAGCCTCTTCCTGAAAATTCCCCTGCTCTTTCACATTGAACACCTGGATGAACAGGTCCGCGTCCTTGCCGAGGATCCGGCGAATCTCTTCTTCCTTCCACACGTAGAACTTGCCTTCCACTCCCTCGCTGTCCGCGTCCTCTGCCGAATAGAATCCCCCCTCAGGATCGGTCATGTCCCGGAGCACGTACGTGAAAATCTCCTTCGCCGTGTCCGCGAAGGCCTCCCTGCCGGTGGCCTGGTACGTCTCCAGGTAGGCCAGGGCCAGCATGGCCTGGTCATAGAGCATCTTCTCAAAGTGGGGGACCAGCCACTCGCGATCCGTAGAGTAGCGGTGAAACCCGTACCCCATGTGGTCATACATGCCCCCCAGGCGCATCGCCCGGAGGCTCTTTTCGGTCATCTCGAGGGCCAGGGTATCGTGTTCCCTCTTCCAATAGCGGAGCAGAAACGTGAACTGGTGCGGCGTGGGGAACTTGGGAGCCGAGCCAAATCCCCCGAGTTGCCGGTCATACCGGCCCCGGAGTTCCTCGAAGGCCTTTTTCAGGACCGCGGCGCCCGTCTGCTGCCCCGCCGCCGGCTGCTGCATGCTTTGAAGGGCCTCCACGATCTTTTCAGCGGAGCGGAGGACCTCTTCTCTCCTGGTCTCCCAGATGGATGTGATGCGGGGGACCAGATCCATCAGGCCCATGCGTCCGAAGCGGGTCTGCTTCGGGAGGTAGGTCCCCGCAAAAAAAGGCTTCTTTTCCGGGGTCATGATGATGGTGAGCGGCCAGCCGCCGCTCTTGGTCAGGATCTGGCAGATCGTCATGTATATCAGGTCGAGATCCGGCCTCTCTTCGCGGTCCACCTTGATGGACACGAAGGCGCTGTTCAGAAGCTCTGCCGCTTCAGGATCCTCAAATGATTCCCTTTCCATCACGTGGCACCAGTGACAGGTGGAATAGCCGATGGAAAGGAAGATCGGTTTGTCGTCTTTCTTTGCCTTTTCAAAAGCCTCGTTGCCCCAGGGGTACCAGTCTACGGGATTGTACGCGTGCTGGAGCAGATACGGGCTTTTTTCATCGATCAGGTGGTTTGCTCTTCTGTCGTTCATGGGAGGTCCTTTCCGTTCGCGGAAGGTTTATCCGGCGCGGGCCGAAGCCTGCTATGCACAATATAAGCACGTTTTGCGGAATGGAAGGGTGCATCTCCATTTGGAAAGCGAAGTTCAGGCATTCTCATGATCGTGGAGCGATGAGCGATCCCGGGCAAACGCTCTTTTCCCCGTGTTTTTCCACGAGAGCGTCAAGGGCCGCGTTCAGGCTTTTCCTCTTTTGGGGCGCTGCGTCCTCCTGGAAGAGCCCCAATTGTTTTTCTCCATCCGGAAGTTCGAGCTGCGACAGGGACACGCCCAGGAGCCTGACCGGCCGCTTTCCCGCCTCCGTGCTCAGAAGAAGCCGGGAGGCATTGGAGAATATTTCCGGACCGTCATCGGTGCCATGGGGGAGGGTCACTGACCGGGTTACCTGGACAAAATCGCCGTATTTCACCTTGAGCGTGACGGTCTTTCCGCGTATTCCCTTCCAGCGCATCCTGCGGGCCACCTTGTTGGAGAGTGCCAGGATTTCCCGCCGGGCCTCTTCAACCTCCGTGATGTCGCGCGTGAACGTCTCCTCGTGACCCACGGACTTGATTTCCCGGTCCGGCATCACCGGTCTTTCGTCCACACCCAGCGAGAGCTGATGCATCAGGAAACCCTGTTTTCCGAACCTTCGTTCAAGGTGCCTGACCGGCATCCGGGTCAAATCCCTGAAGGTCCGCACCCCCAGGCGCCCCAGGGCCTCTCGGGTCACCTTTCCCACACCCCACATGTTCTCTATGGGCAGGGGATCGAGAAACGCCCTGACGTTTTCAGGGGAAACGACGGTGAGGCCGTCAGGCTTGTCAATGTCGGAAGCGATCTTGGCGACGAATTTGGACGGGGCGACGCCGGCCGATGCGGTCAGGCCGGTTCTCTCCACAATCAGCGTCTTGATCTTCCGTGCAATCGCCTCCGGCTGCCCGAAAAGTCGGATGGACAAAGTGACGTCGAGAAAGGCCTCATCGATGGACAGGGGTTCAACCAGCGGGGTGAAGAGGTGGAATACCTGGAAGACCTGCCCGGATACCTCCCGGTATCTGTCCATTCTCACCGGGAGAAATATCCCTTGCGGACAAAGGCGCCGGGCGGTGACCACGGGTTGGGCCGAATGGACCCCGAATGCCCGCGCCTCGTACGAGGCGGAAGAGACCACACCCCGATCGCCGGTTCCTCCCACAATAACCGGCTTGCCTCTCAACTCAGGGTTGTCGAAGACTTCAACGGCCGGGTAGAAGGCGTCCATGTCCAGGTGAATGATGTGCCGTACTCCCATCTCCACGTCCTCGGTAACAGGTATTGCGCATGTTGCCTCGGAGATCCAGTATACCCGATTGCCGGTGAAACCGCCAAGTCCTTACGATATCGTATTGGGATTAAGCGATTTTTCCTCTTGGGGTCATGTGCTTAGCTGCCCCGGTTGTCGAGGGAGGGAATGCCCGCGCGGCCCCCGAGCCTGAGGGCCACCCTGGAGGCTGCCCAGGAGGCAAAATCAAGGCATCGGGCTGTCACCCATCCGTGCAGGAGTCCATAGACAACCCCGGCATGGAACACATCGCCGCAGCCCGTTGTATCCACCGCCTTCACCGGGTATGCGGGCTGCTCGATCATATGTCCGCCCGCCAGGGCCACACATCCTTTCGGCCCCATGGTAACCCCCACAACCCCGGGACCCAGTTCGGCCATGCGATAGCACGCCTCCACAGGCCCGCCTTCGCCTGCGAGGGCCCGTGCAAAGTGCTCGGACGCCAGAAAATAATCGCTCTGGCGCGCGAGATCGAGCATGCCTTCCCGAAGGGTACCCGCGTCCACCACAACCCGCACGTTTGCCGCCTTGGCCGCCTTTGCTGCGGCAAGAGAAACCTCCGGAAAAAGACCGTCCGTGAGAAACACTCTTGCATGGCAGAGTCCTTCCCGGTCGATCTCTTCCGGTTCCGGAGGATCCCCTGTGGGTCTTTTCCAGAAGATGGTTCGTCTCCCTTCCTGTTCAGGCTCGGCTGTAATGAAGGCAAACTGGGATTCGGCTCCTTTCCTGATGATAAGCCCACTGGTGTCGATTCCCTCGCCGTCGAGGGACTCCCTGATCATACCGCCGAAGAGATCGTCTCCGATCACCCCCGCGAAGCGGCACAAGACGCCCCACCGCGAAAGGGCAACCAGCGCCGTTGCGACCGGTCCGCCTCCCTGGATGACGGTTTCGGTCAGTTCACACTTGACGTCAGGGGAAGGATAGAGATCCACTCTTCCGATAAAGTCGAGAGAACACTGTCCCAGACCGAACACTTCAGAAAGATGAGCCATTTGGAAGTTTATTTCTTGGGTTTCTTGCGCTTGTCACGAATGTAGATTGATTTGGAATGACCGTTAGTCTGGACCCTTTCATCCACATCAAACAGCTTGGTTGCGGCGGCGAGTTCTCCAAGCTTGCTATAGCCATAGTTACGGGGATCAAACTCCGGGGCCTGTTTCGCAATATTACTGCCCACATTACCCAAGTGGGCCCATCCACTTTCGTCTGAAGCCGCATCAAGAGCACTCCGGAGGAGACCCACCAGTTTGGCATCTCCTTTCAACTCATTTGCGGTTTTCCGTTTGACGGCCGGCCCGGCATCTTCCTGGGACCGAAGAACTTCAGTGAAAATGAACTTGTCGCATGCGGATACAAAAGCCTTTGGGGTCTTCTTTTCCCCGAAGCCATACACGAGCAAACCTTCCTCTCTTATCCGTGAGGCCAGGCGAGTGAAGTCACTATCACTGGACACGAGACAAAAGCCATCAAAGCGTTTGGTATAGAGCAAATCCATTGCGTCTATGATCATTGCACTGTCTGTTGCATTCTTACCCACAGTATACCGAAATTGCTGAACCGGCTGGATGGAATGTTCCAGCAGTACGGATTTCCATCCGCTCAGAGATGGTGTCGTCCAGTCACCATATATGCGTTTTACGCTGGCAACGCCGTACTTGGCGATTTCCGACAGAAGCCCTTCCGTGATCAAGGGTTGGGCATTATCTGCGTCAATGAGGACAGCAAGCCTGTTTTGTGATGGTTCAGTCACAGTCATTTAATGTTCCTCTCGATCAATCGGAATTCTGTTGCTCCTCATCGTCGTTTACCGCAGGATCTTTTTTGCCTTGACGGCGGTCCAGCTTTTCCTTTGCTTTTGTCTTTCGCTTAAGCTCTTTCTGAAGCTTTTTAAAACTATGAGTGCTGCGCTTTGCCATGATCCTCCTTTTTTAAATAGTTATACCCGATGGCAATCCTCTCTATACTCATTTCCACACCATCAATCAATCGAGACATGCCGGCCTTGATCTTCGATCTGATTTATTAAAAACGCCGCCCCCCGCCTGGTCTTCCGCCTCTTCTCCCGCCACCAGATCCTCCTCTGCCTTGACGGTTTTCAGTGCGAGGCCGAGCTGCATTGACTTTTAGCGCGCGACCTTTAAGCTCTTTATCATTCAGGCCGTCAATTGCCGACTGCGCCTCAGCATTATCGGGCATCTCCACGAATCCAAATCCTTTTGATCTGCCCGAGTAGTTGTCTGTCAAAACCCTGACGCTTTCGACTGTCCCAAAAGCCTGAAAAGCCTCTTTTAGATCCTCTTCGGTCACTTCGTACGAAAGATTGCCTACGTAGATATTCATTCTGATCTCCTCTTAGTAATTGAAAATATTATAGAAAACTGCCACCTTTGTTCTTCCGTTTCGCGATGGTTTTCCACGCTTCATCATCGCGCCGCTTCGGCACACAATTCGGGTTCTGTGCAGATGGAAAAACGCTTATCTCTTTCGCCTTTCCTGCGGCGAATAATATTGCCGGTACCTAATTGAGGTATTGCCTTCTCTTCTCTATCCTTTGCTTGATCAAGGTGATTAAGCATCTTCTTAAGTTTTGCTTCTAATTCATTCCGTGTACCTTGGTTCATTATTCCTCATTCCTCCTTTTCTTATATGTGTTAGATGATTCGCTCTTCTTGAAAGAGTTAGCTAGTTTCCATCCATAAATGGCTATTTTTCACAATCTCATCGTCAATCTGCGGGATCACTTGTGCGACGTACTAAAGTACGTCTCCGCATAATCCCTTGATTTTCTTGATCTTGCAAAAAATATCTCATTTCTGGATTGGAAACTTGCTGGTGCCCAAAGGTGATTAGTGGATGGGCACTGGCTATGTTAAGCCTCCATATCTCACAAACAGGGACCATTTCCGAAAATGAAAGCCATCTCATTCCAGAAATTACCGGTAGTGCTGCTGCCATCGGATAAAATAGACGCTGCTCGGATCGTAAGATGAGGCTGAAAGATAAGCACATAATGAGACGAGTAAGTTCTACCAGAGGAAGGGAGAAAAATAAAATTCTACTTCTTGCACCCTTGAGCTATTAAAAAAGCACCCAACAGAATACAAACGTCCCATCCGGAGTATGCTTAAGGCATTTTGAGCACTTTCCTCATGCCACGGCCTTTTCTTAGGGTTGGGCTATTAATATTAACCCGACAGAACTGTTTATTTAATGGCTTCCCAAGATGCCGTTATTATCTCCGGTGCGAATCTCCTGCTTTTGTTTGTTGAGGTTGTCCCGAAGAAAAGATTCACGCACACCCGAGAAGCCTTTTGAGTGCCGCCTCATACTCCCTTTTTTTAATATATAACCTTTGGAGGCGTTTTAATCCATCGCATGGTTTATTATTGTGTGTTGAAGCTGGGCGGCGCTGAAATTTTAATCCTGATTATGTCTATCTCCGGTAAAATTTTCCCAAAGGGCAGCTAGCCTGATTAAATGTGTTACTATTTCTACAACGGCATCACCAAATGCTTTTTACGATTATTCAAAATAGTTATATTTTTCTACTTTCTTTAACTTATAATGCATTTTAATTCAGTAAGCAAGATAAGTCAAGTCCTTTTAATTCAGTTTTCTTAATATCATAACCCGTTCTTAATATCCGTTGTATTCTCCTTGTTTATCTTCATGATCTCTTTCCTTTTCAGATAGATTTTCTCTCACATACGTTCCCGCCTACAAGTACGGCGTCAGCAATCGCGCAATGCCGTCGCGTAGGCGAGCCGCCAGTGGCGGCCATCGACCTCCTCCATCGTCACAGGATGGGCGCCGTTCCGCTTCGTGTCGACCCTCTGATCGAGCCGCTGGGCGAGTTCGGCGTCGTAACATTCCAAGTTGAACTCGAAGTTACGGCTTCCACCCACCATCCGTACAAGTCGCTGGTAATCCCTCGATGAACGGGGAAGTTCGCCGCGTCGTTGCTGTCCAGTAGATATATCTTCACTCTGCCGACCTGCACCTGCCAGGCGCGCAGTCAGACGGTGTAGCCGGGCAAGACGATCTCCAACCGCAACCACTCCCCGTTCAGGTGGCGCAAGGGCGTAATCGGCAACTGTCCGGGGTCGTTATACGGGAAGAGAACCTGTTGCGCACCGTCCTTGTCGATCACCTGGCGAAAATAGCCTTGCTGGTAGAGCAACCCCACCCCGCCTGGCCACACAGTTACCATTGTCGAGGAAGCTTATGCTCCTGATGACATCGACCAAGATGTGGAGTTGGTGGGCATCACCGTCTTGACCGAACTTGCACAAAGATCCTATCGTATCGCTGACACCTATCGCCGGAAGGCGGTGAAGGTGGTGATGGGAGGGATACACCCCACTGTATTGCCTGACCGAAGCCTTGGAGCATGCAGACGCTGTCGTCGTGGGAGAAGCGGAGGGTATCCTGGTCACAATTTGTATCGGATGCCGTCTCGGGGCAGATGCAAAGGCTATATCGGGCCGGTAAAATGACCGATCTTCAAGGCCTACCGAAGCCACGGAGAGATCTCTTCCCCGGAACCGTTTTTCTCCTTGAAGTATTCTCGAACTTTCGCCCTGATCTCACGGTCTGTCATCTTGTCAACTGTTTCAATGCCGACGATACTTCCACTGAGTTTGTTTCTCTCGATACGTCTTTGCAGCTCCCCCTTTGCTTCGCCAGGACCAAATATCAAAATAGATTCCGCATCGCGAATACACGCAATTACGGCATCGTAGTAAATGTTGAGATGTCCCGTATACCTTTTCTGGCGGCTATCATCTGCCGGTACTTGCTGGGATTCATAGGGAGTCGTAGAACGTATGCCACCGGGACGTCCGAGCTGTTTTTCAACCTTTGAAATGACCAGCTTTATTTCTTCCCCTTTGTCCGTAACCGCCACGATAACAGCCTTCCTATGATCAATCCACACGCCCACATTTGTTTTCATCAATTCCTCCCTTATCTCTCATGTTCACCTGACAAGAAATTGCGGAACTCGAGTCCATAGCTCTTTCTCATTGAGGCTTGATTCCCCAAATCTCGCTATTTATCGTTTGTTACTCGGTTTCGCCATCTTTGGGCTTGCGATTTTTCCAGCGCCAGATAGCCCAGGAATTCGAAAACGTCTATGCCCTGGAGATCAGCTGGTTCCCTGCCTCGGACATATTGCATGACCCAGGCAAGGTCTGAATCGCTTTCCGGTGAAAAGGCTCCCTTCTTCAGCCCTAACGACAGGTCTTTTTCGTTGAAGAGGAGGAGATGCTCGAAAGAAGGAACGTCGCCACCGTTAAGCTTTGGTCTTGCAAAGGCCTGTAAATCCTGCTCCGGAATTCCAAGGGACATGGGCTCAAAATCCAGCAGTTCAAAAAAGAGAGCGAAAGACTCCTGTATTTCTTTAATGGATTTCCGCTCCAGGCCACTGCGTGCATCATCCAGCAGCAGCTCCAGGTCATCCCTGGTATAGGTGAGATCCAGCTTCAGCAGAGCGTTGGCATGTAATCTCTTAAGTGACTCCTTCCCCTCACTCACAAGCACATCATGATGATTCATGATCTTCTTGATATTTCTAATGCTGAACATCTCCTGCCAGTAGGGGCTTTTGCGCAGTGCTACATCGGCCACGGTAGTGTGGTAGATGGGCAACTCATTGTCGAACACCACAACCTCCATGATTTCATCCTTCAGAGGGCGTACGTAGAGGTGGAGATTGCTTACCTTCTTGTGCTCAAAATCCGTCATGTCGAGAAGGTCCTGGGCGAGCACCTTGTCCAACCACCACCTTCCGGGGGGTTCTCTAATGGTGGAAACGAGCTTTTTTAAAAGCCTGTCGAGCTTGATTTTCGCTTTCAGATTCTCTTTAAAAGACATGACGACAACCTCCTATCAACCCCCAGCTTTCACATACGATTTGAAGTCCGCATACGCCTTACGGTTCAGCCGGAGATTGTTCCTGTATGAGAAATTGCCCACCAGGCTGATCAGCGCTTTGCGGCGTTGCCAGAAGCTGCTCCAAACCCTGCGCAGAATGCGCTGCATGGAATAGAAATCCAGGTCGCAGGAGATCATCTCTTCGATAATACCCTCCAGAGACAGATGCTTATACCGGGCCACTGGAAAGGTCAGTGTGAAATATTTCCAGTCCTCCGGGAACCTATTGAGGGTGATGCGGTCCTCCGATTTCATCTGGTCCCACAGGCGAGTGCCAGGCAGGGGAGTCAGAAACAGCACGTTGAGATTGTCCACGCCGTACCCGCGGGCCACCTCGGCGATACGTTTGCCGATGCCCGGTTCGTCTACATCCAGACCGATGATAAAAGAACCCGCGACCAGTATGCCGTGGCGCTGGATGCGCCGCACGGAGGCGCGAAAATCCCGACCCTTCAGAAGGTTGAATTTTTTACCGACCTCCCGCAGTCCTTCCGGCGAGGGCGTTTCAAATCCGATGAAGACGCCGATGCACCCGGCCTTCGCCGCCAGCGCCAGGACTTCTTCGTCATCGGCAAAGTTAATGCTGGCTTGGGCAACCCATTGCTTTCGCAGGTCCGCCCGTGCCATGGCACGGAACAGGTCCTTGGTGCGGGCGATGTGTTCATGGCGCGTGCCGATGAGATTGTCGTCCACCACCAGCACATGCTTTTCAGGGATCAACCGGAATTCCCGCACCACATCCGCAATGGATCGCTGCCGGTAGTGGGCGCCGTTGAAGGCCGTCACGCTGCAAAAACTGCAGTTCAATGGACAGCCGCGTGTGGTCTGGATAGCCCCACAGGCATATCCCGTAGCCAGCAGATCATGACGGGCGATCGGCACGCCGCTTATCTCGGCGAGCCCTCCGTCATACCGGCGCTTCAGGCTGCCATTCCGGGCGTCCTCCAGGACCCGCGGCCAGATGCCCTCCGCTTCCCCCGTGACGACCGAGTCCACACGCTCCATGACCTCCTCCAGGCACATGGTTGCGTGAATACCGCCCACGACGACCGGTATGCCCAGACGCCGGAAGTGAGTTGCCACTTCATAGGCGCGGTTCGCCTGGGAGGTGAAAGCGGTAATGCCCACCAGGTCCGGCCGGGGCATGGCAGGATAGTCCGGCACGCCGAGGTTCTCGTCCACGATCGTGATCTCCCACTCCGGCGGGGTCAGTCCCGCGAGAACCATAAGGCTGAGCGGTTTCCACACGCGGTAGCGGTTCCAACGGCTCTCCTTGACCTTGACGATGCTGACAAGCGGGTTGGATGGGTTGATCAGATATAGTCGCATGACGTGCAGTCACTCCTGGACAGGGACTTCATTTTGGTCCTTCTTTGCCTCAATGCCGGCTTAATGAATGGAATGTAACAATTACTATCCGCCAGCCTAATACACGAGGTCGGCTGCAAATGACACTGGAGCTGTTCCCTCGTCGGCTGTATTGAGTCGTCAGCTCAGATCTTTCCACCAATGATCGATATAGCTATCAGAGAGGTAGCTCTCAGCTAATTCTCGCCATTTCTCGTTCGTCGATACCCATTGCTCCTGCTTGAAAGGCAGTTCCATAAGGAATTTGCGCGCCCTATCCGCCATAAATTCTTCACCGATGGCGGAGAAATGCTCTTTGACTCCAGTTAAAAATTTCTTGCTTTCCTCGCACCCTTCTCTCGTTCCCCACTTGCTGATAAGAAAGTCAACATTGCCTCTGAGCATCAAAGCAAGCCCGGTTCCTTTCAATTTATCATGTGAATACTTTGAGAGCTTTTTGACAAATGCATTGTGAAGTTCTTCCATATTTGTTGTGTCAATATCATCAAAGCCGATATTAAAGAATATAACAAACTCCACTATCGATTGGCGGTGCGGAACCGGCAGAGACATGTACCATTGGATGAATTTTTCTAACGGTGAATCCATAATGATTCCTTTAAAAAGAAAGAACACATAACCGGCGGCAAAAGCTTGCATTTCCCGTTCAAGAAGTCCCGCCGTCTATTCCTTCCGGTATGGACTTTTTCACACCAGCCATTCATTCATCGATCTCACCACTATTCAGCATCTCTTTCTCCAAAAGGGCATTAGCCATCCTGTGAAGGGTACCCAGGTTATCCCTAATGAGCTGTGCAGTATTTTTGTAGGGCCCGGTTCTTCACTCAGACCTTATCTATTTAGTCGGCGGCTTGATCACGTCCTTGGCACCTTTGATTGAAGTCGTCAGGGCATCCCTTACCGCCTTAGATGCCTGGGTCCCAATT
>Ga0315542_1002690_pt1 | contig 10714 bp, 14 predicted proteins | sample SalMarSW160120MG_FD_202541 | JGI IMG/M metagenome (GOLD analysis project Ga0315542, IMG submission 202541) | Salt marsh sediment microbial communities from the Plum Island Ecosystem LTER, Massachusetts, United States - Salt Marsh Sediment SW1601-20 ... | reverse complement strand
CTACTTTTTATGGGGATACTCCAAATGACTGGCATAAACTGAACGGAACTTGGCCTTGCTCCATAGACACTATGACTCATCTTGTTGGACAAAGAAAGTCTGATTCAATTACTTCGGATTCCTTAGTTTTAGATATGTGTTGCGGAACAGGGATTGCAGGGGCTGATGCGCTGAGGGCAAAAGGAGTAAAAAAGGTTGATTTTTCCGACGTAACTCCTGAATGTGTTGCCAGCGCTTTGATTAATTACAACCAGTATGGAAAAAAGTCTCAAGGCTCTCAAAACAATAGGTATTTTGTAGGTGATGCATTTGAGAATATTCCTTCAAATGTCAAATATGATATTATTCTTGCAAGCGCGGTTCCCGCAACTCCTTCATATGAAAAATTGGGAAGACCAATAAATCCTTTGTTCGAAGGAACAGGAGTTTTAGAGTCCATCCTTCGAGATTCTCCGGAACATTTATCCCCTAATGGGAAACTTATAATATCACACTCTTTATTAGGAGAGCAAGACTTTAACAAGTATGCCCAAAAATATGGAGCAAAGGTAGAAAGAATTTTATATGAAAAACAAGTGCCTTTCAGAGCAGAATTTTTAGGCTCAGATGAATGGGCTAGATATTTGATAAATGAAAAAGGTATGATTGAAAAACCTGGAGAAGACCACCCCTATTGGCATACTGCAAGGGTAAAAGAAATCTCTTTTCATTAAATCCTCAAACACAGGACAATAATTTAAAACTCAGCTGAGGCTTTCAATAACTTTAAAAAATATAGTTTATTCCTCGAAATGAGATGGCGGAATTCAATCTTGATGAAGTGAAGAAAAGATATGAGAAGCTCAGGGGCAAATACAATTTGCCCTCTTTCGAAGAGATGAACAAGGATTTCTCCATAGAGAAAATCGCCGAAAGCGAGACAGATTTTTTGACGCGGGAAATAAGGAGATTCATCTCCGACAAGATTTACAATTATCTTCGTTTTATCGAAACGCTGATAAACCCCGCCAACGCGCCAATGTTCATATTTTCGGCCATAAAGATGCTTACGCCGGAAGACAAAAAACTCCTGAACGGAATCTACAATAAACTTTCCCAGATAGACCTTGAGCTGATAAGGCTGGACATAAGCTCTTCGGAAGAGGAAGATGTGAAATTCATAATGGATACTTTCGGCGCTTGGGAGATGATAAAGAAAGACTTGTCAGGCATAGTAAAGAAAGTCAACATCGTGAAAGAAGAAAAGGAAGAAAAAAGCGGCGGCGGTTATTTCGGATAATCAATCTTTGACAATCGTCCCGATAAAATTTTTCCCTTTCAAAAGATTGTTGAGCTGTTTCATGTCTTTTCCGATGATGTAAGTCGGAATCTTTTTTTCAAGAATCATTTTTGACGCGCGTTGGTCTATTACGAAGTGCTGGCCCGGCTTGAATTTCATGCCGTTGGCCATGCTGTAAAGCTCTTTCCATGAAATCTTTGGAATAAGTTTTGCGTTCTTGAATTTCTTGGGGTTCTTAGCGTAGAGCCCTTTTACATCCGTGAGATTTATGAAATCCGCCCTGAAATGCTCCGCGACTTCCACAGAAGTTGAATCAGAAGTCTGGTTCTCTCCGTATTCGAGCGCTCCGCAGAAAACTATATCCTGGCTTTTCAAATAATTTTTTATTTCTTTCATTTTGTGGGGGATTCCTTTTTCAGGATCCATGCCAAAAACATAGCTCATGAATCGCGCGTTCATTCTTGTTGCGGAAATTCCCGCAAAGCTTTGTGATTTTTCATCGCAGTTCAAATCTTCCAATGCCGAAATGTATTTTCTTGCGATCGTGCCGCCGCCGCAGATTATAATGAATTTGAAATTCCCGGAATTTTTTTTAATTACCTCGCGAAAAGTTTTTAGGAACTTTGAGTCAATTTTTTCGGGAGCGATGAGGCTGCCGCCGAGACTTAGAACTTTTACCTCTTTTTTCATTTTGAAAAGAACCTTGGAGGGTTTTTATAATTTTAGTTTGATTACTTAATTGTAAATAATTTATCATCATGGACGTCGAAGATTCCGAGCCTGACGCCCGAGTCAATCCAACCATGAGCGTAGTTCAGCGCGGCGAATGCGTTCACGAAATCTTTCTTTTTTTCGAAATGGCGCGCATCTGAAACATAGTTCGACGCCATTTCGATTATTTCTTTAGCTTGCACTTTTTTGTTTTTTATTATGTGTCTGCGAATTTCCCCGAGGGCTCTGGTCGTTATGCCGAAGTATTTTTCGAGCTTCTCTGAAGTGATTTTATCCTCCATCCCTGAGAAAAGTTTAAATAGGTTATAAATTTATTTACAAAATGGAAGGAAAAAAACAAAACAGGTTGATGATTGCTCTCATTGCGGTGGTGGCTGTTCTTGCTCTTCTTGTTGTTTATGCTTTTGCTGTTCGGCCCGCAATTAGCGGTTATGTGACAAAAGCTTACAATACCGGCGTTCAGGATGGTGTCAGTTATGCTGTAAGCACAGTAATGCAACAGGCTGCGCAGTGCAATCCTTCGGGAGTTCCGTTGACTTACCAGAACCAAACGCTTAGGGTTTTTGCAATTGAGTGTACGCAACAAGCTCCGCAAGTGAACCAAGGAAACACAAATTCCTCTTAATTCGTGTGATAAATATTTATAAATACGATTAGGTTTGGAGAGTAATGGGAAAAGGGGCATTAAATTTTTTATTTCTTAACAAAAAAGGATTGTCAGCAGTTATAGTTACCCTTATTTTAGTACTGCTTTCAATAGTCTTGGTTGGAGTTGTCTGGGCAGTTATAAACAATGTTATCAACTTAGGAAGCCAGCAGGTTGCTTCTACTTCAAAGTGTTTAAACTCCCAATTGGAGGCGATTTCTTTCTCTTGCACCTCTACAGGAAGTCAATGTAACGTCACTATAAAACGAATTTCAGGAACGGAAGATATAGGAGGGATCCGGATTATTTTCTCAAATGAGAATAAGGACAGTAATGTAACCGATTTCAGCGGGAATATCATTACTTTGGCTACAAAAAAAGTCACTGCAACAAATCTTGGAGTCAGCAATATAACAAGAGTTTCTGCAGCGATTTATTTTGATAGATCTTCAGGAAATCCTGCGGCATGTTCTATAACAAGCAACGAGCTTGTGGGCAATCTTGATCCCTCTGGAGGAACTTCTGCGGGCGGAGGCTCTACTGGCGGGGGCGGGGAAGGAACCGTTACTTTAACCTGTACTCCGGACCCAATAGACCCTACGATTAATGGGCTCTGCACTTCTCAAGGATATGCTTGCGGAACTGTCAATAATGGGACTTGCGGCCTTGTGAGTTGCGGAACCTGCAGCAGCGGATATTATTGTGATACAAGTTCAGGCAGTTCAACTTACAATACCTGTGTTGTTCAGGGACAGTGCTTCCCTGCGGATCCATCTGATTTGACTTCATTGTGCACAGTCGGAGGAACAACTTATCAGTGCGGAACTGTCAATAACGGAACGGGATGCGGATATCCTGATGTTACCTGCGGAACCTGCGGAACAGACCAATTCTGCGATTTAAGCACCCATACTTGTAAGCCTGTTTCACAATGCGTTCCAGCCCCTTCAGATTTTTGTACTTCTCATGGATACCAGTGCGGAACATTTACTAATGGAACCTGTTCTGGAATAATAGACTGCGGAGATTCTAATTACGCAAGCAACGGGGGATGCGCCATACCTACATTTTGCAACTCTACTTACCAATGTCAAGAGCCGGTCATTCTTAACTCTGGAACGATAACTTCGGTATATCCTATAAACGCTGCAAGATTCTTTGAAGGGAGCAACCTTCCAACTTCTCAAAATGAAGACAATGTTTTTAACCAAGGAACAAGTTATGTAAGATTCCCTGGAAGCAATGAGGTTGATAGCAACGGAAATACAAATTGCCTTTTGATTTCTTACGTTCAGTATCAATCTGATAAGGGAAGGTCTTTTGTATCACTTAGCCTTCCTATAGGAACTGCCGCAAGGATTAATGTGACAGATCAGTATGACATTTGGAGCACTCAAAACGGATGCCTTTATGCATCAGGGTCTATTTGATTTTCTTATCTCCTAAAATAAAGCCCGAAGTTTGGGTTTGATGATTTTGGTCCAATTGGCTGGACAAAATTTCCTGCAGTCTGCATTTTTTTTATTGTAAATCTCGAGGGGACCACTTCAGAAATGATTGCGGAAAAGATTAGATTTCCCAAAACCACCCTGTAAACACCGGTGTCTGCGGGAATTTTGGAGGCCTTTGAAATTTTTTGGATAACTTCTTCTACTTCTTGATTTGATAGTTTTACGTTTGAAGGTTTTCTACCCATCCTTCCGGAAACGATTATTGGCTTATCCGGGCCATCACATTCAATTGTCTGGACCGCAGAGTCGTTAAGCAATGCATTAAGTTTTCCCAAATCAATTTCCAAATTTGCAGGGGTTGGCTTCAAATATTGAAACTGTTCCGGGAGTTTCGGCTCAGGGATTCGGAGAGTGAGGTTTCGCCTTGGCATCTCGTTGGGAATCTCCATCCTCGGAGGATTTATATGGACCGGTTTCATGGCAGAGGTTTCGTTTTGCTGTTGGGGAGAAGATGAGAGAATTGATTTTATCATCGATTCTTTTGGAAACTCCACCTGTTTTTCTTCCTTTTTTGGAGCAGGGTTTTGGGGCGCGGGTTCCTGAACTTTGATATCGGGTTTTTTCTGGCTTAGGATTTCCTGAAGTTGGGGGATGCCCGCTCCCGAATGCATAATGAGCTCTCTTGTAAAAAGCAGAAGAAGCAATTTTTTTTCGTTAAATTCCAAAGCGTTTAGGTCCATCTTAGTATTTTGAAGAGATTGACCTTTGATACTTGGCGGCCATCTGTTTTGGGGGAACCTGCCGGGGATTCATGGCCTGCGGCGGCAGAGGGGTCTGAGGGGGAGATTCTTGCTGCCCTTTGTCCGGCTCATGAAGCAATGCTATTCCCTGAGCCAGAATTTTGTTTTGGTCAAGAAGCTTGTTTAGTTTTTCTGAAACTTCTTTGCCCCCTCCCAGTTCTGAAATGCCGTCTCCTTTTTCCATTATCGATTTTGCCGAATCTTCAAATATGTTAAGGAGTTTGGATGTCTGTTCTGTCAAATCGTTAAGCTTTCCCGAAAGATCAGCCAGAACTTTTTGCAGCCCCACGAAATTTTCTATGAGAATTTTTTGGACATTATCTTCTTTAGCCGCTGTTTTCTCCGGATTTTTCTTTGTTGCAGAAGTTTTCTTTTTTGAACTTTTTTTCGCACCCTTTTTTGCAACCATGTCTTTCAAAACAATTACTTATTTATAAATATTTAGAAAACTTTTGCGCCTTAATGATTATGATGGCCGGATTCCAATTCTTTCACATACTCTGCTATATCCGCAGCCACATCCGCATTTACGCTGATTGAATCTATATCTTTTTCAACGAGGAACTTTACCATGGGCTTTTTGCTTCCGGCTTGACCGCAAATGCTGGTTTCCACATCATATTTTTTGCAGATTCTGATTACATATTCGATCTGCCGCAAGACCGCGGGATGCATTTCGTTGTAGAACTGTTGAGCTTCTTCGTTTCCCCTATCTATTGCAAGGGTATATTGCGTCAAATCGTTGGTTCCGAAGGAGATAAAATCAATCTTCTCTTCACACAGGTCTTTAATTATTTGTACTGCTGCAGGGGTTTCCACCATAACTCCGACTTCCGCATTGTGAAAATCTATTTCTTTCAGGATTTTTTTTATTCCTCTAACGTCTTCAACTGAAATTATCTGCGGCGAAAGAATGCCGACTTTTTTTCCGTGGGCTGCGACACGTTTTAGCGCTTTAAGTTCCGCTTTCAGGATTTCCGGATGCTTCAATCCAAAACGGATGCCATGCATTCCCAACATGGGATTGGCTTCAATTTCTTTGGGCGCGCCTTTCAAGTTCCTGAATTCGTCGCTTCTTATATCCGAAGTCCGAACCCAAACCCGGTCAAAGTAATGCGCAATTTCAGAGACGCCTTTGTATATCACCTCTTCGTAATCTTCGATTTCTTTTTTCTCGAGGAAGTAATATGGGTGTTTTCCGGATTCCGCAATTATACCTTCAATTCTTGTCAGCCCAACGGCATTAAGTCCGGTTTTTGAAGCTCTTTCCGCAAACGTCGGCAGGTCCACGATTACCTTTATTTTTGTTTTTGTATGGGCCTCAGCTTTTTTTATTTCTTTCTTGTGAGTCTCTGCTAATTTTCCCTTATAGACTTTTCCGGTTGAACCGTCTACCGTGATTTCCTCGCCGTCTTTTAACGAGTGTGTCGCTTTTTGTGTTCCAACCACTGCAGGAGTTCCCATTTCACGCGAGACTATTGCCGCGTGGCTTGTCATGCCGCCCTCGTCGGTTACGATCCCAGCGGACCTTTGCATTGTCATGACCATATCCGGATTGGTCATTTTAGTGACCAGGATATCTCCCTGTTGGACTTTTCCAAGATCCTTAAGATCGAGAACAATCTTGACTTTTCCTGATGCGATTCCCGGAGAAGCTGCCATTCCCTGCAGGATAACTTCTCCTTTGAGATTTTCAGATTCTGAAGAAATTGCCGCCCTGCGGTTTATTGTTGTGATGGCACGTGTTTGGACAAGGTAAACTCCATCGCCCTCGATAGCAAATTCCATATCCTGCGGATGCTTGTAATGCTTTTCCAGTTTCAATGCAAGTTCCGCCAGAGTGTTGATCTCATAATTGTTCAATACCTGCTCTTTTGATTTTTTTGGATTAAGGTCAACCGTCTTTACTCTAGCTTTTTCTCCGCGAGTCAGGGCAATTTTTTTGTCCGATATTGTTTTCTTTATCATTTTCAAATCTTTCCTTGTCAAGACATACTTGTCGGGAGTTATTTTCCCGGACACAATTCCTTCACCCAAACCAAAGACCGCTTCTATAATCACATTGTCGTCTTTGAATGCGGGATCCTGAGAGAACATGACTCCTGATTTGTCAGAGTTTATCATTTTCTGGATGACTGCGGCAAGCAAGGGGATCTTGTCGTATTTCTGCTTGTTTCTGTAGTAAGTTGCTCTTGCAGTGTAAAGCGATGCAAAGCATTTCTTGATATTTTCAATGAGCTGTTCGTTTCCTTTAACATTTACAAAAGAATCCTGCTGGCCGGCGAAGCTTGCATTCTCCAGATCTTCCGCGGTTGCGCTTGATCTTACGGCGACGTAAATTGGTTCGCTTTTATCCAAGACTTTTAATGCATCTTTTGAATTTTCCAGCTTTTCCGCGTCGACATTAAGATTTTCGTAGGATTCAATGATTTCTTCTTCCATCTCTTTCGGCATTTTCGCTTTAGTTATCATTTCACGGATTTCTTTTGTTCGCTTTTCTAATTCATCCGTATCTTCATAGTCAAGACCGTGAAGAATCTTTTCAATTTTTTCCTGAATGCCCGATTTTTTCAAAAAATGGCTGTAAGCCTTTGTTGTGACGACAAATCCCGGAGGAACCGGAACTTTTAGGTTGAAGATTTCTCCAAGGTTTGCTCCCTTGCCGCCGACAATCGGGACATCATCTTTGTGGATTTCAGAAAACCATTTTACGAATTCGCCGTCTTTGTGTTCCTCTTTTTCAGCCCCTTTCATATCCAATAAAATGAGAAGGCATTAATAAAACTTTTGCACCCAAGGTTCATCTATTCATTAAATTTATAAATCATTTCTGTTTGTTGTTAAAATGGTTTTATGGTTATGGATTGCAATCGCGGCCGCAGTTGTTTTGGCGCTGATATTTTTTTCGTATTTCAACAGGTTTGCTATTCTTGGAAATCGGATAGACCAGTCGCTTTCGCAGATTGACGTTCAGCTTAAGAGAAGGGCGGATTTGATTCCGAATCTTATAGAAACCGTCAAGGGTTATGCGAAGCACGAAAAGTCGATCATGACTGAAGTTACGAAAGCACGGCAGGCGATGGTTTCCGCCAAAGGTCTTGTTGATAAAGTGAAGGCAAACGGGGTTTTGGAAAATGCACTTGGAAAACTTTTTGCAATCGCGGAAAATTATCCAAATCTTAAAGCGAATGAAAATTTCCTTGAACTGCAGAGAGAGCTTTCAACTACAGAAGACCGGATTGCTTACGCGAGGCAATTTTACAATGATTCAATTCTGACTTATAACAATCTTTGCAAGACTTTCCCGGGAGTTTTCTTCGCTTCAATTTACGGAAAGAAGCCGAGGGAATTTTTGCAGATCGCGGAAGCTGAAAAGAAAGTTGTGAAAGTTAAGTTTTGAAAATTGTATTGAAGCGCAGAAATATTTATAAAGGATTTCCTAATGGCAAAATTATGAATCAGATATATCAAGTTGCTGTGGAGTTGGGATTCAAACTTACCGGAAAGACTTGGAGAAGATTAAACGAATTGTATCGCAATATTGATGAAGTTCTGGAAGAAATTCCAATGTCGATTTTAGGAGACAGGAGAGTTGCAGGAGACTATGATTCAAGTCGGCACATTTTTTATGCAGGGAAACCTAATTCTTCTGAAAAATTTGGAAAAAAGATTGGAGGATTAGAAGGTGTAAAGGGTGTTCACATAGACAAGGTGCCAGATTCTGATGAAGCAGACCTTCTTGCAATGTTTATTTACGAACTTCCTGAATCTTCAGAGTAGTTTTTGAATTTCAAACCACCATATCAAAATATTTATAAAGCAAGATTTTCATCATAATTTGTCCAATGACTTTTGAGGATGCTATTCCTTAATGTTTTGGATAAAGGTACTCAAAATGGATGCTTACGAAATCATAGAAAAAGTGAAGAAAGAAGGCAAGTTGGAAAAAGGGACCAACGAGGTTACAAAGGCTATCGAGAGAGGCACTGCAAAGCTCGTTGTTTACGCTTCAAATGTTGAACCTAAGGAAATCGTTCAGCACCTTCCTGTTTTATGCAAGGAAAAAGGAATCCCCTGCGTCGCAGTTGACGACAAGAAAAAGCTCGGCGTTGCAGCAGGATTGCCGGTTTCTGCATCTTCACTCGCGGTTATCGATGCAGGTAAAGTTGATATTTCTCAATTAAAATGATTTTAGCGGAGGACTAAATGGCTAAACAAAAATCATCGGGTAAACCTCAAAAATCTTCGCAAAAACAGCAGAGTCAGCAGGAAAAGAAATCCGGCGGAAGCAAGGGAAGCGAAAAAATTGTAGGCGAAGCTGTGCCGGCGGTTGTCGAAGAAGTTGTCGGACGAACCGGTTTCAGAGGCGAGATTACGCAGGTCAGATGCAAAGTTGAGGAAGGCAGAGACACCGGAAGATCAATGAGAAGAAACGTCAAAGGACCTGTAAGGCTCGGCGACAGACTTATGTTAAGGGAAACTGAAATTGAGGCACGAAGAATAAGATCAAAAGTAACAAAGGGGGCTTACAGTTAAGATGGATGAAGTTTATGCTGAAAAACATTTATGCGGACTTGAAGAGATATCAGATGTAGTTTATTTTGCGATGACATCCGGAAAACAGACAATTGTAGACGGAAAAGCTGGCCGATTTGGTTGCGATGTTTATGTTAAAGAAAAAGATGAATCTCCTGAAGTTTCTATTCCAAGGTCTACCTTAATATCCAGAGCAAAAATGTTCCCTTATAGGATTTCAACATTATACCATAAAATTTTTGGGAGAACTCAAAATGCCTAAATGTTCTTTTTGCGGAAAACAGTATGAATTTCCAAGAGGCTTGACTCTTGTGAAAACAGACGGAACGGTGGTTTATCTCTGCTCAGCGAAGTGCAGGAAAAGCATGGAGATGAAGAAGAGAAAAGTTCGCTGGATTACCGAAGGAAGCAAGGTTAAATCTTCAACCAAGACCAAAAAAGCGAAAGCCAAGAAGAAAATAAGCAAAAAGGTCCGGGCTAAAAAGAAATAGTTTTAAGGTTATTTCTTTATTGTAACCCCTGTATAAATTCTGTTCATGCGGCTTATGGCCCCGTTGTAATCATCTGTTTTTGAATTGAAATTTACAAGAATTTTTGCAGCATCATTTAGATTTAGTCCAAATTCTGCGCTGACATTGTAAGTGTTTGGAGCGAAGTCGTAAGTTGAGGCCATTGCGGAGCCTTCAAAATCCAGTTCGACGTTTTTTCCCTTTACGTCCAATCTCGCCCCGCCTCCAATCTGGCCTTCGGTTTTCAAAAAGTAAGGATTTGTGGAAACTTTGAGACTGCCCGGAAGCGCGGCTTTTAGATCAACTCCCGCTTCCAGACCTCTTATAATCGGATGAAAGACAAGATTGTTATATTGCATATCCATGAAGGTTCCTCCCATGACTCCATAAAAGTCGCAGTTAACTTTCTCTAGGGGAATTACATAACTGATACCTCCGATTAGGGAAGAATCGGAAAGCATGGGATATCCAGGTGACGGTTCGAAACCTGATTCCTGCGGCAGCCTTTCGATTGAATTCCCTTTAGTTTCAATCCCGAAATTCAATCCTTTTTTGTTGTTTGTGAACGCTCCAATTTTCCATTGCTCTCCAAGAATTCTCCTTTGGTTTGCATTATGCTCTTGGTTAAGTGTCCCCCCATAAATGCTCGCTTCCGGAGATATTGTCAGGTTCCAATCAGGAATATAAAAGTTTCTTCTGAAACCAATTTGCGCAAGGTTCGCTTTTACCAAGGGAGAGATGTCGCTGCCAAATATTTTTCC
>Ga0315542_1002688_pt1 | contig 10723 bp, 10 predicted proteins | sample SalMarSW160120MG_FD_202541 | JGI IMG/M metagenome (GOLD analysis project Ga0315542, IMG submission 202541) | Salt marsh sediment microbial communities from the Plum Island Ecosystem LTER, Massachusetts, United States - Salt Marsh Sediment SW1601-20 ... | reverse complement strand
GAAGGCCCTTCTGGACCGGATTCGTTAACCGTTCTCCTTGATCCCGACCACATCGGCAATATTCTTGAGCCTGGATACATGATGGTCCGCATCCAGTCGCGGATTTTTGTATGCGACAAAATCAACGCCCGCTGCCCTGGCGGTTTCGGAGTCAACGAGAGAATCCCCTACGTAGAGGGCCTCTTCGGGCCCTATCCGAAAAAAGTGGAGGATTTTAAAAACACCCTCCGGGTGCGGCTTGGGATAGCGGACATCCAGGGATGAAACGACGATGTCGAAAAGGCCTTCAAGCCCGTGCCTTCGAAGAACCTCAGAGATGGTATTACTCCGGTTGGTTGCTACGGCCAGGCCGAATTGGGGCTTGAGGAGCCGCAAAAGCTCCATGAGGCCCGGCTCGACAACCATGTCTTGAATGAAAGGCGAGTAATCCATTTCCATCCGGTACGTCTGTGCCTGTTTCTCATATGGCGTTCCACGAAAGATGTGCCGGATTGATTCTTCCGCGGTATGCATATGGACGAAGCCTTCCTCCTGCTCTTTCATGGGGGGAAGGCCGAAGCGGGCAAGAATATGATTGTAAAACAAAGTGTTGGCCCGACGGGAATCAAACAGGACTCCGTCACAGTCAAAAATGACCGCGGTGACACGCCTCATGCCTTGGAACCTTTGCAAACGGGGTGAAAGAAGATCGCAGGGAGTGTGAGAATGGCGGCTAGAAATGTCGCTCTCTCATGAATCCCATGATTTGGAGGGCGGTCTTGATCCCGGCAAATACCAGACCGCATCCAACGATCGTAAGGGCAAAATAGAGAAAACCAAAGAAGATAAAATAACCCGTACTCCATTGCCATTCAAAAGAAAAGGGTAACATGCTCGCTCTCCTATGCTGTCCCGGAGTCCAAAGCAGGGTTCAGCTCCAGCTCCTTGGGAAATACGGGAAGATACCGGTAAGCCAGTGAATAAAGCAGGAACCCGTAGCCGATAACAGCAAGAGAAAGTCCCCATTCCTGCCACGTGGGGATATAGCTCCAAAACCTGCCGAAAGGTAGAACCGGAATGGCCAGGTTGACTACGATAAAGAGAAATCGATTAATGACAATGCCGGCACAGGCCAGGAGAGAGGCCGTGATGAGCCATCCTTCCTGTTTTCTCGCACGGGGAATCATCAGGATAATTGCCGGGACAATACCGCAGATGACGATTTCAACCACCAGCATCCACGCTCCATAGGGTCCTTGTTTGAAGAAATCCATGAATGTCAGTCCATCCCGGGGAATCATGCCGTAGATCCAGACGAGGGTGTCGGTGATCTTCAGCACGATGTACGCTGATAACAGCCAGGCGGAGATTTTCGCGAGCAACTGGATTGCATTGTCCGGAACGAGCTTTTTCCGACTGAGGGCCTCCGTCAGCTTGGTACACAGGATGGTAAAACAGGGGCCGACAGCGATAGCGGACAGGATAAAGAGGAAGAATGTCCATGGCCAGATATAGAATCCTCCCCTGGCTGCGAATGGATGGGCGTACAGGACTCCGAACATTCCTCCGAGAGAGCCCTGGTGAAAGAAAGAGAGGAAGGTCCCGGTCGCGGCAAAAACCGCCATAATCTCGTGGAGATTATGGCCGAACAGACGAAGTTCCCTGACCTTCCGGATCTGCCTGTTTTCCAGGATGATCGGTATGAATTCCACCGCCAGGACACCGAGGTAGGCGGTAATGCAGAAGGACACCTCCACCAGCATGGAGTGTATATTCGCATGCCAAAAAATGAACCAGCCTCGAATCGGCTGCCCGATATCGATACCCAGCATGCCCACCGCGCCGGAATAGCAGATGAAGCCTATGATGACGGCGGCATTAATGATATTCTTAAGTTCTTTCCTGCCGATGATGTAGGTGAGGAACCCGGTAAAAAATGCCCCGGCTCCCAGTGCGATCAGACCCAGATCAAAAACGATCCATAGCGCAAAAGCGAAAACATTACTCATATTGGTCTGATTAAGGCCCTTCCACAGGCACAGAAAGGCAGCGACACTCCCCCAGAGTATCAACCCCAGCCACGGCAGGGTCCAAAAGAAAAAAGCCTTTGGGGAACACCTTTTCACTCCTTCAGGTATCAATGGCGAATCCATTAATCTTTCCTCCTGGGAGAAATATTCGAATATTGTTTAGCACGCGGTGTATTCAACCCATCACCTTTTTCACGGGCTTGAATTCACCGGGAAGATAATTATCGCCCATCTTCCTAACCCAGTCCTTGGTAGAAAGATAGTAGACCTTGGGCTTGGTCTTGATCCGTTCAAGAAGTCGAAAGGCATATGGGCTCTTGATGAGCGTGGAGACTTTATGTTCGGGATTATTCAGGTCTCCGAAGGTGATTGCCTGGGCCGGACATGCCTCTGCACAGGCGGTGATGTATTCATCTTCCTCGATCTCCTTCCGGTCTTCGGCATAGGCCTGTGTCTTGGCCCTCATGTAACGGTGGTGACAGAACGTGCATTTTTCAACGACCCCTCTCATTCGAGGAGACACTTCAGGAGACAGGTACTTTTCAAGACCTTTGCCTTTTGGAAAATATCCATCCCACCAGTCAAAATATCTCGCATGATAGGAACAGGCGGCCTGGCAGTACCGGCAGCCGATGCAACGGGTATAGATCTGGCTCACGATCCCCGTGTTGAAATCCACCCTGGTCGCGGTCGCCACACAGACCGAGACGCAAGGGGGATGATGCCCGCCATGGCCGTCTTCCTCACAGTGCATGCAGGGTCTCGGGAAATAACTCACTTCCGTCTTGGGAAATTCCTTCCCATTGGTAATCTTGTAAAGCTGCATCCACGTAATACTGCGCTGCTTGTCAGATTCGTCAGGCCGGACAGAGACATTGTTTTCGGCGGCGCACGCGACCATGCAGGTCCCGCACCCGGTGCATTTGTCCAGATCGATCACCATTCCATATCTTTGTCGCTGGCCATGTTTTTCTTCCATAATCTACCTCACCGTCGCTACGCTTTGGTTATCCGAACCGGAGTATTCCACCACACGGGAAGGCCGCTCAGCGGATCCTTGGAGGGGTGGATAACAGTGTTTGGGTTGCTCCCTTTTCCCCTGAGAAACTCATCATAGGCATAGTGGCCGAAGCCGCGGGGCAGAAAGACATACCCCGGCATCGCCCCGTCAAAGAGTGTCACTCGGACCTTCACCTTTCCCGAAAGGGATTCGATCCATACTCGCTGGCCTTCCTCCAGGTGATATTCGGCCGCAGTCTTCGGGTTCATTTCCGCAAAAGACTCATCCTTGAGGAGCTCATTATCGAAAAGGGTCTTGTTGAGGAAGGGGGGAGTAGGAACCCAGGAGCTGGACAGATTTATCTGCGCATAGGGAACAAGCCGCAAGGGATAGTTGCCGGATCCTTCCGGGACCGCTGCCTTTTCGTAATGGGGCATGAAGACCTCATCGCCCCGCGCATGAACCCCCATTGCGTCAAGGATTTCATCCCGGGAACCGGTCTTTGCACTCTCAGAAACAACCGTCTCGAGCAGGGTGCTGTAGAACTCGAATTTGCCCGAAGGGGACTTAAAGAGGCTTTGCTCGGCGCCGGCCGCATATCGCGGACGGTACCAAAGCCCATTGGACTTCAATGCTTTCCACATCCCGTCGAAGTCTTTATAGTCCGCCTTCAAAGCGCCATTCTCTCCCAGACCTTCCCAAAACGTGGTCTTGCCTTCATACTGAACGAGCCCGGGACCCGATTTGAAAAGCCCCATGGCCCTGATCTTCAGGACATCTTCATATGCCTTCCATGGGAATGCGCTACCGACGCTGCCCCCCAGTTTCTTGGCTATTTGCAGGATGACGTCGCCCGAATGCCTCGTGTGGTGCAAAGGTTCCACGACGGGCCGCGTCAACCCGTATAAGGGAAATTGCAGTGCAGCCGGCCAAACCACATCATCCACTTTCTCGAGATAGGTGTGGTCCGGCAGGATCAAATCCGCCATGAAGGCGGTTTCATCACGGAATGGAGAGAAACTCACAATAAACGGTGTCTTTTCAAGGGCCCTCTTGAATCTTCCTCCATCAGGCAACGTGAAAACAGGGTTGGACGAGAATACCATGAGGGTGTCGACGGGAGAATTATCGCTCTTCGCCACGGTATCGGCAAAGTTGTTGATGAGGCTCCGGGTGCAGGGATAGCTTGAGCTTCCGGCCCCGTCAATGCGGGGTTTCCTGCTTCCCGTTGAAGCAACGGCGTCCTGCTGGAATTCCGGCAAAACAGCCAGGGGCAGCGGGTCGCAAATCAGGATGCCACCGGGTTGGTTCAACCTTCCGGAAAGGGCATTGAGGGCCATTACAGACATGAATTCATAGAGACTCCCGTTGAGGAGCCCCTTGCTCTTTCCGAAAAGAGCGACGGGCGCCTTGGCCTTGGCAAAATCAATGGCAAGCGAAACAATTCGGGCGGGTTCCAGACTGGTCAATTTCCCCGCCTGATCCGGTCCGTATTTTTTCAGCACGAGAGTCTTAAATCCGATGTGTTCCTTTCCGTCCGGAGAGGTCCAGTCCTCGAAACCGAAGCACTGATTGTTCACAAACTCTTTATTGTAAAGACCTTCCTTGATAAGAACATGGCCTATACCGAGGGCAAGCGCCGCCTCGGTCCCCGGTTTGACGGCCACCCACTTGTCAGCCTTGGAGGCAGTGTTGGATGCGCGCGATTCAATCTGCACCACCTTTGCCTTGTTGTTCAGGGCCTTTTCCCTGAGTATGCTCCAGGCATTGATCACCCGGCCGGCCCCTTGCCAGCCCTCGAGAAATCCGCACCCGAAACTGAGCACGAAATCCGAGTTTTCAAGATCACAGGCGATGGGGCCTTCGCGGCCCGTCATGAGGGCACCGGCAATCCGGTACGTATCTTCGGAGTTCGGAACCCGCAGGTAATTGGGACTTCCGATCGCTTTCATGAGCCGTTCAATCAAAACCGACATGGTCGATCCGCGCAGGTAGTGGCCGTCTACAGCGGCGAGGGCCTCCGGTCTTCCCTCGGAGCGTAGACTGGAAATGCGGGAGCACAGCGTGCCGATGGCTTCCTCCCAGGAAATATCCTGAAACACCCCTGCCCCCCTGGGCCCGACCCGTTTCATCGGCCGGGTAAAGCGCATATCTTTGTCATAGAGGAGCTCCAGTCCCCCCATGCCGATGGGACATACTCCGCCGGGATTGACAGGATAGTCGGTCCTCCCTTCTATCTTGACAGCCCGGTTATCCACCTTGCGGACCGATATCCCGCACCCGCCCGGGCAGAGAGTGCACACCGACTTGACGCTGGTAAACGCCCCACGCGGCGGGACAGGCACCCAGGGCCAGTTATCCGTCCAGATGGCAACGTCATCCGTCAATTTCCACGGCAGGGGCGTCACTTGAATTCCCACCGCGCCGCCGACAAGAAGCTTGATAAAATTTCGTCTATTCAATTCCATGCTCTTCCCCTTACTTGTGGCAGACAAAACAGGCGTTGTCCTCTGGATGACCCATCTTTTTATGGCAATCAGCGCAGTCATCCATTTTCATCCGGTCCCAGGTATGCTTCTTGTACCCGGAGATCCTCTTCCCCCAGATATTGATGCTGTAGCCGGTGAGACGGTTGGCCTCGTAGAGAGGCAGCCGGGCGAGATGTCCATAATCTCCGTGGCAGGTTTTGCACGCTATGTTGCCAATTTTTACATGGGCTATGTGGGAAAAATACACGCAGTCGGGTTGCTTGAAATAGGAAAGCCAGGGCACTTGAGTTTCCGTAGCCACATATTTTTTGAGGAAGGTTGCCTCCGCGGGCAAATCGCTCAGAGGAGATTCGGGATCATCGTGGCATTGCGTGCACGTGCTGAGTTTCGGAATCCCGATGAATGTGCCGTCATCACGAAATCCATGGCAGAATTCACATCGTTCCGCCTCAGTGTCTCCCTCGATCCCTTCCACCTTTTCCGGGTTGAGATGAATGGCATGATTGAAATTGAAGGGCTGGGGCTGCTTTGAGTAGAGCACCATCGGAAAGACAACCCATCCGATAATCAAGGCCCCAACGAAGCCGGCGAGAAGGAAGATCCATCCGCCTTTCTTTGATTTTTCGGATGATTTTGCTCGGTTTTCCATAGGTTTAAGCCTCTTCCATGTAGTGTTTACAGTTTCTGGATGAAGGAACCGACAGTTGTGCGTATGTACCTATTCGGCTCCACTTTGTCAAGAAAAAACCTTATTAAATCCTGGAAAATCAATCAAATGGATGGAAACAATTTAACGTTCACGGTGGAGGTATAAGAAGGGAATTTCGCATATTTAACAGCGAGTCCCCGATGATCACATCGGGAACTCGAAATGGATCAAAGATTGCCGTAAATCTCAGAATTTTCGCATTCTCTTCCGGCGTCTCTTGGCCGCCTTAGCCTGTTTCTTTTTTTTCTGAACGCTGGGCTTGTCATAGAAACGCCGTTCCTTGATTTCTGAGAAAAACCCCTCTTTGGTCAATTTTCGTTTGAGATCCTTGATGGCCTTTTCGATCTGGTTATCATGCACGATTACTTTCATTTCACACCAACCTTTCTTCTCTTAAAATAAAAAAAGCACTCGCTCGTGCACACACGTGAGATGCTTCCAGAAATCTTCAGATAGTGGATATTTTTGTCGCAGCTTACATGCATTCCTCCTCATGAAACAGGGTTGATGCATACTTATCCACAACTCCGAGCAGGCTGAAAGCACTCACAGGGTCAGAAGGCAAGGGACCTCTTGCCGGGGAAAGAGAACAGAACAAGGCCTTCTTGAAAGTCTCAATTTTCGTCATCCATCATCACCCCCTTTGCCCGCGAGGCACTCCAATTTCACTGGAGCCCAATCCTGCTGGAAATCCAAAATTTTATTCTATTTCTCCTGGCGCATTTGTCAACACTTTTTTGTCACAAACAACGACATTGTTGCCTTTCCTCCCGCAGGGCTGATCGCTATTTGTTTCCCCTTTCCGCCGTCTCAAGTGCGAGCTTTTCGAGTAAGCCTTGCCACCGCCTCGATGTGATACGTGTGGGGAAACAGGTCTACCGGTTGTACTTCCCTGACATCGTACTTCTCTTTCAAGAGCATCAGGTCTCGTGCCAGGGTGGCCGGATTACAGGATACATAGACAATTCGTTCAGGAGCGAGGCTGAGGACCTGCGCTACCACATCCTTGTGCATGCCGGTCCGGGGAGGATCAACAATGACAACCTCCGGTTCATAGGCGAGAGATATCCCGGTCTCGCGGATATCTCCGCAGATGAAACGGCAGTTTTCAATGCCGTTCTCTCCGGCGTTTCGCTCAGCGTCCCTTACGGCGCTTTCATTTATCTCCATGCCGACCACTTTTGCCGCATGACCGGTCAGAAAGAGTGGGATTGTCCCGGTACCGCTGTATAGGTCCAGGACCCTATCGGATGATCTGAGTTCAGCATACCTGAGCACCTGGTCATACAGCGTCTTCGCCGCGCCGGAGTTGGTCTGGAAAAAGGAATTGGCCGAAATATGGAAGGTGAAAGAACCGATCCTGTCCTCGATGGAGCCGTCCCCGAAAAAGACCTTTTCCCGCTGACCGATGGCGACAGAAGCCTTGCGCTGATTGACATTGTTCACCACAGTCCTGATATTCGGAAATCTCGAGACGAGTTCATTCGTCAACGAGGCCATAATCTCGGGCCTCTCCTCTGCCGTAACGATATTGACCATCCACTCGTCAAGAAAAACGGAGTGCCTGAGGGTCAGGAACCGCCAGAATCCCTGATGACTCTTGATTCCGTAAACGGGAACTCCGCTTTCCCTGGCAAATGCATTCACAAATCGGAGGATCTCATTCCCGAGGTGTTCCTGAAGGAGGCAGGCGTCAACCGCAAGGATTTTGTGATAGGATCCGGGTATATGAAGCCCTAAAGCAAAAGAGGTATCAATTCGGTCTTGCCCCAACTCACCGGGGAGGAGCCAGCGGCGGTCGGAAAACGAAAACTCCATCTTATTCCGGTACTGGAAGAGCCTTTTAGACGGCAGGACAGGATGGACAACCACCCCTTTGAATCCGCCGATGTGTTCCAGGGATTCCTCGATAAAGACCTTCTTGTAAGAGACCTGAACCTCGTAGCGCACATGCTGCCACTGGCATCCTCCACACCACGGGACGTAAGGACATGGCGCCTCCACTCGGTCTGCCGAAGGGGAGAGCAGTTCAACAATCCTGGCTTCTGCGAATCCCTTTCTCTTTCTGTAGATGACGGCACGGACCCGATCGCCGGGAATGGCTCCTCTGATGAATATCACAAAGTTGTCGATCCGCGCAAGACCCTGGCCTCCATAGGTCATTTTCTGGATGTCAAGCTCCAGGGTGTCGCCTTTTTGTGGGGTTTTCATGGAATTATAATAGCACCGAGGGAATGCTTTGGCCAGGTAAACCGAATAGGTGGGGTGAGGGGGCAGAAAGGATTGTGAAAATAGCCATTTATGGATGGAAACTAGCGCGCTCCCAGCTCCTTGAGGGCGTTGCAGGCACTTGTGTTCCCGAGATTGCAACTTGTCTTGAGGCTCGATATGCAGTTTTTTTGATCACCCTTTCTCTGGTAGACGAGTCCCAGGCCGAAGTAGGCATAGTCAAAGTTGGGATCGATCGTAACGGCGTGCTGAAAGGCTGTGAGAGCCTGATCGTACTGAGCTTTCATGAACAGGGTGTACCCTTTGCTGTAATACGCCCACTTGAAATCTGGCCTGAGAGCAATGACTCTGTCATAATCCGTCAGCGCCAGATCATATGATTTCTTGTTATAGTAGCAGAGGCCGCGATTGTAATGCGCGTCGGCAGCATTGGAATTCAGGTCCTTGGAACCTTCACAGAATTCGATGGTTTTCGTGTAATCTGCAATGGCGGCATCGAACTCTCCTTGGTTGTAATGCAGATTTCCCCTGTTATAGTAGGCATCAGTATACGCCAGATTTTTTGTCTCTGTTATCCGGATAGCATTGTTGTAGGCTGTCAGGGCATCGTGATATCTGTTCTTTTTGGCATAGATGACGCCGAGGTTATTATACACGTCTGCATAGTAGGGTTTCTCTTCGGTACTGAAGGAAAGGGCCCTGTTGTAGTAGGTCTCGGCCTGGTCATATTGTCCCTGAACGTAGTAGACAAGCGCAAGATTGTTGTTGGCCTTTTCGTCAGTCGGGTTGTATTTGATTGCGTTCTGGAAATCTGCCTCCGCCTGGGCGTTCTGGCCCTGCGTATAATAGGCAAGTCCCCTGTTGTTGTAGGCGTCCGCATGTTTGCTGTTGATATTGAGGACATCTGTGAAACTCTGGATGGCCTCGGCCAGTTTACCCTCTCTCAGGAGTTCGGTACCTTTCTGAAAAAGATCGTCGACCTCGTTGGCGAGGCAGGGCCGTGTCCACATCAGCGGGAGACACAGGAAAAGAATTGCGGTGAACCAATACGTATGGCGCATTTTCCTCATGCCGGCTCTTCTTTCAGCGCTTTTGTTTCTTTGCTGCGGCGGTGTCTGCCTGGATTCTGAACTTCTGTCCCGGTTGCACAATCTCGTAATAACAACTCCTATTCCCGTTCCCGGCATAAAGCAGGCTTGCTTTTTCACCTACCTTTGCCCATTCGGGGGGATAACACATGTCCGTAGCAGGATAAAAGACTCCCTTTTTATCAAGGGTAATAACCGGCCCGTGTCTATCCGTTATCTGTCCCGTGACGGTGTGGAGAACCGGGTCTCCGGCTAGAGACAGCGCCGGCATACTCAGAAGGAAGGCGCACACGGTCAGGATGAGGAAAAAGAACGATGATTTCTTAAGGTATCTTTTCTTCATGGCTTGACTCCAGTTTTGATGTTCTTTCTAGCGTGTTTCCCACAATATCTGGGATACTCCTCCCGGGGGTCCCGGAATGTTTGTGCTCTGGTCCTCTCCGACACCGCTGACGGCCCCGCCGACGCTGATCAGTCCTGCAGCATGACCGCCTCTGGTCACTACGCGGACCCCCGAAGGGATGGAGCTGTTTGACAGGAGCAGGTACGTATCCCTGATGTTCCGCACGGTCGGATTCCCCTCCCCCTCATCCTGGTAATTGAAGACGGACTTTCCCCAGCAATAGTCCAGGGCATAGGAAAAGGCGTTTCCGTTCGGGTTGCACGGATCGTCAAAGACCGGTTTGTAAGAGGTGAAATAGACATTCTTAAAGAATACCGTGGGCTGGCTGAGAATTTTTTCACCGGTGTGGCTGACGGTTTCCCCGCTACAAGATCCCTGGGCATCCATTACCCGGTAAAACCCGCTGCAGATGCTTTCATCTGACAGAATATCCATCAACGCATTTTTCGTGTCTGTATCGGCACTGTTGACCGTTCCGTCCCCATTGGAATCTGCCTGTTGATCCAGTTCATCACAGGTGAGATTCAAGAGGTCATTTTCGTTCGTCAGGGTGTTATGATCGGCAACCACATAAAAGCGGTTTGACGTCATGGCGTACCTGGGGTGCGCACGGTCACCGGTCCCGAAGTAGAGAACCGGTTTAGACGTCCAGCAATTTCCGAAAAAAGAGACATCAGGCGAATAGAACATCTTTCTGCCCTGATCACCGGTATTCAAGGTGCCGCCTGCCGTGAAGGCGTCGGGGTCGCCTGAGTCATCTGCCAGGGAAGATCCGGGATTGACTGTGAAGATCCTT